>Ga0123353_10010227_pt1 | contig 13056 bp, 10 predicted proteins | sample TergutLab28metaG_3_FD_92763 | JGI IMG/M metagenome (GOLD analysis project Ga0123353, IMG submission 92763) | Labiotermes labralis P3 segment gut microbial communities from Petit-Saut dam, French Guiana - Lab288 P3 | ecosystem: Host-associated > Arthropoda: Insects > Digestive system > Gut ...
ATATTCAGGTGCACGGGGAAAACACCCGCACAGCATACGCCGGGCAAAGAACGGCGATAAGCCTTGCCGGGGTAAAACGCGGAGGTCTCCAAAGGGGAGACGTGCTTGCTTCAAAAGACACGGTAAACGTCACGGACACTGTCGAAGTCAGGCTCAATGTACTGCCGGATTCCGGACGAACCATAAAGACCGGCGCCGAGCTGCACCTTTACCACGGTACAAGGACCGTACTTGTAAAAGTCGCGCTTCTTGACAGCGACGAACTGAAAAAAGCGGAGAGCTGTTACGCCCGGCTCAAGCTCAAAGAAGCGCTGCCGATAAAACGCGGAGACAGGTTTGTCGTGAGGTTTTACTCCCCGATAGAAACTATCGGTGGCGGTATAATACTCGATTCGGGACCGGGAAAGAAAATAAACCGCAGCAAAGCGGCAATCGAAGCGCTTAGGGTGCGCGAGTCGGGTAGCATGTCAGACATTACAGAGCTTGCGGCGCTCCAGCTTGGCCGTGTATTTACCGAAGCCGACCTTGCAAAACGCGCTGATATAGATTTGAGGACTTGCCGCGATATTATAGATAAGCTGATACAGGAAGACCGCATCGTGCAGCTCATGACGGGAAAATATATTTCAGCGCAAACGCTGACTATGCTCGGCGTAAAATGTGGGCGCATCCTTGAGGATTATCACAAAGAATACCCGCTTCGCGCGGGCATGAATGTTGCCGAACTTCGCCAGAAGCTGCTCCCGGACGCGGATATAACCGGATCGGGCGCAGTCCTAAATGCGCTGAGAGACAAAGGCGCGATCAAAATGACAGAGAAGGAAGTCTTTCTGCCGGGGTTTTCCACCGAGCTCACGCCCGCCGAGAGCAAAATAAGGGAGAAGTTGCTGGAGATATACGAAGCAGCGGGATATGATACGCCCTCGCCTGACGAGCTTGCCGCGATGTTTGACAGGAGTGAGAGAAATAAGTATGAGTATGTGCTTGAAAGTATAATAACAAAAGGCGAACTGGTGATGTTATCGCCACAAATCTTCTGGCACAAGGACGTCTATAACAAAGCTGTCGGGCTTATGCGCGGGTTTTTTGAAAAGGAAGCGGAGATCACTCTCGCCCAGTGCCGCGACATGCTGGGCACATCCAGGAAGTACGCGCTTGCATTTCTTGAATACCTGGACAGGATACAAGCGACGCGCAAACAAGGCGACTCGCGCAAGCCAGCCAAAGGTTTTGACTGTGTTAAATAAAAAATGCCGCGGAAGCGGCATTTTTTGGCGGAGGCACGTGGGAATCGAACCCACCCGTGAGGTATAAGCCCCACGCAACGGTTTTGAAGACCGCGAGGCACACCAGTTACCCTTTTACCTCCATTGCATCAATCAAAAATATACCCTGCCTTTTTAAGCGCGTCAATAGCAAAATCGCGCTTTTTTTCATTTACAAGCACGACGGGACCTGTGCAGCCCATGCCGCTTTGGGCATAAATACCGGCTTTGTAGAGCGCCGTAACAGCATCCTCGAGGCTCATGACGTCGATCCCGGCGATTTCTTCGGTTACGATTTCTTTATCTGGGACTATAACGTCCTCGACAGGAGCGCCCGTTTTTTTCAGCGAGGTAATAATATCACTTAACCCTGCTTTTTTTGCGCTTCCGAGTTCTGCCTTGAGCACACTGCGGATATCGCCCCGCACAAGCGAAGCGGCGTACTTTATTGCCCCGGCAGCGACAGGTGAACCTGAAGCCCTTGAGAGGATCATCACCAGGCGGTCGTAGTTCTCACCCAGTCCAGGCCCGTAACCGCAGCCGACCGATTCATAACTGCCGCCGGTTGTGAATGACGAGAAGGTCTTTATAAGGATGTTGCCTGTCAAAGTGTCGGCAACCATTACATCAGCCGAGCCGGAGAGCAGATCGTTGCCTCTCAGCGCGGCGCCGCCATCGGCTCTTTGCGAATCGGAGAACTTTATTCCATATCCGCCGACCTTGAGCTTTTGCAGCGCACCGATCACATTCATAGCGCCGTCGAGGTTCATAACGCCCACAGTGGGAGCCTCCGCCCCGCACGCTTTTGCCGCCGCTATGCCGTATATAGCGCCTAGTACCATGGCTTCGATCCTGTCGGTCGCCGCAGTACCCGTGGTCGTAGCCAGGAACACCTCGCGGCCCAGCCCGGGTGTGGTAACTTTACCGACAGTAGCTACGCCGATGGGGAAGTTGTAGTGCGCGGTCACGCAACCGTGAATAAATCCGGAATCGAGAAGCTCCTCCATCTTTTTATGGACGTCAGCTTCGGTCGTTTCTATGACGCTGGCGTTATGCGGGAGCTTGCAGCCTTCGGGGGCCGAAGCGCCGATCAGCACGACCTCTATATCGGAGTTATCCTGCGCAGCAAGTCTCGCGCCCTCGAACAACACGCCTGGGTCATGCTCCGAGCCGTATGTCGTCAATCCGATCCGGCAGTTAGAGGGGACGGTTACCGAACACAGGGGGACGGTTCTCTTGTGTTCGTCCGCGAACACAAGAGAACCGTCCCCCTGTGTTCCTGCTGCGATGTTTCGTTCCATCAGGATGCTTACGCCGTCAAAGAGGTTTGTCATCCTGCCCAGGAATAAGCTGCCTTTGCCGACAATCATGACTTTGTTGAAGTTCCCGCTTGTCAGGGCTTCCAAAGCAAACCCCAGATATGGCACGCCGGAGGGTATATGCCCCTGTGTCGGCGCGAAGCCTGTCATGCCATACTTCTCGATAAAGTCATTTATATCCGAACGTTCGATCTCATTGCGCAGCACAGAAAGCGCTGCTATCATTTTATAGTTTGACTCCGGAACGTTACCCGCGCCTGCGGGTTTTGTGATATCAGGGTTTTGCATCTCGACAGAATATTTATCAATATCGGTGATTTTTAGCCCTGCCTTATCAAGCGGAGCCGTAACAAGCGATGATATGACCGCCTGCGGAGCCGATCCCGTGCCAACAGTGTGCCTGCCGACGACGTCGGTGTTCAGCACAGGGCAAATACCGTCGTCTTTGGAAACCAGCACGGCAAAACCCGCCAGTACGTCCTCGAGTACTGGTATGCCCTTTTTCACGTGATCCTTGGCGTTCATTCCCAGCTTCGCTACCGACCCGCCGGCAACGACGACCACGTTTTCAAACGTGCCTGCCTTGACAAGCGAAGCCGCCATGATCAGCGCATGGGTCGGCGCGGCGCAAAAGCCACGTGAGTCTGACCCGGTGGCGTTAACAGCGCCCGCGATCTCGGCTATGGCTTTGGCAAAGTTGCCGCCGCCTCTCTGATTCATATCGCCGCATGCTTCTTCGGAACACTCGATCACATAATCGACGTCTGTTAACGAAACGCCGCTTTTATCTGCCAGGTTTTTGAGAGCAAGCACCGCCGAAGCTTTAGACGCCAGGTTTTCCAATATCACATGAGCGCTAAGGTTGATATCTATATCGTGCGCTCTTTTTACGCATCCGACAAGCTTGTCGTTAAAATATAACCCCTCGGCGTGATGATCTCTTATAAGACTTTCGATTTCCGCCAAATCCAGACCATCGCTCAACTTGTCGCAAAGATCGCCGAGCAGAGGATGTTTTAAGAGTTTCTCCCTGACGTCCGCAGCAAACACAACGTCAAGCTTTACCAGGTCAAAAGCGTCGACGATCTGGATCAGCCCGATAAACTCGTCCTCAGGCATGATCTCGCCAAATCTGGCAAACCTCGAAACCTCCGGGGCTTCCTTGTCATACCAGGGAAACGGAATGGCGCTGAGCTCGTGTGGAGTCATCGAGCCGATAAAAACGCGGTTCGGCGGGTAGCTCAAGACCTTTTCAAACGGGCGCAAGCATCCGGGGAGAGCTTTAAGATACTCCGATTCCGGATTTACGACCATTTCAGTAGTTTGTGTTGTGCCGTTTCGTAACACCATATCGGGCGCGTGGACAAGAATGTACCCGGCACCCTTCAATACCGCATTTTTCATCGACATTCTGCCTCCTTGAACCACCCCGGCGCTACGCGCCACCCCTCCTCAGGAGGGGAATTAGGGTACGTTTTTTCATTTTCCATTTTACATTACCTTGAAGTCTAAGGGGTCATAGACACTCAAAAACGAGCTACGACCCCTTTTAGTAACTGTTAACATTCTACGCTCGCGCTAAAACACCGTTTGCCCGTCTACCTCTGTGCATAACGCCTGAAGCGCTTTTCTGACAAGCCCCAAACGCAGCTTATACTCATCTGCGGGATCAAGAGCAGGATTTCCGAGCGGGTGCGGGATCGCCACAGCCGGAACTATCCTGTTTGCACCGACAGTGAGCGAAATGGGAACCACCGTGCAAACATGCACCACAGGGATCCCGGCCCTGTCTATCTCTTTAACCATCGTTGCGCCGCAACGAGTGCATGTTCCTCAGGTGGAGGTCAGGATCACGCCTTCTACACGATCCTCCTTTAAGTGTTGGGCGATCTCGATGGCAAACTTCTTTGCGTTTGCCACAGAAGTACCGTTACCGACAGTAGCGTACCAGTAATCGTGCAGAGAGCCGATTTCACCTGAGCCAAGCAGCTCCCTGACAGCGTCTATCGGCAGCACCCTGTCGAGATCGTCGTTGGCGTATACAGGATCGTAACCGCCGTGAGCGGTCTGACCGTTTTCGGGAGTAAAGTTGTCTATTCCGGCAAGGCTGTACTTACCGAACTTGGAAGCGCTCGAAGACTCAATGTGGTCGGGATTGCCTTTCGGGACAGGACCGCCCGATGAGACCAGCGCAATACGGGCCTTACTCATGTCCTTGATCGCCGGGCAAGGGTCGACTCGGTCAAAGACCGGCATCGGGTATTCTGTTTTGAAATCTTCACCCGAGATTTTCTTAAGAAGCATATCCACCGCGCGCCTTGAACCGCGTTTTTCGGCGAAATAGTTCTTTCTGATTCCTCTCGGGATATAATCGCCCGATATATCCTCACCGTTTATTATTTTCTTTATGATGGCCGACATCGCGGGAATAGCCTGCCGCATGGACGCGGCGCTGTTTCCCGTTTCGACGAAATATGCGTGGCGTTTGTAAATCTCGAGACCCGGGTTTTCGATGTAAAGCCCTCCGACCACCGGGATACCAAGGTTCTCATCGACCAGCTTGGCGACCATTCCGCACGCCATGCCATACCGGCCGGCGTTGAACGCGGGGCCGACGACCACCATGTCCGGTGAATAAGACTTTATCATCTCCAGAACAGCCGCTGACGCTTCATCGACGTTTTCGTTAAAGTAACTGTCGCCGCAAATGACCGTGCCGACGAACTCCGCGTTGTCTTTAAGAGCTGTGCTGAGTCCGATTCCCGGGCCGGCAAAACCGTCCCTTTTTTCAGGCGGGATATTGGCTTTTTCCTCACCGCCGATGTTGGCGAAAAACTGGTTTATATAATGAACTATCCTATAACTGCCCACAGTGTATCTCCTATCCGCCCCTGTAAGTAATGACTTCGGTGTTGATCGCGTCGACGTCCAAAACCATTTCCATCATACTTATCTGCTCTTCATAGACCGCAGGGTCTATTTCATCTTTCAATTCAAAGATATGATACGACTTGAGTCCCAACGAGACCCCTGACAATGAACCTGCATAAGCCGGGTCGCCGGTCGCTACTGTTTCCGCCGCAAGCCCGCAAGCTTCCGCTTCGGCTCCTCCCAGCAGAACCACCAGCTCCACGTTGCCGTACTTTTCGGCTAACTCTTTGACCCTGGACTGGTTTTCAAGATCCATTGCACCCGCGGATGTTCAGACGAAGCATTCTGTCGTTGAGAACACAATTTCCGCGCTTGTGGTTTTTACGCATTCTTCGATAGCCGGCCCGGGTATCCCGTCGCGGTCACCCAAAATGGCTACCTTTTTACCATCAAGTATGCCCATTAACATCTTCCTTTCTAATAAATTATGTCTCTTTCGCTGTCAGCGTATGGATGCCCAGCTCGTTTGTGGAACCGACAATGACCTGGATCTCGGTCACTATGCTGCCGTCCTCAAGTAAGCTGCCGTGCCAGCCGCCGGCTATGATGTTCGCCGCTTCAGGATACCCCAGGACCACGTCCATTGGCGGCAGGGTCACGACCTCATTGGAGTTACCGGCAGAGACGCAGGCGTTTCCAAGAGGAGTCGAGTCCGCCAGACTTTGCGAAGCCCCGTCCTGTCCTGCATACTCGTTTGTGACAAGCACTGTCTTTATACCTAGTTTTTCTATCTTGTTACAGTTCATTACAAGGTCGGCGTCGGGATTGCCGAAGCCTTCTTCTGATATTATCACGGCGTCCGGCCCGATAAACTCGATAAGTTTTGCCGTCATATTTGAGGAACGCTCCTTGTCAGCCAAAGTCACGTTCTCGTTGGTTATGATGCAGCCTAAAAAGTTGATGGTTTTTCCATGCTCCGTGTATAGATCCTCGATTACAGGATTGTTCTGGTGCATGTGCGTGGCGTTTTTGTCGCATGCGGAAACGCAGTTACCGCTGATAATAGCGCCGTCCATAGCCTCCGTCGGATACATGAATGTCGGCACGATCTGCTTGACGTCCACGCCGTAGTAAAATGTGTTGTGCAGCAAACCCTGAGTCTGAAGCATGTACACATAAGCGACCTTTGGCAGCCCCGGGTACTCGCCGATCTGTTCGAGAAGCGGTTTTGTTTCGTATGCTACGACCTCGTCAGGTGTGGCAGTCGCCGCCGCTTTACCCAGGTATTCTGCGGCTCTGAGCCCTGCCAGCCTCACGACAGTCTCGTGGTCATGCTGTTTGACGCCCTGGATGGGTTCGACCTTTACGACCACATTTTGTTTCTTTGAATATGGAGTGTATTCTGCGCCGGGTCCGGACATGTCGATGACGCCCTCCTGAAAACCGACGATCCTGCCCGTGGTAACGACCGTTACCCCGCTGAGAATGTGCGTCCTTCCGCTGCCGACCTGCTCGGTGTTTGCCAGAAATCCCGGAAACACTCCGCCTGTGCCGGATACCTTGACGCGCGGCTCTATTACGTCTTTTACCGGAATAATCCTGACTGAGTCTCCCGGATGCGCCAGGAAAACCTCGACAGAGCTTATCCGGTCGTCTTGACCTGCGATCCTGATGAGCTCGTCTTTAGCGATGTACAGAATCCCGCCTTTGACCTCGGTTTTATCTGCAAACTGTACATCCTTTATAAATACTGAACCAACCTCTAAACGCATACTGTTATCAACCGCCTTTTCAATAGTATTGTCGCTATATCAGTTCTTCAAGCTTGGCTTTCACGGCGTCCATATCGATGCTTCCGGGATCAAACATAAACGTCCGTTCGCCGTTTACGTAGAAAACAAACGCCGGCAAACCCATGACTTTCTGCGCGATAGACAGCCTCCTGTTGCCTGCGGCGTCAAGCTTGCAGAACTTCGCTTTACCCGCGTATGTTTCCGCGAAAGCTTCGACCTCCGGAAGCAGCGCCAGGCACTCCTCACATTTCGGGCTCCAGAAATCAACAAAAACGACTCCTTCGGCCTCCAGAACCTCCTGGTCAAAATTCTCCTTAGTTAACTCAATCACAGCAATCCTCCACTCTGCTATTATACTCTACACTATCAACTGCTCCACGTCTCCAAGAGTGAACCCGCCCTCTAGCCTGCCTTTGACCTGACCGTCTTTTAGCAGCAGCGCCGAGGGGATCGTCTTCACGTCATACATAGACGCTGTTTTTTTGTTCCTGTACGTGTCTATCTTATGCAGCTTGACCTTGCCGCCGGCCGCTTCAGCGGCTTTCTCCAAATAAGAAACGGCGGTAATACTTTTTTCATCCATCGGGGACCAAAAAGCCAGCAACACAGGGACTTTTGACAACAGTACCTGCTCGCGGAAGGTCTCCATCTCGGCTAAATACTTCTCGCATGCAACCGCGGCGATCGCCCCGTCGGAAGCCGCTGTGACGACCTGCCTCAAATACTTGGCCCTCGCGTCGCCGACTCCATAAACGCCGGGCACGTCTGTTTCCATCAAGTCGTCTGTAATTATATAACCAAACTCGTCAAGAGCCACTTTGCCTTGCAAGAACTCGGTTTTCGGCACCGTTCCGACAAAGAAGAACACGCCGCTCGTCTCCATCTCCGTCAGTTCACCGGTCTTGATATTTTTTATAACAACGCTCTCGACAAGGTCTTCGCCGATGATCTCATCTAGCACAGAACTCCACATCCATTTGAACTTCGGGTTGCCAAACGCTTTTTCCGCGCTCGCTCTGTTGCAGTCAAGTATACCCTCGTCGTGGATCACGATAATGGTTACGGTCCCGGCAAACTTCGAAAGAAACATGGCTTCTTCGATAGCTGCGTCTCCGTTTCCTACAACAATGACGTCGAGATCCTCGTAAAAATCCGCGTCGCAGGTGGCGCAGTAACTCACCCCTTTTCCGCGGAGCTTTCCTTCGCCTTTGATGTTCAGCGTGCGCGGCTCGGCGCCGGGGGCGAGTATGACAGCCCTGCAGAGCAACTGCTCGCCGTTTTTGAGGATCACTTTTTTGATTTCGCCCGAAAGCTCCAGACCGGTTACGAGCCCTCTGATGTTCTTCGTCCCAAAATGCGCGGCGTGGGCGGCAAACTGGTCCATTATCCCCGGCCCGGTAGATTCCTCAAAGAAACCGGGATAGTTCTCCATTTCCTCCGTCGATGCAGCCTGGCCCCCCAGACGCCCTTTTTCGATGATGGCCGCCTTAAGCCTCGCCCTGCTGCCGTAAATCCCGGCCGCGAGGCCGCCGGGTCCGCCGCCGATGATAAGGACGTCGTAAATTTCAGACATAGGTAATCAAAACACTCCTTCTCTACAATACTCCGGGATAAAAACCGCTGCCCGCCATCGCTGACTGTATCAAATCCAGATCAAGCACCCGGAAATCCTCAAGAGTTTTCTCATCATACCCCGAAAAGCCCTCCGGCGGTTTCTTGAGCGCCCGGATCGCTTCTTCTATAAGTGTCAATGAGTTGAAATCGGTTTTCTGCGGGATGTTTTCCTGGATATCCGTTATTATAAGGCTCTTATAGGGGCTTATACCCGGTAAAACACAACCGGAGAGCGGGTGGGAAACGAGCTCTGCGCCATGATGGATTTTATCGCGCGCCGTTATCAGCACGCCCTGCGCGCCATTGTCGCAGACATGAGTTATTTCAGGATATTTGGCCTCTACCAAAGGATTATTTGTGTAAATCCTCAACGTTTTCATACTAAAAACATTATAATCGAAACCGTACTCTTGTCAAGCCGATTAATTATGCACAAATTGTGTATTTCTATAAAACAATACCCGGACGGCAAGTAATCTAGCCGCCCGGATAATCATGATCGCATTTATATTAAAAATATTGCTGTCAACCTGAGCTTAGCGAAGAGTTGAAGAAGAAAAGATTCTCTCCTCACCGCTCAGGATGACAGTTTAATAGGGGAACGCATGTTAATGATTTGTTGATTTACTCACCGCCTATTTTTAGTTTAACAGTGGCCATGTTAAAAAAATTCGTATTTTGCGTGTGAATTTCTGGGGTAATTTTTTAACTTTTCAGAAAAAACTAAACTTTTACCTTCAAACGCTTGTTAACTCAGGATTTTACCCCATAAAAAAGACGCCCGAAAACTTAAGTGTCTCCGGGCGCCTCAGGGCTTATCAAACTATCCGCCGTTTGCATCCCTGTCCAGAATGACCGTTACATCCGGATGCAGTTGCAACAGGCAGGCGGGTATGTCTGTATGGATCTTGCCCTCAAACAGTTTCTTTGCTATCGGGGCTTTGGCCTCTCCGCTTATCAGCAGGAGGATTTTTTTTGACTCAAATATGAGACCGATGCCCATGGTCAACGCCTGTTCGGGCTGGTGTTCATCGGGGCCGAAAAACCGTGAGTTGGCTGTCAGCGAGCTCTCTGTCAGGTCGACAAATGATGTGCCATACTGGTACGATACGCTGGGTTCGTTAAAGCCGATATGCCCGTTGTGCCCGATTCCGAGCAGCATGAGATCGATTCCGCCCGAGGTCTCAAGCTCGGCGTCATATCTGATGCATTCGGCGGCGGGGTCATCAGCCTCGCCGTTCGGGATAGAGGTCCGGGCAAAGTTGACTTCATCGAACAGGTTCTTACGCATAAAGTAATCATAACTCTGCGGATGATTCTTTTTTATAGGATAGTATTCATCCAGGTTAAATGAACGCGCTTTCGAGAAATCGATCTCCCCGGCTTTGAACAAACGTATCAGTTCAGCGTAAAGCCCGAGCGGCGTGCTGCCGGTCGCGAGCCCGAGTACAGAATCAGGTTTCTCTTTGAGCTGGCTGGTATAGATACGCGCTGCGGTTTTGCTCATGTCTTCATAATTTTGACAAACGATTTTTCTCATATTCCCGACTTCACCCTGCCTTTAATAATTTATCGCGAGCAGTTCAAAGTAAGCCTGCGGATGTGCGCAGACAGGGCACACAAGCGGAGCGTCTACGCCATGTTCGATGTGGCCGCAGTTTAGGCAGCGCCATGCCGTGCCGCCTTCACGCTTGAAAACCTCTCCGCTTTCAATGTTTTCATAGAGCTTCAGATAGCGTTCCTCGTGTGTTTGCTCGATTTTACCCACGGCTGCAAAGGTGTCCGCGATAGCGTGGAAGCCTTCTTCATGGGCTTCTTCCGCCATACGTTTATACATTTCCGTCCATTCTTCGTGTTCGCCCTCGGCAGCCGCCAGGAGGTTTTCTCGTGTCGTGCCTATTCCTTCCAGCAGGTTAAACCAGAGCTTAGCATGTTCTTTTTCATTGATTGCTGTTTCCTCAAAAAAGGATGCAATCTGTTCGTAGCCTTCTTTTCTTGCAACTGAAGCGAAGTAGGTATACTTGTTTCTCGCCTGGCTCTCGCCTGCAAATGCGTCTTGCAGGTTCTTCTCTGTTTTTGTCCCCTTCAGATCTGCCATTTTTGCTCTCCTCCTTTAATATTAGTCTTTCAGCGCCGCTTGGGCTGCCGAGAGACGCGCAATCGGTACGCGGAACGGCGAGCAGGAAACATAACTGAGGCCTGTTCTGTGGCAGAACTCAACAGACGACGGGTCGCCGCCATGTTCGCCGCAGATGCCCAGCTTCAGATTCGGACGGCCTTCGAGACCGAGCTTTACTGCCGTTTCCATTAGTTTGCCGACGCCTGCCTGGTCTATTCTGGCAAACGGGTCGGATTCGAAAATCTTCTTTGCATAATATTCGTCGAGGAACTTACCCGCGTCGTCTCGTGAGAAACCGAACGTCATTTGTGTAAGGTCGTTTGTGCCAAACGAGAAGAAATCGGCTTCTTTCGCGATCTCATCCGCTGTGAGACACGCGCGCGGTATCTCGATCATAGTGCCTACCAGATACTTGAGGTCGCTTCCGGCTTGCGTTATCAGTTCGTTTGCGATCTTTACGACAATGTTTTTAATGAAAACAAACTCTTTGACCTCACCGACGAGCGGGATCATGATTTCGGGTACGAGATCCCATTCCGGGTGCGTCTTTTTGACGTTTATCGCGGCTTTGATGACAGCTCTCGTCTGCATAGCTGCGATTTCCGGATATGTAACAGCCAGGCGGCAACCGCGGTGGCCCATCATCGGGTTGAACTCGTGAAGCGATGCTATGATCGCCTTTATCTCGCCGATAGACTTACCCTGCGTTTTTGCCAGGGCTTCTATATCATGTTCTTCTGTGGGTAAAAACTCATGCAGCGGCGGGTCGAGGAAACGTATCGTGACAGGCGTTCCTTCCATCGCCACATATATGCCCTCAAAGTCTGACTGCTGCATCGGCTCCAGTTTGGCAAGCGCTTTTTCGCGCTGATCAACTGTCTCAGAACAGATCATCTCACGGATCGCGGGGATGCGGTCGGCTTCAAAGAACATATGCTCGGTGCGCGTGAGGCCTATACCTTCTGCGCCGAAGCTGCGGCCTGCAGCTGCGTCTTTCGGAGTATCGGCGTTTGTTCTGACCTTGAGTTTCCTGTACTTGTCGGCCCATGCCATGATACGCCCAAACTCGCCTCCGATCGAAGCTTCGGTGGTGGCCAGTTCTTCGCCGTAAATATTACCGGTCGAACCGTCGAGGCTTATCCAGTCGCCCTCGTTGTACACCTTGCCGCCGAGTTCGAACTTCCTGTTTTCTTCGTCCATCTTTATAGCGCCGCAGCCTGCAACGCAGCAGGTTCCCATGCCGCGCGCGACGACCGCCGCGTGTGAAGTCATTCCGCCGCGAACGGTCAGTATGCCCCGTGCGGCCGCCATGCCTTCTATGTCTTCCGGAGAAGTTTCCAATCTCACAAGGATGACCTTCTCGCCGCCCTCAGCCCTCTTTTTCGCATCCAAAGCGGTGAAAACGGCGCGCCCCGTCGCAGCTCCAGGCGAAGCAGCCAGGCCGGCGCCGATGGGCGTCGCGGCTTTCAACGCAGCCGGGTCAAACTGCGGATGGAGCAGCGCGTCGAGCGATTTGGCGTCGATCATCGATACGGCTTCCTTGTCGGTAATCGCACCTTCGTCGACGAGATCGCACGCTATCTTCAGCGCCGCCGCCGCCGTACGCTTACCGTTACGCGTCTGGAGCATAAACAGTTTCTTATCCTCGATCGTGAACTCCATGTCCTGCATATCGCGGTAATGGCTCTCGAGCGTATCGCAAATTTTTACGAAATCGCCGTATGCTCCCGGCATGACGTCGCGCAGTTGGTCTATAGTCTGCGGAGTGCGGATACCAGCGACAACATCTTCGCCCTGGGCGTTCATGAGGAACTCGCCAAACAGCTTTTTCTCGCCGGTTGCGGGGTTACGCGTAAAAGCGACGCCCGTGCCGGATGTATCGCCGAGGTTCCCGAACACCATTTCCTGGACATTGACGGCAGTGCCCCAGGAGCCGGGGATATCGTTCATGCGGCGGTAAGATATTGCGCGGGAGTTGTTCCATGAACGGAACACAGCCTGGATCGCACCCATAAGCTGTTCTTTCGGATCGTCCGGGAAATCCGCGCCTATCTTGGATTTGTACTCGACTTTGA
>Ga0123353_10010228_pt1 | contig 13055 bp, 14 predicted proteins | sample TergutLab28metaG_3_FD_92763 | JGI IMG/M metagenome (GOLD analysis project Ga0123353, IMG submission 92763) | Labiotermes labralis P3 segment gut microbial communities from Petit-Saut dam, French Guiana - Lab288 P3 | ecosystem: Host-associated > Arthropoda: Insects > Digestive system > Gut ...
ACAAGAATTAAATTTCGGACAATCTTTATACCTAAAAAATACACATACTGTGAAAAAAGAGACTTGTACTTACAGATGCAGAAAATTTAAAAAATGCAAGGTATTGTGGAATACCGTTGTCCCTTACATGCTAGGAGGACATTTAAATTAATGGGACAGTATTTTCCCAGTCAGCTGTTAAAGGTTAACCTTCACACCAGACACTTAATGCCAGGAAAGAGCCACAGTACCCACTGGAGAGGAGGCTGAGTTGGCCCCACAGGTAGTCTGATGTTTTGGAAAAGAGAAAAGCTTTTACCCCTACCAGAATTCGAACCCCAGACTGTCCAGTTTGTTGCCAAGTTGCTATATTAAATACTCTGGTTCCTGAAAACTTTAAGTGTCAGCCCTAAATAACAAATTTCATTGAAATCCATTTCATACTTTTTGAACATGTAAATGGATGGACATAACCTCCAGTATACATGCAGGCATTTTGTGAATAAAATGCACAAAAATAAAGATATGCATAAATAATCCGATAAAAATGTCATACCCTTGTAACAAGAACCCCACCTTCATAAAACATACAGACATCTTAGAGGGAATGAATATGTATGACCTGCCTTTGATTACAAAGCCATGAGAACTGTAGTCTGGATTACTTTAGATATAATGAAATTCATGAGTCAGCAAAGCATAATCCACCCAATCATTAAAATCCTGGAGTGGGTAATTGGATATTTCTAGAAAGCATGTAGTACTGTATGTCAATGGTGGTATTCTGTGTATGGCTAGATGCATAACGACAGTCTTATGAACAAATATGAATTCTAAAAATACATTTAAAAAATTGGTGGAATCAATTTGGCTGAAACTCCTTAGCTGTGATAAAAAAAACTTCCTCAAGAAGCAGCTGCATCAATTTGAAGTTACAATTCAATGTTTCAGATACCTTGCCTCTCTCCACCACCCAGGAATGTCAAGATTCCTTAACTTCTCATGAACATCTGAGAGTACTTGGTATGAGTAAGAAAACTATATTCAAAATGTCAACCAACACACAAACCACATCCACCTGAATATAATAAGGAAATTTTTGCCTAGTTCATCTGGTAACTGAAGGCCACCTTATAACTGCACATGAAGTTAAACATATTCTGTACAGGTATTTTCTAGAAAATTGAAGACTGTGAAGAAGAATCATCTTATATGCATTCATTTTACATGCAGGTAAACAAGGTATTCCTGTCTGAGGACAGGTTACCAAGTAATGAAGGGCAAACCATACTGCAAAAGACGTGTTGTTTTTGCAGCTGGTCCATAAAAATCTGCTGCTGCTACAGTAATGGCCCTTACGTAACACATAAATTAGGAATCAAATGTTATAATAATGTGAAGAAAAATATCAACTATTAATATGATGACAAAAATGTACTTGCACTTGTTAATTTCACAAATGCAAGCTCTTAGGTTCTCACAGTGGTGTTGCCAAAGATTCAAGTTAACCTTTTGGCGCAGGAATTATTTTTTTTAATTTTGGCACACCTGTATATAAAATGTGAATAATACACGAACCAAACATGTTAGAATTATGAAACAAACTGCATTTTGAAGAGAAAAAAACGGAGAGTATAAACCATGTTTAAAATATTCAGTACTTATATTTGTTGAATAAATATATAAAATGCAACTTTAGAGGTTAGCGGTGTGGTATGACCACTATAGTTGACATCAGGCGTCAAAAGGTTAATGTCACTTAATTCAAATAGGCATCATATGACAGAATTAAATGAGACGGGTGGAGGCATGAAGGAAGTCAATGAGATGCAAATGTTTAATACTGACATGCTGCATGACGAACGCGTTCTCACAATTTCTTCTCCCTCCTTTACCTTTCACACAGTCAAGTGGAAACAAACAAATGTGTATCTCACACAAGTCAGATTCATTTACACACAATTCTAAACTTGAAATGCAGCTTTCAACTTACTTGTTAATAAGGCTTTGTTGAGCACACTCCAGCCCACAGTCAAAAGGGTGTATATTTTATAAAAATAAAATATTAAAAAATATACAAAATGTAACCCCCCCTCTAGTATTCTTGTAATTAGGTCTGATGATGGCTAATCATTTTTAGCCGAAACATGCAGCTGTCTTGTTACTGAATAGAAAAGTGTGTTGGCTAATTCCCACATTCAATGGTGTTTAATAAAGCAAACAGGGTGTGCCACCTTAAAGTAATCTGTATTCTCATTAAACAATAAATTAAAAATTGGAGTATTTCATAGCAGACTTTGATACTAGCATTGCTAAACCTTCAGGTTCTGTTGCGAGAGTTAGTTTAATCAGATATGTCTATGGTCTAAAATTTGTAGACAAAAAAATTAAAGCTATTTGAAAATCGCAGTACCAGAAAAAGTGGCTACAACATGTACAGAGGATGGACACAAACAGACTACCAAAACAAGCACTACAATATAAACCAAAAGGACGAAGCGACATAGGATGACTGAGGAAGAGATGGAGGGACCAACTTCATCTTGAGGATCAAGGAACAGGAAACACGCCTAGCCCTTCAGGAACATGATGATAATGATGAAAATCGCAGGCCTCCAATTTCATGTAAGTCTTTGGAAAGTGTACAGGTGGAATAAAACAAATAAATCTGCATATAGTTTCCTTACTTCCAGACCATATAAAAATGTACAGAAAAATCAAACTGCATACAGTAAAAAAAATTCCAACATGAAATACAAAATATACTATCACCATGCCACAGTATGACTTCCAGCTTGCTGTAAAAATCCAAGTCTTGTAAACTGTTACACAACACCTTAAGGACTGGAAAAAATTCTTTGCAAAGTACAGTAAGACATCAATTGCACCTGTCCAGTAGGAGGCTCTTGTGATCATGGCAATGAATCTTCATGTTTAATGATGAAATCTACATAGCTGAGTAATAACTTCTTAAATTGCAGTCTACTTTGTGCAGTGAACTGGTTTGAGAGTATTTAAAACAGATTGTGGCAGGTAGGAGAGGACAAGAGAAAGGACTGAAGCTCCATACCCACAAAGGTGTAGAGGGGATGCAGAGGTAAAATTTGTTGTGTTAACAACAGCATCAAATGGAGATAAATTACAAAACCAAGCCCCTTTAAGTTTCTGGAATGCTTAATGAGAAACATCTGTCAGAAAACTACAAATCTTCAAACAGAAACAATGACACTGCATCAAAACAATGATTCTTCCAAAACAACACTACATCCACATTAAAAGAAACTGTTAATATATGCTTCAGTCTAATGTACTGGTAAGCATAAGCATAAGCATAAGCATGCAACATTTAGGACAAGTGACAATGTGAATCCACACTCACTTACTTGTCTTATCCCCATCATCTAAAAGGGTCACATGGTCCTGATTTACAAGACATGTACTATGCTCAGTGTAAAACCTTTGTTCAGCACAAACGTTCACAACCAATAACCATTATTCCATTTAATACAACCATTAAGCAAAGACTTGCTTGACAATTTGATACCCAGTCAGCTGGTCAAGAAATTCCCCATCTGAAAGGGACCTTAAGATTCACTAATGTGTTTACAAGAGCCCAAAATGGGCCACGTCTAAACCAGATGAATTCAATTCACATCCCCATGCCCCACATTTTTATATTATGTTCCCTCTACACCTGTATATCAGAAGTGGTCCTTTCTCTTGATATTTTATGACTAAAATTTAGTATGCATATATCATATAAGCAGAAAACACAGTAGTGCTAGTGATGAAGCTGAGTTCTTTACAAAGGGAAATGTGGGTATTTCTTCTTAGGTCTGCAACATATAAGCACATGCAAGCACAAAATCACCAAGCAAACCACACTCCAGTTACATTAAAATTATACACTATACCAGTATTTAATATTCACTACTATTTACCAAAATTTCATTAAAATCACAAAATATGCTTGTTATTATTATGCTCACATGTGCAGTTACTATTATGTACAATCTCATAACATATCTTGCCAACTTACAAACATCAAAAGTGTACCTGAGCTTTTCTGACAGATCTTCACCATGATACAGGGATATGCCATGGGGGCCAACTCCTAGCCAGGCACCTATACCACTCTCACTACTTGGCTTGCTGTGAAACAGTTCTTCACCAAAACTGTCCAAGTGTGACACCTCCTTCAGTAACCAGTATTCTGCTGTTGATGGTTTCATGCCCTGGTACAATACAATAATACTGCAAAAGGTGCGCTCCACAACACAGTACACAGATTTTACCAAGGCACTCTCTCACACACAAAATATCATAGTTTCATGTTGCACATGTAAATTTAACTTGATTTTATGTCCACAAGAAAACTGTGGCCTTCCTTGTCCTCATTTTAATGAAATTCATAATGCTCAAAAGCATTACATGCAGATTTCTTACATAAAATTTCACAAACACCAGACAATAAATGTGGAAAGTAACCACAAAAATTCATTCATACACAAGTAAAGTAGGGCTTCCATTTTCACGAAACTCAGGCATTATAAGATTTTGCGGGCAGCACCTGCATCAATATTTTTTTTTTAATGCAAGAAAACTGTAGAAAATAAAGGGCACAATTTCATTCAAACTCTTAAGTAATGCATGGCTTTCACAATGAGGATTTCCACAGAATTTGTAAATGCTCAATGGCATTAGGTTTGAGACCTTCTATAGCAAATTACACCCACATCAGTCATACAGGATGGCAATTACAGGTAAAAATTCATTTACTCACATAAGTAAAGTACGATATCACTGTGACCATATCCTGCAGCCAATGGGTGATGCAATGATAAAATACAAGTAGGTAGAAATAAGTAAAGTTCTCCCCATTCATGCCATGAAGGCATATACCGGAAACAGAGGCATGGCTCCACTCATTTTTAACCTTGGCACAAGACAAAGTTGAGCAGTTAACTTAGGGCACCAGCAACTTTATCGCTGGGAAAGAACTCCAATGCTCACTGAATAGGAGACTAGGTGGGCCCCTTGGCCAGTCTTGACATTTTGGAGAAGAGTAAAATCTCCTTGCCCCTACTGCAATTCGAACTCCTGATCATCCAGTCCATAGTGTAGTCACTATACTACTCTGGCTCCAAAATACAATAAGATTTGAATTAAAAAGAATGCTTACTACAAAAAAAGTTATTTCCATGTGAGGAAATCAAAGTGTTATATTTTGCAATATAAAAAAGCTAGCTGTAGTAGAATTCATAACCACTATCAATATACTTTAAGTTTGCCAAGAATTTGTAATCATTCCAGTATTATACCAAATTAATAGGAACTTTGCACCTCTACTCATAAATTTTACAGTGCATCTCATACAAGTAATGATACACAGAATGGAATACTGGTCTACACAATACACTCTCAGAATTAATCCATAAAACCCCTAAATTCATCTGCTACAAGATAATTAATAACTGCATATAACATTCATTTCTGTACTATACTAGTGAAAAACTCTAGCCACATGGACACAGCACTTCTTAAAACATTAATTTTCATTTGCATAAACCACCAGTTTGTCATGTAAGTTTGTCTATGAAATACCCAAACAATGTGCTAGTAAAATGAAATGTTACTCAGAATGCTTACCAGGAACCTTGCTTACATCAATATTCTTAACTTGATGTAATTCCTTTAACCCTTCAGCGTGGAGTGACGAGCACTGCTCGTCATGCTGCACGCTCTCACTCATTCATCTATATCTCGACAACATAGGGAGCAAATGTAATTGGGCTGCTTCATGCTTGTTCATGAAGGAGCTGGCTCTCTTATGGTGTGGGAGACAGTTGCTAGAAATTATTTCTTAATTTTTTCTCTGCTCTCGAAGTTTGGGTTTTCTTTTTGCAGTCCCTGATTTCACTGACGGTTTTATGCGTCCCTCTAACAGTGAAATGACTGTTATCGTTATCCTCAAGTAACTGAGTTATGTAGCTTTGAAATGGTGTATGACATCACCTTCATATGAACAGACTGTTTGTTTCTTCACCGCTGTTTTCGGGTTTGGATTTTCTTGGAAAATGCAGTCTGTTGCAACGATGGCATCAAATAGGAAGGGTGTGTTGGAGGATGAGATTGAACTAAGTTTGCTAGAGGAACTTACAGCTTCTGTTCAGAGTAGTTGTAGTGACGATGATGACTCAAGTGGGACCGATGATTTGACTGTAGTTGGGGTTAATTGGTTTGGAATGTAGTGATAATGAAAATGATGATGTGCAATGTGCTACTGCATCCAGTGCGCCTACTGCTTTGAGTGCTACATTTACGTGGGAGGATATGACGAATTACGTAGGGCAAAGGGAACACAGATACTGTGTTCCAGACAGCATTCATTTCAGGTGACACAAACAAAACAGCAACAACTGTGTTGTCACTTGTGGAGCCATTGCTGAAAAAGGGCCGCACGTTGTGGATGGACAATTCTTATAACACACCAGCTCTGGCTCAAATGCTAAAGTCCTTCGAAACTGACTGTGTTGGAACCCTGCGTCTTAGTAGGAAAGATGTTCCACAAAGAGTGAAAGAGAAGAAGCTAAAGAAAGGAGAATTGGTAGCTCAACATTCAGAACTGGTGTCCGTTCTGAAGTGGAAAGACAAAAAAGAAGTAACAATGATTTCAACTTACCATGGACAGGAAACAAGACTGAAGCTAACGAAATGTTGACAGGAAAAGCAAAAGCCTGTATCAGTTGTAGATTACAACAAAAACATGGGTGTAGTTGATCTAAAAGACCAAATGGTACATAAAACTGTTTAGGAGATTACTCAATATTACAGTTCTAAATTGTATAGTAATATGCCATGCAAAATCAGGACAGACCAAAATAGACCATTTTAAATTCACAGTAGAACTGGTACAGGCACTAATTATTGAACATGGAAGTGAAAGTGTCAGGAAATTTCAAAGCCATCATTCCACAGACAAAAATGTGCCGCGACTTCTTGAAAGACATTTTCCAGAAAGAATACCACTGACAAAAAAAAAGGCCAGGCCAACAAAGAGGTGTGTAATGTGTTACAAAAACAATAGAAGGAAGGAGACGGTGTTTTGGTGCCCCGAATGTGAAGCAGCCCTATGTGTTGAAGAATGTTTCAAGGCATTTCACACCAAGTTAAATTGTTAAGGTAAGATTTGATTGGATATTTGAAAAGCTTAGACATTCCTAAATATTTTGTTTCAAGTTTCATCGAAATCCAACCACTATTAACAAAATTACATAATTTTGAATAGACTCCTGCACAATTTAGCTCAAAATTTAAATACCCCGCAGAAAAACCTTCCCACATCACAGTATTAACTGGGTTTTAAATGCCCCCATGCTGAAGGGTTAACAGAAGGTATTAATATGTACTGACCTTCAGTCCCCTTTGTTCCACTGCTATTCTGTGAAGGACATTTGGAGGCTTTAAGTCTTCTCTAGCTCCAAGTTGGCTGCTTTCTTCCAAATAAAGGCTGTGCAGTTGTGGAGATGTCAAGGCATCAAAGTCACCAGACTCAGCTTGTACCATAAGTGCTACCAACTTAACAGTTATTCCCCAATCCGTCACTTTCAGTCTGCCTTCCAGAAGGTTGAGTCTTGCATGAAGGTAAAACTGATGTCTGTATACAATGATAAATATTACAATATGCCAGAGGGAGGGCAGGCATGCACATTCACAAACAAAATAAATGCAAAAATGCAGGCACTCTTCATGGCACTTGTGTCACTGCTACCCCATTACATTCACCATCATCATACTAGCATACTTTAGTTCCACTATCTGATACAATATAGATGAACCATGGACATACCTTGTCATATAACCAGATTTAAGCAAGAAACACATCTAAAGAAAACAAATTCCCCAACATGTATTATGTAAGTGATTTTATAATAAATGTATCAATCACAGTACAGCATTCTTTTTTAAGTTCCTTTACAAAATGTACACCATCTAAATGTTTCTGCAAGTAATTTCTTCATGGGTGACTTCACACAAATAATAATAATTGCTACTATGGTACTCTTACGATGTCTGTCTATGCAATCTGCCATTTGGTTCTTGTATTTCATGACATTTTCAATAACTGGCTTCATCACTAATATCATCTCCTCTGAACTTAACATGAAAAAGATAGTTTTCAAAACAATTAGTAACTGCAACACAACAGATATACATGCCAGATTTTTTAAAAGCCTTCATAAGTCTGCACCAAGAAACTATGAGCATTACCACACTACGTGAACCACAAGGTCTCACAGCAGATTTATTCATATCTGCAATCTTTTTTCTTCCCCTGCCCCTCCCACAAGGTAATACTTTGCTTGTGAATATGGTGGGTTCCCTATAGGATGCATGTGGTGGATAAAAATGATAGTGGGACAGGTTTTTCACCAAGTACTATATATCTGCCCTACAAATTATCCCTCCATCAATTCCCACTATTCATGTCAACAGGGATTGGCACAACAGGTCCAAATGAAGCTGCATTAACAAGGAACACAGTTTAAAGCCATACTTGGGACTGATGGAATGACCAACTACAGTGAAACACAGATTTAATGTCTTTGATTGAACCATCTAAAATAGTAAAAATGGTGCAAAGCCTGGGAGAGTGTAAAATCAAGGAAACATTGATCTTAGGGGCATTTAGCCAGGATCATACAAAAAGAGCATAAGAAGGCGGAAAACGCAAAACGCTGGAATGTGAAAACGCAAGTTTACTGTAACTGCCAAACCCTAACAGCTAATGAGATATGCTCCATCATCGAATTTGACTTCAAGGTGATAATATGCTTCACCATCTTTCCTTCTCTTCTATCAGTAACATCATTATGACAGCTGTGCAAATACCTGATTACAAAGTAGTACAGTTTGTGGGAGTTCAGGATTTCATAGAAAGACATATTATTCACAAAAAAAGGAATGGAAGAAGAAGAGACTTTTATTAAAATTCCAATATCTGACAAATATAACTTTGGGACTTCATGAACAGTGTGCTCTATCAATAACTTAAAAGTAAAATACACATGCAAAATGCTGTTTTTCCCTTCCATGACATGGTCTTCCCGGTGCACAACTGCTCCTAGAATCCAGAAGCCACCTCAAATTCTAGGCACCGGACAGGTGACATCAAGTAAATTCCATATTGAGGATCCACAAATACTAGGCGCCACCATGAAAAAAGTAGTCACAATGACAACCTGGCAGCCAAGATCTGTGCACCCCTGCTCATCCCTAAGGTGAGATTTTGCTATTGAGATTTGTTATGCATTTTCTGCTCCTGTCTCTCTCTCTCCCTCTCTTTTTTTTTTTAACTTTGGTAAAAGGCAAATGTCTTAAGCTAGCCCAATCAATTACCACCACTTTCCAGTTACTGTATTTCTCTGGAAGTTAGTTCCCAGCATCCTCCTTAGCATATTCATTTCCAACAAGACTCCTTAAAGGTTATGCAGCTTCACTATAAATAATGCATTAATTCTAATGTGTGTAAAGACGCACTGCCACAATGTTTTCAACACCTCCCCCTCTGCCTGCTGTGTACACAGAATATGTTCACAATCTGTCACTCATTCCTGGTATGATGAGTCATTTACATAAGTCATAAAAATAACAACTTTCCCAACAGTAGTGTCAAGCAGGCCAATGCACGTGATGTACACATGACTTATATGTTACTACATATGGACCATGACAACACCAAACCATTTTTTTAACAACAGCACCACTTCCCTCTAAAAAAATTAAAAACTGTTAACACTGGAAATACAGCAAGTATGAGACAAAACACAACCTTAACCTTAGCATGATTTCAGAAGGAAGGCAATTTGTGCTCGTCACCTGTGTTATGACCTTGTGTAGTCTGATAGGAAGAAACCCACTTCCACAAAAACCTCAAATCTCATTACAAATGCACCTCAGATGGTCTCAGTGCACTTGTGATATTTACGCAGTTGATCAAGAGTGTTCAATTTTTACAGTCCTTCGAAGAACGCATCATGGAAAATTAAGTTTAAAATGCTGTAAAAAATATCCTTCTTCAACAGTGTCATTAAAAGATCAACATACTGGAGAGCAGAAAATTGTTCAATTACAGGTTCAAAGATGGACAAAATAAAACACTAACCCCTACATTTCTCTTACATGAGGCATGGTTTACGTTACATACGAATGTAAACAGCCAAAAGAACAAATCTTAGCTTTATGATAATTCTCAAGCAGTTCATGCAGTTCCTTTACATGGCCTTAAAATTCACTAAGTACACACAAAATCATGAGACCTGTGTTTCAAAGAAACAAATTCGAACCATTAAACTAAATTACTGCAAGTCAGAGGATCATTACTATTAAAACACTCGGCAAAAAAATGCATTCGAGTATGTGGAACACAACTATCTTACATAAACACAGCAGTTTTGCTGCCTTTCTCTGATAATGCAAGTGTGGGTGAGCTGAAGACTGTGCCAAATTTTATGTGACAAATAAGCTGACACGAAGGGAACAATAATATGTGTCAGGTAAAATAAGAGCACTACCTACAAGTCATGTACAAAGTATTGTTTATAAATCGGGGCAAAGTTTCCAGTACATGAGACAGTAAGGTTTCTTTATAAATGACTTGGTTTAATCTGATTTACATAACCATGTCCTTAAAAAATGTTGTATATTAGCCAATGACATTTACATATACACAAAACATTAAATGCCTGTTGATGTGTTAAGCAGTTTAAGTACCTAGTTACTTTCAAACAATCTGACTACAGTATCATTAGTCATCTCCACCTCTACATAAGTTGTGCAAATTACAGCCAAATTTTTTTTTAATGAAAACACAGACCATGTGTCATAAGCATTTTTCATAGTACCCATATCTAATGACTAGATAAACCCAGTGCATTAAGGATAAATAACTATCAACACACTTTTAGATTGCTTCAGCAGAGTGTCAAACCATACCATAACTAGCAAAGGCTGTAAACTTCATTAATAGCATGCCATTACATGAATACAATCTTTACACAACAATGCTAGGTTTTGTTTTGTGGAAGCAGAGTGGTCATGTTCCGAGAACTTCACAAACAGCCTCAACACTTGTTTTACTGAATGCAGATACAGAAACTGTCATTAAAATAATCCCACATTTCATTTTTTTTTCATGAATCATTATTACAGTGTGGTGTAAATGGAATTTTGCTGGATCTGATGTTCTCTTTTCATCAAAGAAACTGTGGACTGCCACAACCAACTAAATTGAGCAGAACAAATTTCACAAACCAAGTCAAAAATCTTCCACGAATGTCAACCTATCGTCAATAAAATTAAGATGTACTACATGTAACGACAAAACTATATACTGGGGCATTGTCTGTCCGACAATCATTTAAATACAAAACAACTTCAAAGCACTTTTTTTTTTAATTAACTATGATGACAGTTCCCGATTTCAATCAGCTGATATTGCGACATTAATGCTACTGTCATTAAGCATAATTACCTAGTTGAATCTTGGAGAAGCAGATGAGGAGGCACCCAAAATTTCACTCGCAGGGCAAAACGATGTGGTGGAAGACCCACCACCTGCCGTTCTATGGGATTGCGTAAATTAAGCCATAACTCTTCACCCTTCGGTCCATGATACTTAAGGCCGAAATAATCTGATTCTTTGCTTATTCCGAGGCAGTGGCATACCTAAGAGAATATTTCATAATGAAGCAATGACAAAGGCGCAATGTTCTTTTAACTAAAACAGCCTGAAAGACGTTCACACAAACAGCAAACCAAACAAAGTTATCAAGCAGAAAACGACAGACCTTTTCCAAGCATTCTTCGCCTTTTGCCTTCGGATCAACTTCGACTTCTAATATCACAGAATTCGGTTGACTTACAAGACACCACATACTTGTTCGATTTGCTAGCCGAATGCTAGCAAAACACTCTCATTTTATAAAGGATAATATGTTTATTAATGCGATCACAACAAAGCAAATTTGGCAACGTCCATACCAACAACACCAAAACCATTGTCTCTCACTTCTCACAGTTGCACGGGCTAGATTCTCCACGGTGACACAGGTGGCAGTAATGATTAAAATACTTCACGTTCATTGGACGCCGCACTCTTTGGCCCACCCCCCCAAGGTATGGAAATCCTACATATATGCATAATCGACAAATATATTCTTTGTAATGAAGCCAGTACTGATGAAATTCCAGAAACTTTTTGTTCACAGGTATTGCTCCATTTGGAACCTGAAGACTGAAACAGTGAAGTCCACCAAAGGACCGCAATTCTTTACTACTCAATACAATGTTATGTCAGTTGCGATAATTCCCATCTGTACGTCATGGATAATCGTGAATCTGATTTGATGGGTACGTGACTATTGTCATGCATTTCGTGGTAGGTAATGGATTGTTCGCCCGTAAAACAGTGTTCATGACATCTCATATGGAACACAACTAATGTGTTGGGATACAGAACAAGCTGTGGACGCAACGTTTACGTCAATTGTGTACGTTACGGGCTATCTCAAATGCCGTGTAGTTTTATTTCTGCCTGCTCAAAAAAAGAAAAAAAAAAAGCACTGGACGAACTGAGAAGCTGGGTTTGACACCGTGACATGTTTTGTTTAAGTTTGATATTTATTTCATTTGAGGGAACATTGTTACAATATGGAGTTTCCACCTCCTTCCATATTCTATTTTCCCTTCTTACGTAAATATTTAATACAAAGTTGTTTGTGTGAAACTGCAGGTCAGTTGGTAAAACAGATGACTTCCAGGTGTTAATCCAAGTTACAACAATAATTGTGTTTTTGCTTTTACATTTTTCAGTGCATCTCGTACATACATCGTGGCTCGTCTGATCATCCTTGGCAAAACGGTTGTTAACGATAACTGCTGATTTTGCGTGACCGTTAGTTCAGTTTAGATTTTCGGGTCATATCTGGAGTTACGTAATCTGGCACTGTTTACATAGAGAACTAAAGACACTCTGATTTAGTTGGTTTCAGTCATTCACGCATAGGTTGCTTGTA
>Ga0123353_10010229_pt1 | contig 13054 bp, 9 predicted proteins | sample TergutLab28metaG_3_FD_92763 | JGI IMG/M metagenome (GOLD analysis project Ga0123353, IMG submission 92763) | Labiotermes labralis P3 segment gut microbial communities from Petit-Saut dam, French Guiana - Lab288 P3 | ecosystem: Host-associated > Arthropoda: Insects > Digestive system > Gut ...
ATTTTTCGTCTTTGGTTTGTTGTGTTAGGCTTTTGTCCTTCATCGCATGTTACATTATGAATACTTCATGCTTCCCACGCCTTTCAGGGATCAGCTAAACAGACTTTATTTCCCTTTGTCGGCTGCTCACAGGGTTTCCGACTCGAATATCTCTGGAGCAAAACCTTCCTTCCTTCCTTCCTTCCTTCCTTCCTTCCTTCCTTCCTTCCTTCCTTCCTTCCTTTCACTAAAGGTCTCTATGACGGATGGCTTCGAACTGCCGGTAACAGAGGGCTAGCAATCGTTTTACCTGATTAAAAAATGCACCATAATGTTCGGCTACCGCTGTCCTTCTTACTTAACTTGCACATATAACTTAAATGTGTGTTGCCATAAAACGGGATTTTAGATTTCGAAGTCCAGCACTAGCAGAAATTTATGTACCGAAACACAGAATTCCGTGTTCCACGAATTTGAGAATCGCTGGTTTAATAATAGAACATAATAGTTTTCAAATTTGTTTATGTTCAGTAAACCTGAATAATTTTCACACAAAATTTATGGTAGCTCACGTTTCTTATAGATCAGATGTATGGGTTATAAATGCAAGTAGAACACAAAAAAATTAATTGGCCTTTAAAAATTGTAACATGTTTTAAAATCAAATTATAACGTTATGAAATCCGTCAGAAGTAAGGATATTCGGGTTTAACCTTTTAAAGCCTAGTGGTTACGTTATGCACTAACAAGTTTAACATTCAACAACTGTACGCTCTGCCGACATTTTAAGTTTTTTTTTTTTATTTATCTGAGAACAAACAGCGACTTGTGCCACTTACAGCATAAACTGATTGGTTTTTATAACCGAGAAGAAAAGTGTTTACAGCGCGGTACGGACTGGGGCTTTAAATAAAGCAGTGAGCACTTCGTCTTTAAAGGGTTAAAACGAACTGCTCGCGTGTGCGTGAAAACCGTCACGTAACGTTCAATTTGTGCTTCTTTTTTTATAGCCTACACAGCTTTTATTAGAATACATTAAGTTTAGTCCCAACAAATATTACACACTTTACAGTTCCGTTGACTCTCGTCTTTCTGCACTTTTGTAAATGTTTCTAGTCTTCGGAATCTTAAAACTGAGACACTTAAAATAATACAGATCACTTGAGAAACTGGTACTCTACCCGTAGTGACGTCACTAGTTACATTAGCGTACGGACCTAATACTCTTCAAACAAACCTAGATATGGGATAAAACCTAACCCACCTCATCTGTCGGGCGCATGTCTTCATCTCAGGGAATCTTAGATATATATACACTGCAGCTTTGTATTAGCGGAACAGTAATTTTATAAATACCTGGACACTATCAATATTATTTTATTATTTCACGACTATTAGACTTTACATATGTTTGTTTGTACGGATGGGTCTATGAAAATGTATGCACTGCTAGCCTCGGTATCACGTATACAGCTTATTACGAGTACATCCTGGGTAGGAAACAGACAACTCCCTTACCCCAAGGTTTCAAACTCGCACAGTTCAAATCCACCCCCTCCCCCTTTCATATTCTTACTCTTCCCAATTGGCTAACAGTTTAACTCCCACTATTCCCTAATAAAATCAAGAGTAAATATTTGAAATATTTTGTTTCTATTGGCTCACTTACGTAACACTGTTCCCGTTTCGTACTAGCATAATCTCCCCGTGTCTTACTGGTCTTTTCTCTCTCTCTCTCTCTCTCTCTGTCACCCTCTCACTCTCTGTAACCCTTTATCCCTGTAAGCTGCTATACAAATCCGTCACGCTCGCCAATCCACCCAAAAGTAAAATTACTAATTAAAACAAATCCATCCAATCTATCAAATAAGACTTAAACTAACTATATCGGTTATAGGGATAACTCAGTAAATACAGAGTGATTCAGGAGGAAACACCAATATTTTGGAAGGTGATAGTACCAGTCAATGTGAGAGAAAAGTTCATGTAAACACGTGTCTGTCTAATTTTGTATGGTTAGCGAGACAATGTTCCTTGAATCTGCAAATACAAAGGCATTGTGAATTGTAACAAAGATAAATTATTTACTGATGATTTAATTTTTATTTCATATTTAAATGACTAATTTGTTACAATTCACAATAAGTGTTCGAAAATCCCACCGTCAATCTCAACGAACTTTGCAACTCGTGTTCGAAGATCGCGTGTTGTTCGTCAGCAACATCCAAAATGCGAGCGACCAATTCGTTTCTTTTGTAAACTTCGCTCTTCATCCAACTCTACAAACAAAAATTCAATGGATTCAAACGCCAGATTCAAACAGCTCTATCTCTGTGACCATTCGTATGAACTATTTCTAACAATAAACGATACTATCACCTTGAACTTATCTCCTGAATCAACCTCTATAGTGAATAAACTAGATTCTTGTCGACCAGACAATCGCTGTTCGATTTTCCGGAAAGACAACAGATTTCTCTCCCGTACGCATCCTTCAGTCCGGATCTGGAGCCCACACAGCATCTTGCCCAACGTGTAACGACGGCAGTGAAGCTGACCTCAACCTCTCGCCTACACGTAATACCGAGCTTAAGAATGCGTGGATATATGCCTCCATGCTCCAATGTGTTCATGGTGTTACGCGTTTAACAGTACATTTAGTAAATTGTGGTTCTTTGGCAAAACAAGACTTCTTCAATATGTCAAGAATTAACGACCCTGGACAGTCTGTAACTTTAAAAATAACTGTAATTTTGTTTAAAGGCTTCTGTGCAAAAAAAATTAACAATGAGTCGTTGAGAACATCAACTGAAGTCTCGTAAACGTTTCAACTGCACGTTGTTTGATGAAAGGAAATACAGCTGGCAATGAACTGGCAACTGATGACTACTGTTACTCTAAGCAACTGACAATGTTTCAGCATTAACATCTGAAGTCCAAACAGGGATATCAGAGACGGCTCGTAAATAACATTTGTGATAGGAATGTACTGTACAAAACTTGAATAAAACCTGACCTTTCAATTACAGAATTTACATTGCAAACAAAGTAATGTATTTTTATGTATTTACAGTCCACTTAACAACGCTGTCAGGATCTCGGCGTTACATCGTTGAATGGTTCAAAGGTCGGTATACAGAGAATTGGAAAGGCTGTAAAACAAAGTGGGAGTGGCATAATTTGAAGTATCGTAGCAGCACTTTCCTGAAAGCCCTGAGAAAATCACGAAAAGCCTCAGTAAGAATATCCGGTCTCAAGGCCCAGATTTGAACACGGGACCCTCAGAATACGAAGTAGGAATGCCAACCACTAGAAAGTGAGGTTTGGTAAGGTTCATGTGGATCAGTGACGTACTGATGATTGTTGCTGTGGTGGAATCCAGCAGGTGCAACACAATTCAAATTTTATAGTCACAGCCACGAAATTCAATGGTGGTTTTCACGAGTGTTTGGCTTGGCAACCGGGAGAGAAAATTACGTTTTTCAGGTCAAAATCCGTAGTTAAGAGTCACGTTCAGACAGGAGACCTGTACGGAAGAGTTACACGGGGGTTTACTAGTTGCGTCTCGCGGGCTTTCAGATAACGACTGTGTATTAGTTGCGTCGCAGGTTGTTTAGGGTCAGAGTACTAGTAGCGCCCCGCGGTCAAGTTTAGGTAGATCTCCTTGTCATTCAGGGCTTCACCAAGTTACGTTCCCAAAAACTTTTTGCTGAAAAAGTGGAACGATTGTGTTGTACTAACAAATAATGCTACATAAAGTGCAATAAGAATTCAGAGATTTTGCGGGGGAATGTGATGCACAACCATGATGCAGACAGTGAAGCCTGCTTAAACCGATAGATATTAAATAATTCTGTCAAAATGAAAGCAATGGAGGACTTGTGTGAAAGACCGCACAAACTGGAACACAAAGAACTAAGAAGCCAGTAGTTCGATACTCTCACTTATAAAGACATAAGGAACATTAGCAGGAACATGCACAGAGCACGCTCCTCCCAGCTGTTTCCTCGCCCAATAGATATCAAAGAAACTCATGAAGCGTTAAGTGCTGTACAAGTGTTAACAAATTCGACAGAACTAGCCTGTTAATGATTCGGAATAAAAGAATTCTAATGTTTTCTTGCAAAAAAAAACTTACAGATTTTAGCTCCATTGATGGGCTTTACGTTGACGGAACATTCAAATCAGCACCGAGGTTTTTCCACCAACTGTGTACAATTCATTGACTCACTACGTGCAACTTGCGTTTTCTTACCGGCCAATAAACGTACAACGTCCTATGAGGATGTATTCATAAATACGTTATCAGAGACTGCAAAACTTAATGTGAATATTTTTCCAACAACTGTTTATGCTGACTTCGAAACCGCCATTCACACCGCAGTGAAAACAGTGTGGCGAGGCTTGGAAGTTAAAGCGTGTCGTTTCCATTCAGGACAGAGCTGGTGGCGGAAAATACATTCTTTGGGACTCAGCAAGCAGTACAGAAAGAAAGACTCTGAGGGAAGTCAGTTCTTGAAGAAAATATTCGGACTGTCGCTTTTACCACTAGCGGAAGTCTGTAACAGCTTTGCGTTGGAATTTTTATCCAATCTTCCGAACGACAAGCGAGTGAACAGTTTTGCGACCACATGCTACAAAATTTTTATTCATGCAGACTCCACTTTTCCTCCGCCTGTTTCGTCCGAATGTACTGCTTCATCATTGAGGACCATAAAAGCATGTAAATTATTTCATGCCCGTTTCAATGCACTATTTTACAGTGCGCATCATAATATTTTTGTTCTTCTATCTGCACTGCAAAAAATACAGAATGAGACCTACATCAAAATGAGAAGTGTCACTACACGAAGATTTAAGAAGTCAGCAACATTAAAAAAAGAGGACTTAATCTCCTCAAAATTGGACAGTATAGGGTTAACCTGATTTCAAGAATCGAATTTGTTTCATCGGAATCGTATAAATTTCTACCAAATACGCACTTGTAGTTCCTTATTGCTAACATTTACGATGCCACTTGCCACTTCTGTAACTGTGCATATTACTGCACAAAAGATAACAGATACGACGCATGTCAAACCACAGTGAGCTAAGAGATGTGAGGTCGGAAGGTATACATTCCAAAAATAAATATAAATTCATGATAATAAAAATTACCTTGATACCACAAACAAAAGAAACATTTGTTGTATCCAACGTAAATACAAAATCTGCATAACAATATCCATTCGAGTTCTGTTCTCATGTCTCTTTTACAGGCAAGATGTTTTCAAGAAACTGGCATCTTTTATTTAAGCTTACTTTATTAATTTCATATTTAACGTTTGTGTTCTTGTTGCTCTCATTATTGTTGTATGTTCAAACTGATATTTTGAAAATTTTCTTCGTATCATGAGTGAAAGCAACTGTTCACACAAAAATGTGCTACTAATTATCAATAATATTTGGAGAACCAATTGAATAAATTCTTGACATGAAACAACATTATGTTAATGAATATCACACAGGCGATTCTTCAGAATGGATAAGAATTATATAAGCAGATTTCGGGGGTCAGGTGCTTGGTAGTCCGAGACTTACTGCATTAAAACTCTTTCCAGAGACAGTGTTTTCCTCAGATCATAATAATTACTTGAAACGGGCGATATCAGGAACATAAAGCGCCTGTCTTCTTCCCCGAAAAGATTTTTTTAATAGGGCTCAAACATTAGACCGTAACATGATATAACAACTGTGTTGTCGATATCATTCAACAATTCTGTATCTGTGCATATAATTGTGTTTAAAGTAAAATAAAATAAAACTTTGTAAGAACCTTCCAATTGTTGGACATTTTATACACCCATATCTTTCGATGCAACTGATACAATTCCTTACTAACCGCGGGAAGCAACTCGTCATGTTTGGGGTTGACAAGTAGGGACGCAACTGATACAATTTTTTAACCGCGGGACACAACTCGTACTTCCCCGAATTACGGAGTGGTACAGTTTTATAGTTGTGCAATTGTACAGTTGTACTGCTACAGCTCTGCTCTATAAAACTCACAGAAATTGTATGGGAAAAACGACGACTGTTTCTAAGTAATTTGCAGGACATTGGTCAACTTCATGATTCGATCACACGGCAATGTATACTGGTAAACGTCTGCGGTAACAAGGCTTACCAATACTTCGTCTTATTTCTGTACAGCAGGCCTACCAGACAGATGGCTGGGTAAAATTATAACATGGAGGCAATAGGCAATAGGAAAATTTGTTTCTTCTAATTTAATCCCAATAGGTAATGAATCACTGCAAATGCGCAAATTATGGCACTAAGTAGTTAAAATCCTACGTGAAATAGGTGCGATAATAGAACTAATTTTGATGCATATGTATATAACATTTAAAAAATTCTCAGTACAGACACAACTTATATATTTTTTTCAAAACGAGGAACTCAAAAATTGTTACTGTTGAAAGTATGAGAGTTTTCACGTGGTCAGTAAGTTACCTGTTTCTATGCACCCAAAAATTCGTCACTGCGTCTACAAGAGATACATATTCTAAGGCAGCTGAATCTAGCCAAAGTATTCACAGCCCATTTATTCAGTTTTGTTTGACTATTACCTTCCTTTCTACCACTACATCCTCTAAGTTTCCTCCTTTTACAACGTTTTTCCAAACACATTTTGCTACTTACTTTTTAGTTTTTCGTTTGTTCTGCTTGTCCTGTCCTTTCCATCATTCTCAATTTATCCACCTGAACTATAAGAAATCAATAGAAATATAACTAGTCTATGTAGTCCACCACGCCCAAACCAAAATGTGCGGTATTTGAGTTGGAAATGAAGGGGAATCATCTGTGGGCTTTCGTGACTGCGGTTATGAAAACTTCGTCTTCCTTCTCCATGAGGTTATATAGCCAAAAACAGATCACCAACTGGCCTCCATCACCAGTCCCGGGGCTGAATTGATCTCAGGACGTTAAAAACATACTTTCATATAAAAAAAATACATTAATATTAACAAAAGGGACTGCTTCCGACTCTCGGCTCATTGTGGTGTGCTACTGGAATTTATTTGGTTATATTTGCTTACAGACACGAGGCCCTCGTTTGAAATCCGTAGCCTATGGCCCCAAGCATAAACATTATATAAAATAAACAGCAGCATTAAGAACCAACATACATTAACGAACTGCATAGACAGGATTTTAATTATAATTATTTAAGAGTTTTTACAATAACACTGTTTTTATCAACGTAAAAAACCACTGTATAAGGCCTATCTACAAAGATGCAAAGGTGTATATGTTGTACTATACAGTACAACCAATGTGACATACACAACACATAGTGGAAAGCAAATGGTTTTGTGAAGTAATAAGAGATTCTCCCTGAAGATGGTGTATGTAACACGCACTATAAGAGGCCAGATGGAACAGAAGGAAATAAATCGTAGGAAGCAAAGTAAACCCGGAAAGCGTTTCGTTGGCCAAGCTGGAAGTTAAAACGCTCAAATCTCTCGAAAAATTGATGTCAAAATCTAGGCGCACGTGGAAATGTGCGATGACATTTGCTTTATCTCATCCTTGTGTTTCACGATGGAAAATGTATAAGATCCATAATTGGGTGTATCACGGCAACTTTTGTGTGTGTGTGTGTGTGTGTAGTTACACGTGCTGGATCAGGTCACATTTGAGAGATCGTTAAACAATCTGAAGGATGAGTTTCCCCACCTGTCGGTTAGCAGTTCCATACCGAAGCTGGTGTCTAAGTGGAGTGAAACCCAGAAGCCAACTGATATTCGGGTAGACAAGCAATTCACCGCATTTTATGAAACCAGAAATTTCATCACTTTGTTTACGACAACATCCACTTGGCACTATCTTATGTCAGTCAACACAGTACACGCCCTTCCACCCTGTTTCTTTTAGATCCATCTTAATATTATCTCTGAACTTATCTTTTAAAAGTCTCGCCTAACATGTACTTTCATTTCACTGCCACTTAAAAAACATACCACGACAGAACATGTATGGCACGTCCTACGTCAAGAAGAGTGTGTGTTATCTGTTGAACCACTTGTATGGAGTCAAGTCTTGTTTGTCCGTCCGTCCTCAAGTGACGGTCACGACACGTGTTATTACCACCCTTTTATGATATCGATTCAATGTTTACTCGTTCGGGAGAGTTTTTAAATTTGTTTCAATTATATTGCGTCGTACACCAAAAACGACTGGATAATGTGGAATATTTAAACTGTGTGTGTAGGCGGATATCAAATGATGCAAGATGTACATTGGAATATTAAATCCAGGATTGTCACAGAAAAAGCAGCATTCAACAAGACAAAGATTCTTTTTACCAGAAAATTGGACTTAAATTTAAGGAGGAAATTAGTAAACTGCTACATTTGTAGGTGAGGAAATTTGGACAGTTCGAAAAAGAGATCAAAGTACCTTATGTGGTGAAAGTGTTACGTACAGTCAAGAAAGATAGGAGCATCCTGCGTACAATAAAATGAAGAAAGGTTTTGGTCCATGTGTCACAACTTGCTTCGGACCAGACTTCTAAAACACGCTACTGAACGAAAGATAGACGGGATGAGAAGACGAGGAATGTGAAGCAAGTTGCTACTGGGTGACCTTATGGAAAACGATGAAACTTGCAAGAGGCAGAGCTAGATTGAACTCTGTGGAGAGAACTCGCTCTGGCAGAGACTACAGACCTGACGAGCGACAGACTAGGTAGAAGTGGTGGTGGTAGTGGTGGTGATGATGATGATGATGAGCATTGCTTCACGTTTTATAGATTGTCAGCTCTGTTTGCTAAACGGAAGAGCTTCCTGCATTGATGTTTTTAGGAGCGTTCACACCAATAGACAGTACCTATTACAATCGTTCCATTCTGCCGTTTATACAAATGGAACGATTATGGAACCGCTGAACCGAATTTGAGGAATTTTAATACTGAGGAGCGTAACTAAAATCTACCGACCAATGTCAATTTTGGCAAATATCTGACGGCAATAACGGACTTTCTACATTGAAATCCAGGCGCTTTTCTACGTGTATTTCTCGTTTAAATTGACAAATATTTATCAGCGTTAAATGTGGTCCGGAGAAGAGTGTAGGAAGATAAAAAAAATATGTTATGTCCAACCTCCGTCCCGGCAAGACAATTGAACAAGCCGGAAGCTTATACTAGTTCCGCTACACCAATGCACATATTTCCCTCAACTTACTTTCCTTTTTTCTTAATATATGCAGTACACTCCAAAAATACGCTGCCAGAGTTAGCATTTCTCTGCTATATTAAGAAACCAAAGTGTGTTCTGAACGGCCTTGGTTAATGACGTTTGTGCAACTTGACGTCGCGACCCCCCTATGCACTGCGATGTCGCAGAAATAAATTACGGCATTCCAACTCAGAACCAAGCCTCCCCGGTACAAGCGTTCTTTCCCGGTCAGGACGTGAAGCTGACCATTCCTCTTCATGTAGTGCCAAGGTTAACACAAAGTGGAGCTACACCTAGGCTTTCCCTGTATAACTTCATAAAATGGAAAGAGACAGTTTTGGTCTATTCATCTTGAAGTGATACACTACAAACTTGCCCAAAATTTTGACACAGCACTAAACGTCATGCTATCTAATATCAAGGCAGGCAATGTACGTATAACGTTAACATAGAGGCGCATTCGCGTAATCATTGTTGCAGTGGAAAAGATGTAAGTATTAAATACTATGAATGCGTGTTTTTAGCATTCGCCATTGTATACTGTCATCTGCTGCCTGTCCGGCACTACAACATTTTTTCCACAGTACTTCATAAACGGCACGATTTTCGAGAAAGAGAATTACTCAACACAAAATGTGTGTTATGATTATCTGTACAATTTTTTCTGCCATATTTCTCATTCTAAGAAAAATTCAGCTAGGTATTATCATGAATGAACATAGGTCTTCATGTAAAGTACAGGTTTTTCTTATCTGATTTTAACGAAATTTGAATTTTCTCGACACATTTTCGAATAGTATTCCAATACTGAATTGAATGAAAATTCTTCCAATGGTAGCCGAATGGTTTCATGCGGACTGATGGATAAACGGAGAGATAAGATGAAGCTAACAGTTAATTTTCGAAATTTTGCGAACGCGCCCAAAAATCCAGCAAATCTCATTTTCAACTAAGTCCAGCATGCAATACAAGTATGCCTTCTTGTGTAAGAACTATAGGCAATGAAATGGTACACTGATGGGACGGTGTGCCGTCTAATTTATATGCCGGTTAGATATTTGGCAACAAAAAGTAATTCAAATTATTTTCCACGCAGTCAATGAACCCAAACATCGCAACTATGAAACATTCAAATGATCGTTCGCAATATGAAGAGAAATGGCGATCCCATGCGTGGAGTGACAACTTCTTATAATACATCACCACTCCTTGATTTCTGTTTGACACTTAAAGCACATTTCCCTGCTTCTTATTCTGCTGAGACTGAAGTGTTGTCTGTCTCAACACCCTTTGCCTTACTCGGGAGCGCATGTGTACATCACTAAGTTCAACGTAAAATTAGGAAAATGATATATGTAGATTATATTTAGGGGCAATGTGCATGGTGTATGATCAGTGACGTTAATGTGAGAGGGAGGATTTAGAACAGGTCCCGGGCCTATGTAAATTAAATTCATTTCGCCCTCCTCACTTCCATTCTCGCCACATGCCGTCTTCAATAAAGCGACTGACTCCCAGCAGACCGGTTTCAGCTGCGCGTAACAGAGCAGCCAAGTGGATAAAATCGCAAGCGTTTAACTGGTCCACTATCATAACGTTAAATGCGGTTTCTTCAGTTTAAAGCAAAAGCCAGGGTAGAGTAAATTCACCTAATACGACGGTACCCCTGTATCTTCCATGCATACTTTCGCCATATAATGGTGAGTGAGTGACCTGGTAGCAGGTCCTTAGTAGCGATATTTCTAAGGACTGAACAGTCGGCTGAGATTTTTTCGAGTTACGAACTCTGATTTATTTTTGTGGTCGTCTATTGTCGTACGCTGTTCCATTGCACAGGGATACTGATTTTTACTCAACCATTGTTTAGAACTTAGTACTAGTTACAACTTTGTATTTAGTACTACATGTACGCGAATTTACAACGTGGCGTAGGTACAGCTTATGGTTGAATTCCGAAATGGTGAGCTCCTAACACGGGTCCTCTATTGTCCCTCAATATGTGGTACGCTATACTGGGACATTTTGAAGAAAGCGCAAAAGAACCAACTGTTTGGTTTAGCAGACAGCCAGCCACTCAGTCCACAGGGTCCAGTGATAGTCACTTCAAAGAAGCCGATTCTTCCAGTGAGTCTACAGAGGCACCTGCTGATTTTGACACTGTCTTCTCCCATTAACCAACACCATCCCGTTCAGCTACACAAAGAGATTCAACGGGCAGAAGGGTCAAGGCTGCAAGTCTGAGTCCACTGTCTTCAGTTTAAAAATAAGGCACAATTGTTGTTAGAACTTCTAAACCTGATTCCACAAAGACCAAAATCATCTCTGCATACAACGCGTAAGTAAAGAAGAATAGAGGGGTGAAATTTAGTGAAACAGGCAAGAAACTAACCTGCCGTTACTCCCGTTGCGAGAAATACAGTAAGCAACAAAAGGAAAAGAGCAAAAGGGGGTCCATTTCCGGTGGCAAAATTACGCCTATGAAACCCGTGGTGAAGACAGGAAGAAGTGAAGTGAAACCACTAATTTCGACAAGAAGCGAGTTGGGTCTTTCCTCAGGATCAGAAGAAGATTGATGTTGAGAGAAAGTTGAGAATAAACCTGACGCCGAATGCTTATACTGTGGAGGTTTACTCTCTGAAGACCACGATGGTGAAGAATGAATTCGATGTCAAAAATGTCTATAGTGGGCGCCCACACTACGCGAAGAATCCAAAAATAGCGCGCGTGTGTTTGTGTGTGTGTGTTTGTTTGTTTGTGACAGGCGTAAGAAATGACATAAACTTTTTTATTGGGGTCGCTAAATGTTATGAACAATTTCATATCGTAGTACTAATTAATCAAACTTGCTGTTTCTGGCCTCCCTAACTAGTTTGCTTGTTCTAAGTGTGAGAAACTCCTAGTACCCCACAATAGGAGCCACCTTATATTAAGTGTCGATTTATAATGTTTCGTACAATTTGTATCATGTGTAAAATGCATTATTGTAATGAATTAATAAATAGTGCGCTTAATGAAGGATTGTTGAGCCTCAGAATGCATTAAAAGTTGATTGCTTATTATAAAATGTATTACTGGTGTGACCAAAATACGAAACGTACCCCACACTAGGTAACTTTACCTTCCTGTTAAGAACGGGCTTGCTCCTTCCTGTAACCGCGAATGTCTTCAGTCCAAGCGATAACAGCCTCTGCAGGTAAAATATCCTGAGATCCACCCAAACAAACACAGTGTAACTCCACTTATCCGGACGTTGGTTATGCGAATCGGTTTGGCCCATCGGGTAAATTTGTCGAGAATTGTACAGAACTAACTTGTCTTGAAACTACCGTTTATGGGATCAAGTACAGTACAGTGTTTTGGCTTCTAGAGCGTCAAATCAGGTGTGGTCGAAAGGTTTAGATGCAGGTACATGCTGCAAATAGTAACAGCCAAACTTCAAACTGCCAGTGTAGCCTATTTTTAAAGAAACCCCCAATTAATCGGATTTTCTATATATCCGCATGGCTCGCTGTCCCGATTAATCCGGGTAAGTGGAATTCTACGGATTTTCTTTCCCAAGGAACTGCCTGCTAGATACCAGCACCATATCTCCAATAAAAGCAACCCTTTGCACTAATATGTCTAGGCCTCCAGCCAAGACATCAAAACCTTTAGCGCAAACGCATTCCCAGTTAATTTTTTAACGCACGGTCTTTTATATTCTAGCTGTGCTTTTCAAACGAAGAATAATTAAACTGACAGAGAAAAAAGACGTGCGATAAACGCGTCTGTTTCATTCAAGTAGATTCATAATTAGGTTCTGGATTCTAATCACTTCAATCCTGATGATTGACTAATAACTCCCCCCCTCC
>Ga0123353_10010230_pt1 | contig 13054 bp, 11 predicted proteins | sample TergutLab28metaG_3_FD_92763 | JGI IMG/M metagenome (GOLD analysis project Ga0123353, IMG submission 92763) | Labiotermes labralis P3 segment gut microbial communities from Petit-Saut dam, French Guiana - Lab288 P3 | ecosystem: Host-associated > Arthropoda: Insects > Digestive system > Gut ...
CCCTGTACATCGCGAACAGCAGCGCCAGCGTGTCGAAGCCGGTTTCGCCCGCGCGACAGTCCTCGACCACCTTCGGCGGAAGAACGGTCGCCGCGTAGTCCGTCGTGGCGAATTTCGAACGGCGAAAACTGAAACGGTCCACGAGGAAGTACGGCACGAGCAGGCCGATGTTTTCGAACACGGCCTCCCGCTGATCCTGCATTTTCCCCCCGACGTCCAAACCAAGGCAATCGCACAGCACTTGGAGCTGCCGCTTGGTCCGCTCGTCCACCCATCCCCGCATGAAGTTGTGGTTGGCCGCCATCTCCAGCCACGGCTCCAAGCCAAGCTCGAGATCGTTTTCCCAAAATTCGCGATTGGCAGCCTCGCCAGCCGCCGCCGGGATTTCACCCGCCATGAGACACGTCCTTCCCTGGACGAACAACCGAAATGGGCCAACCATAACCCTCGGTCAGTCCTGCGCCCCGTGACTATACGTCCAAGCACGCGCAAAAACAATGCTGGCGCACGATTTGCGCGCACAAATTTTGTCATTCGAAGGCGGATCGGCCACCTCGCGTCAGGCCGGTTCGGACAAAATGTTCAAAAAAATGAAATTTTCCCCCAAAATCAACTCCACAGATTTGCCCTCCACGCTGTAGCTAGAGAAGAGGGGGAAACATAACAACCTTGGGAGACAACCATTGATGACTACGACACAATCCGCCGCATGTTTGCTGGACGATCCGCCGGGGAATTCTTCAGAACAAACCTCGGAATTAGCTGGAGTTCCCGTGAAAAACGGGCCTCATGGTGAGGGGCCGTTGTCGGCGGCGTGGATCAGCGACGCGTTGTTGCGTCGCACGCGCGACGTTTGGTCGAACGTGGCGGGCCGGGATGTGTCGGCGGATGAGGCGGTCGAAATCCTCATCAACGTGAAGAATCTCGCGGAGTTTTTGTTGGACAGGAAACCGGACACGGAGCAAGACGTGAATCGGGACGTAAACGAAGAGGCCGCGAACGTGAGCGGCGAAAATACGAAAGACGAGGTGACGTTATGAACGTGGTGGTGTGGGCTCGGGTGTCTTCGAAAGAGCAGCGGGACGGGTATAGTCTCGACGCCCAGCTTCGGGCGACTCGGGACAAAGCCGCCCGCGAGGGCTGGAAAATCGTGAAGGAGTTCGTGGTGGCCGAGTCGGCGAAGAAAGGAGCCGAGCGGCAGATTTTCAACCAGATGTTCGCTTGGGTCAAAGCCAACGCCCGGCGCGAGAAAATCAACGCCGTCCTGAGTCACAAGCTCGACCGCGTCTGCCGCAACATGCGCGACGCGGTACGACTACAGGAACTCGAGGATTTTTGCGGCGTCAAGCTCGCCTTCGTGGACAACCAGTTCGGGCCCGGTGCCGCCGGGCAGTTGTCGTTCAACGTGATGGCCGCGGTGGCGCAATACTACTCGGACAACCTGCGAACCGAGGTGCTCAAGGGCATGGAGGAACGCATTCGTCAGGGCTTGCCGCTGGGCAGTCCGCCGTATGGCTATATGTACGATCAGCAGGACAAGGACGAACCCGTCAAACCGCATCCGGTTCGCGCCGCCACGGTGGTTCGGATTTTCGAACTCTACGGCAAGGGCACGCACACGTTCAAATCGCTCGCTACCGTCCTCGCCGACGAAGGCCACATCTACCACACCAGCCAGCCGCGATTCCACCGGACGGCACTGTCCTACATTTTGAACAACCGATTCTACCTCGGCGAACTCGTCCGCAACGGCAAAACGCACAAAGGCAAATTCAAGCCGCTGATTCACCCGCAGCTTTTCCAAATTTGTCAGGACCTGCTCAGCGGCAAGAACCGTCGCACGGGCAGGCCGGACATTCCGTACGGCGGCGGTTTGTTCCGCTGCGCCCTCTGTGGCCGCGCGATGGTCGGTGAGAAAATCCGTCGTCGCCTCCTCGCCGGCGGCACCAACGAACACATCTACTACAAATGCCTCAACAACGGCATGCCGAACCACCCGAACGTCCGTTGGAAACAGGAGGTCATCGAGTCCGCCGTCGCCAAAGACCTCGCCACGCTCGCGATCCCGGATGAAACGGTGGTCGCGTGGTTCCGCGACTCCATCCAGGCCGCCTTCGCCGATGTCACCGCCAGCCGTGCGTACCAACGAAACGTAATCGCCAAACGCCAAAGCGAACTAAAACAAATGCAAGACCGCCTGCTCAACGGTTACCTCGGAGGCCTCATCGACGAACCCACCTACAAAACCAAGACCGTCCAGCTCACCGCCGAGCAGGACCAGATCGACGCCGCATTACAAGACGCCGACGCGATTGATTCCCGTAACGGTGAACGGGCACTCCAAACATTTGATCTAACGCAAAAACTAGCGAAAACATGGGCAGGTTCGACCATTTTTGAACGGAGGCGGATTCTGGAACTGGTGGCATCGAACCGGACTTTAAGCGACGTAACTATCGAGTTTACAAAGAGATCGCCGTTCAGCATCCTCGCTGAACGGCGACTCTTTTTAGAAACTACGCCCGACAGGAGTCGAACCTGTGACCTGCGGTTTAGGAAACCGCCGCTCTATCCTACTGAGCTACGGGCGCGCGTCTACGGGGCGGCACGTAGGGTGCCGCATCCTGCGACTTGTAGCATATCGACACGCGGGGGAAAGTCAATCGCGGGGCTAATTCAAACGGAGGATGTGGTTGCCCCGAGGGATGTGGGTGTGGTACAACCTTCCGCATACCCACAGGAAAGGCGGTTGGCATGAAACGCGAATTGACGATGGCGTGGCGGATCGGCGTTCCTCATTTCGAGACGGACGAGGCGTTCGCGAAGGTGTTGGCCGCCTTGACGGCGGCGCCCGACCTGGCGGACGAAGTGGCGCTGTTCGATTCGATGACGCACCACATTTACATTCCGTTGGAGGCGTACGCCCGGCGGGCGGAGATCATGGCCCGGCGGATGCAGGCGTTCCGCCGCGCGGGCATACAGGCGGGAATCAACGTCCTGACGACGCTCGGCCACATGAACGAAGCCTGGTCGTACATGCCGCCCATGCCGTTCCAGGCGATGATTGACTCGAACGGCGTGGTCTCCACCGGATGCGCGTGCCCCAACACACCGGAGCTTCACGCGTACGTCCGCGCGAAATACACGCTGGCGGCACAGGCCGATCCCGAGTTCATCTGGGTGGACGACGACCTCCGCATGCACCATCATGGCGGGTTCGTCAACGGCGCGTTGGCCGGCGCGTGGAACTGCTTCTGCCCGACCTGCCTGGCGAAATTTGCCCCGACCGCGGGGCGTGCGATGTCGCGGGAGGAGTTGCTGGCGGCCTTCAACGTGCCCGAAAACGGCGAGCTTCGCCTGGCATGGGTGCGTTTCAACGCCCGGTCGCTGGGCGAGTTGCTGGCGGAGGTGAGACAGGCGGTGGTGGCGGTGAATCCGCGGATCGTGCTGGGGTTCATGACGGCGGGGCTGAGCTGGTCCGCGTACGCGGGGCCCGATTTTCCCGCCTGGTTCGACGCGCTGGGCGCGACGAAGGCCCGTCCGGGCGGCGGGTTCTACAACGATGAGGCGCCGGTGACCATGTACCACAAGGCGCTGGACGTCGGCATGCAGCGGGCGCACTGCCCGCCGAGTGTCGACGACATACAGTATGAACTGGAGAATTTTCCGTACCAAGCACTGAAAAAATCCGTCACCACGCTGCGGAACGAATGCACGCTGTCGCTGGCGGTGGGACACAACGGAATCGCGTTCAACGTGCTGGGGTTGTCGGGCGCGGATTACATGCCGATTCTCCAAGCCGTTCCGGCGGCGCGGGCGGAGTGGGCGCAACTGGTCGCGCATGGAACCGACCTGCCAACCTGCGGGCTTTGGCCGGCCTGGTCGCCGGATTTCATCGCCAGGCAGTCGCTTCGCCCCGGTGAGGTTTGGCCCTGCCACGTTCGCGGCGGCGACTTCATGCAGGCGCGGGTGCTCGGGGAGATCGGGTTGCCGCTGAGCGTGGACGGGTCCGGCGATTGCGGAACCGTGTTGTTGGGGCGGCAGGCCGAGGGAATCGACGACCGGGAACTTCGCCGCCTGCTGTCGGGCGGGGTTTTGATGGACGGGGACACGCTGGACATTCTCCAGCGGCGGGGCCTGGCGGACCTGACGGGCGTGACGCTGGACCGGCGGCTGGACAACGGCGTGATGGAACGGACGACCGACGACCCGCTCAACGGCGACGTGGCCGGGTCGCTCCGCGACAGCCGCATTGAGTTTTGGGGAGACGCCATCGGGCAGGCCGACCGGCTCGAACCGACAAGCCCGTCCACGCGCGTGTTGGCCCGCATGGAGGATTATTTCGGGGTCGACCGGGGCCCGTGCATGACCGCGCACGAAAACGCGCTGGGCGGGCGCGTGGTCGTCCTGGGCTACGCGCCGTGGATTTTCCTGCACTCGGCCGCCCGGCGGCGGCAGTTGCAGAACGTGTCCGACTGGATCACGCGAGGCCGTCTGCCGATCCGCGTCGAACAGACGGTCCGGCTGATTCCGCTGGTCCGCCTCTCGCCCGACCGGCGGCGGGGAACCGTCGTGCTGCTCAACTCCGGGTTTGACACGATCGACCGCGTGGACCTCGATCTCCGCGTGCCGCCACAAACGCTCGTGCGCCACGTCGTCGGCGAAAATGCGACACCGGTCCCCACGCGCGCCACACCCACCGGTATCGCCGTCACGCTACAGGAGATTCAACCCTGGACGACCGTGACGCTGCTGCTGGGCGAGTGAAGGCGTTAGTTTTTCCGTCGCAGCGGTCCGCCTCGCAGCAGATAGGTCAACAGGCGGTGGACTGGTTGCGCGTTGTCTTCGCGGATGAGTCGACCGGCCAGGGAGGCCAGAAGGCAAATGACGCCCGCCATGTAAAACGTCCAGCGCAGGTCGGCCGATTCGATTCCCCTGTTTCGCAGCAACGGTGGAAGATGCCCGCCCAGCCAGGGCATCGGCGCGGCGATCACGGTGACGGTGATGGAGTAAATGGCCAACTGCACGGAGCGCCCGACAGTGGGCGTGACCTTGTAAATGAGCGTGTTCATGGCGACGCTGATCCCTCCGATGACGATTCCCGCCACCACGTTGCAGGGCATGATGTACGCGTAGGTCTTGACCGGCGTGTCCACGAGCAGCCAGATGAACTGGAGGCACCCCAGGGTCATCACGCACAGGATCAGCACCGGACGGCACCCGACGCGCTGCACGACGCGCCCCCAGAAGGGAGACGAAAACACCATCGCCAACGCCAGAACCGAGTTGATCACGCCGATCCCGAAAAACCCGATGTCCAGACCGAACATGTACATCACGTAAAACGGACCGGCGACCGCCTGCAACGTGAACACCAGCATGAACCCCATCGTCGCCAGGAGCGGTTTGTTCGTGAGGGCCGCCAGGAGCATGGTTCGGAACGGGACGCGTTCGCTTCGCTCGATGGGAATATCGTGCTGCGGTCGGAAGAGCAGGGCGTTGGTCAGACCGAACAGCATCCCGAACACAAAGAGCAGACTGAACGCCATCGGACCGAACCCCTTGATTTCATCCAGGAACGCGCCCTCGGCGATGGCGAAAGCGGTGGCGACGATGCTTCCGAACATGGCCATTTTCCCGAAGAACGGTCCCCGGAACCGACCGGGGATCAGGTCGCCCACCCACGACGCCCGCGCGTTGTTGGCGATGTGACCGAAAAACGTGATTCCGGTGATCAGGGCGATCAGGACATACAGCTTGTGCTCGGACGAGAGCCCCAGGCGGACGCTCACGATCGGAATCAGGATCACCGAAGGCCAGAGCAGCACGTTGATGAGGGCGGAGAGAAACGTCAGTCCCCTCCGGCTGACCCCCCGTTCGACCATCATCGCCGACAGCAGTTGCGCCACCACGCAGAGCATCGGAAACGTGGACATCAGCCCGATGAGCACGTTCAGGCGGTCGTCGTCCAGGCGGTCGTCGGGGTTGCCCTGACCGAGCATCCTGGCGAAACCGATGATGAACATGCCCCCCGTGCTGGCCGCGTAAATGGCGCCGACCATGGCCTGGGCATAACTGAACCGGATGACGTTGCGAGTCTGCTCGCGCGCCTCGTGCGGCGGGGCGTCCCCAACGCGACTTTCATTGACCATACATCACTTCTTCGCGGCCTTCGCGACATCAGGGTCGGTTTCATCGCGATAGAAAAACGGCGGGTTCTCGAAGAACACCGGCCTTGATGAAACAACGCCTGCTGGATATGCGGGTCAATCCTACACCGGCGCAATCCGTTTCGCAAGAGGAACACACCTTTCGCACAGGGCAAACGCATCTTAACTCTCCTCGTTTTCCGTCCAAAGGCTGTAGACCGAAGACCGAAGGCGCGGCGTGGGGCTGTGACAAATCGCTCGCCGTGGCGTGTCGCGCCTTCGGTCTTCAGTCTTCGGTCTGTTTGTGGAGAAAATTCGGATTTTGATGCGATGGCCCTGACCCTACGCCCTTCGCCGATCGGCGAGGATGGACGCGATGACGCCGGTCGCGAGGATCAGCACGGTGACGGCGAGCATCCAGACGTTTTGTCCCGGGACGTGTTCCAGCCAGGATTTGAGCAGCATCTTCGCGCCGATGAACGCCAGCAGTACCGACAGCGACACTTTGAGGTAGCGGAATTTCGTCATGATGCCCGCCAGCGCGAAGTACAGGCTCCGCAGCCCCAGGATGGCGAACACGTTGGAGGTGAAGATCAGGAACGGGTCGCGCGTGATGCCGAAAATGGCCGGGATCGAATCGACGGCGAAGATTACGTCGGCGGACTCGATCGCCACCAGTGCCACCGCCATCGGGGTCAGCCACAGTTTCCCGTCGAGGCGGACCAGGAATTTGCTTCCGTGAAACTCCTCGGTCACGGGCATGAGGTTGCGGGCTGCTCGCACGAGGAGGTTTTGTTTGTGGCCTTGCGGCTCCCGACCGATGAGCATCTTGACGGCGGTGAACACCAGGAACGCGCCGAACACGTAGAGAATCCACTCGAAGCGGTGGACCAGTTCGTACCCGGCGGCGATCATCGCGCCGCGCATCGCCAGGGCGCCGAGAATGCCCCAGTACAGCAGTCGATGCTGCACCGCCGCAGGCACGCGGAAATTGGCCATGATCATCGCGATGACGAACATGTTGTCCATCTAAAGCGATTCCTCGACGACATATCCGGTGAGGTACTGCATGAAGGCCGGTCCGGCGGCGGCGGGACCCGCCAGGACCGTTTTGTCGAGGTCCGTGAGCGTCAGACCGAACCACTGGTGGTAATAGGCCGCGTACACAAACCCCGAAAACAACAGGGACAGCGAGACCCAGACTCCGACCCAGGCGAGGGCTTCGCGCACGGAGACGACGTGGGCCTTGCGATGAAACACGCCCAGGTCCAACGCCAGCATCGCCAGCACAAACGCGATAAACCCAACCCACAACCCAATCATGCCGTCTCCCGCTCGCGTACCACGCGCCGGGGCATTATACCATTCGTCGCGCACCGCCTGCTTCTCCAAAGACGAATCCCGAAAGACTTGTCTGTTCCCGCCCCTTGCCGTATCATCATCGCTTCACGAACCTATTTGAGGATTTGAGGCATCATGGCGGACGACAAGACGACCAACGCGTTTATGGACAAGCTCGTGGCCCTGTGCAAGCGGCGCGGGTTTATTTTTCAATCGTCGGAAATTTACGGCGGCATCAACGGCTTCTGGGACTACGGTCCGCTGGGCGTGGAGCTCAAGCGGAACATCAAGGAGGCCTGGTGGCAGGACAACGTCGTCCATCGCGACGACATGGTGGGCGTGGATTGCGCGATCATCATGAACCCCCGCGTCTGGGAGGCCAGTGGGCACGTGGTGAATTTCAACGATCCGCTGGTGGACTGCAAAACCTGCAAGGCCCGCTACCGCGCGGACAAGGTGTGGACGGTCATCGCCAAAGAGGGCGACAACGTGCTGCTGAGCGTTGGCGTGGAGCCCGACGGTGACGACGCCAAGGCCGTCATGGACGCCGCCCTGGCCAAGGCGAATTCCAAAACCCGCCGGCGGATTGAAGAACTCGCCGAACGCGTCACCTGGTGGAGCGAACGCGCCGACCGGATGCCGGCCGGTGTCTGTTCCATGTGCCCCAACTGCGGTGGGCAGCTCACCGACGCCCGCAAGTTCAACATGATGTTCAAGACGTATACCGGCGCGATGGAAGACTCCGCCAGCGAGGTCTACCTGCGGCCTGAGACGGCGCAGGGCATCTTCGCCAACTACAAAAACGTCCTCGACACCAGCCGCATGAAACCGCCCTTCGGCATCGCGCAGGTCGGCAAGAGCTTCCGCAACGAGATCAATCCGCGGAATTACACCTTCCGAAGCCGCGAGTTCGAGCAGATGGAGATCGAGTTTTTCTGCCATCCCAACGAGGCCGACAAGTGGTTCGAGTACTGGCGCGACCGCCGCTACGCGTGGTACACCGGACTGGGGCTCACCAGCAGCAAATTACGCCTGCGGCCTCACGAAAAGGACGAACTGGCCCATTACGCCCGCGCGTGCGCGGACATTGAGTACGAGTTCCCGTTCGGCGTGTCGGAACTGGAGGGCGTGGCCAATCGCACGGATTTCGATCTCTCGCAGCACGCCAAGTTCAGCGGAAAGGACATGACGTTCTTCGACGACGAGACGAAGGAACGGTACATTCCGTACGTGGTCGAACCGTCGGGCGGTGTGGACCGCGCGACGCTGGCGTTCCTGTGCGAAGCCTACACCGAAGACCAGGCCCCCGACGAAAAGGGCGAGATGCAGACGCGCGTGGTGATGAAGTTCCACCCGCGGCTGGCGCCGGTCAAGGCGGCCGTTTTTCCGCTGGTGAAAAAGGAAGGCATGCCCGAGGTCGCGACGGCGATTCACCAGGCGTTGAAAAAGGCGGGCCTGGCGAGTTTTTACGACGAAAAAGGCGCGGTCGGACGGCGGTATCGTCGCCAGGACGAAGCCGGCACACCCTTCTGCATCACCGTCGACGGGCAGACGATGCTGGACCAGACCGTCACCATCCGCGACCGCGACAGCCTCAAACAGGACCGTATCGCGGCGGATAACGTGGTCGAGTACATCCGGTCGCGCGTGCAGGGGTGAGGATGCCGCGTGGAGCGAGCTTCGTCGAGAGCAATTCACGATCGAAGGGTCCGCCACGATGTACCTGAACTATATTGAACGCAAGCATGACGCGTGGGATGGCGACGGGTTTCCCTTTGCTGTTCCCGCGATACGCCAATTGCGCCGCCTTGAGTTCCCCACGCCGGTGACGTTCCTGGTCGGCGGCAACGGCTGTGGAAAATCCACGATTCTTGAAGCCATCGCGGTCGGCATGCAGTTCACCGCCGTTGGCGCTCACGATGTTTCGTATGATCCGACGCTGCAAGACGTGGCCTCGCTGGCGGATCAATTGACGTTTTCGCGCCGCCGTCGGCCTCGGGCGGGCTTTTTTCTCCGCGCGGAAGACTTCTTCGGCTTCACGCAGCGCATGGCCCGGCTGATCGCCGAACTGCGGGACGAAGGCGGCGAAAGTGCCCGCCAAGCGGCCGCTCTGGAGGCACGCTACGGCCAAAATCCCGACGCGCGAAGTCATGGCGAGAATCTGCTGCATATTTTGAACTCCCGCCTCGCGCCGGGCGGCCTGTATCTCCTGGACGAACCGGACACCCCGCTTTCCCCGCTCAGCCAGATCGCGCTGCTTTCGTTGATGCAGACCATGGTGGGACAGGATTGCCAGTTCATCGTGGCCACGCATTCGCCGATCCTGCTGGCGTTCCCGGAGGCCACCATATTCGACGTCGCCACACAAAAGGGCATTTTGTGGCATGAATTCGAACACGTGAAACTGACACGCGATTTCCTGGCCAATCCGGAAAAATTTCTTCGACATCTAACCGACTAACAGGTTCTCCGTGAGGTAAAAGTTTTCTTACCACAGAGGCACAGAGGAGCACAGAGAAGGATGTTGGACATGTGAAACACGTCTCGAACTCGATACATTTTCTGAATTCCAACATCCTTCTCTGTGCTCCTCTGTGCCTCTGTGGTAAGAAAGAACTCGCCTCACGGGATGACTGAAAGACCCTGAGCCGATTCGCGTCGTGATGGATTTTGCGTCGTCGGCGCGGTACGATGTCTGGCGAGGTTTTTATGGTAACGGTATCGGTCATCCTGCCGGCGGCGGGCTCGGGCACGCGGTTCGGTGGGAAACAGAACAAGATTTTTCAGCGCCTCAAGGGCCAACCGCTGTTCCTGCGCACGCTGGAACTCTTCACCGGCCGCGAGGATGTCGTCCAGGTGCAACTGGTGGCCTCCCCCGCGGACCTGCCCGAGATCGCCGAACGCTTCGGCGGCCTGGGGTTCATGGGCGTTGGCCTGTGCGAGGGTGGAGCCCAGCGCGGCGACAGTGTTCGCAACGCCTTGGCCAACGTCCGCGACGACGCCGACCTCGTATGTGTCCACGACGCCGTGCGGCCCTGCGTCTCACCCCTCTGGATCGACGCCGTGTTCGCCCAGGCCCACGCCACCGGGGCCGCCATCCTGGCCTACCCCGTCCACGGAACGCTCAAGACCGTGCGCGACAACACCATCGAACGGACCGTCTCCCGCGAACACCTGTGGGAGGCCCAGACCCCGCAGGTGTTCCGCACCGCCCTGCTCCGACGCGCATACGAACAACCCACCGCCGCCACCGACGACGCGGGGCTGGTCGAAGCCCTCGGTGAACGCGTCAGCGTCGTCCTGGGCGACCCGCGAAACATCAAAATCACCACCCCCGGCGACCTGGCCCTCGCCGAGGCCGTCATCGACTCCATCCCAAAACCGCAGGCGAAAAAAAACCACCACCCCTTCACCGAGGCGCAGTGGTGATGCAACACATCAATATGACTACCTGCCAGGCTGTGCTGTTTGATCTTGACGGGACGTTGCTGGACACCATCGACGACTTGACGGACTCGATGAACGTCGCGCTGGCGGCGAGCGGGTTCGCGACACATTCGACGGAGGCGTGCAAGCGGTTCATCGGAGACGGCGTGCGGAATTTCGTCTGGCGGGCGCTTCCGGAATCGCACCGGGACGACGCCACCATCGCAGCCGTCATGGTGAAATATCGGCAGGCCTACACCGCCAACTGGGACAACAAAACGCGGCCTTACGAGGGCATCGAAGAACTGCTGGACGCCCTCGCCGCCCGCGGACTGAAAATAGTCGTGTACTCCAACAAGCCCGACGATTTCACGCGGCTGGCCGTGCGAAAACTGCTTCCGCGATGGTCCTTCGACGCGGTGGTCGGCGCCCGCGAGGGCTGGCCTCACAAACCCGACCCCGCCGTCGCGCTGGACCTCGCCGCCCGCCTGGCCGTTCCGCCGGAACGGTTCGTCTACCTCGGCGACACCAACACCGACATGCAAACCGCCACCGCCGCCGGCATGTTCCCCGCCGGGGCGCTGTGGGGATTCCGCACGGCGGACGAACTCCGCGACAACGGCGCCAAGGTGCTGCTGACGCATCCGATGGACCTGCTGACGGTGCTGGATCCGCAATGACGGAGACGGAAGCGGCTCAGATCTCCTTGACCTCGGTCCCGTATGGACGCGGGAGCGTTTCCTTCGGGTTGGGACCGTACGCGTTGTCACCGGGGACGCTGTCGCGGGTCAGGTAGATCAGAATGTAGATCGCGACCGCCAGACTCAGCAGACCCGACAGCACCGACAAGCCGGTGGCCACCGCAAATGTGCCGTCGAACGACCACTGCGTCATGTCTTGCGGGGTCACCCTGAACGGCGACGACATCCCGGCCTCCCGCATGAGGGGCTGCAACATCCAACCGGAGATCGCGCCGGAAATCATGTACGCGGGGATGAAGATGTACAACGGTGCGGCCGCGTTGCCGCTCTTGCCGATATCGTGGAACCGGCGGCAGATCACCGCGAACGAGGGCAGTAGAAATCCCAGCATGAACAGCCAGGACAGCACCAGGCCGACCTTCGGCGGAATCGCGAGATTCACAACCCCCAACGACATGGAGACGACGAACCAGAACAGACAGAATCCCCAGAACTCCCTGCGACGCGCCCGCCCGCTGAAGGTGGCGTAGTTCGCGAGGCAGTGGGTGAAATGCCTCCACAGGGACGTCGGGTCCTCCGCCATGGCAACGTACGGGCTGCCGACCATGACGTTTCTCACCGGGGGCAGCGGTGGAGCCGCCACCGAGGCCGGCACCGCCACCGGCGGAATCGACGGAACCGCGACGACGGCCAGGCACGACGGACACTCCACGGTCTGCCCGACCTGTTCATCCTGTGCGGTCACACCGCCCTTGCACACCGGACAAGACAACGTGATCGGCATGGGACTCCTTATTATTCCAAAAAGACACGCACCATGTAATACCCACCAGTCGATACAACCATGCCACACGTTCCTCGCAAAATCAAATGACAATTTTGTGGAACACCAGACCATTCGCCTGATTCTGGATATGGCTCTGCCTTTTTGCGTTGTAGAATGTCGTGCAACACGGAACGTTCAGCTTCTCATAACGTTTTGCAACGCAAAAAGGCAGAGCCAATTGTGACGATCTGGCAAGACTTACAATCCGAACTCGACGCCCTCGCCGCCGCCGACCTCCTGCGGCGGCCCGTGGAGGTGGAGTCCGCCTGCGGGCCTCGCGTGTGGGTGGACGGGCGCGAGGTGGTCTGTTTGTGCTCGAACGACTATCTCGGTCTGGCGAATGATCCACTGGTCAAGTCAGCCGCCGCGGAGGGGATCAAGCGGTACGGTGTCGGAGCCGGGGCCAGTCGCCTGGTGAGCGGAACGCAGTCGCCGCACGTTCGGCTGGAGCGTCGGCTGGCGAATTTCAAACGCGCCGAGTCCGCCCTCGTCACCGCCACCGGATGGATGGCCAATCAGGTCGCCATCCACGCGGTCGCCGGTCCGGGCGACCTGATCCTCTGCGACAAACTCAACCACGCCAGCATCCTCGACGCCTGCCTGTCCAGCGG
>Ga0123353_10010231_pt1 | contig 13054 bp, 8 predicted proteins | sample TergutLab28metaG_3_FD_92763 | JGI IMG/M metagenome (GOLD analysis project Ga0123353, IMG submission 92763) | Labiotermes labralis P3 segment gut microbial communities from Petit-Saut dam, French Guiana - Lab288 P3 | ecosystem: Host-associated > Arthropoda: Insects > Digestive system > Gut ...
ATACGAAAATCCCATTAAACTGAACAAAGAAACAGAAAAAGATCGTATACGAAAATCCCATTAAACTGAACAAAGAAACAGAAAAAGATCGTATACGAAAATCCCATTAAACTGAACAAAGAAGAGAATTTCGGAGTTGATAAAAATCTATAATTGAGGTTGATAAAAAATCTATAATGGCGAGATTCTAGATTCAGACTTCAGTGACTTCAAACCTACGTTTTGCTGGTTTATGACGCCATGTAGCATAAACTTGCTGTGATTTGTCGCTCCCTCTGCTGCATCGAAGGTGGAGGCGGTAGCTCCGAAACGTGGTTACATTGGTACCAGATCAAACGGCGTTACATCCCCGATGCTAGGAGTCTTAACGATGAAATTGGATATGTCATATAACAGTACTGGCCGTTCTGGTTTATGTGACTTTTTATAAGACATTTTTTAAAACTGCTGCCTGTTGGAGAAATCTTATTTTATGGTACCTTTTTCGTGTGTTTTGTGAAACTGCACCAAGCAAATGCAAGCTGTTAAATTAAATAATCTAGTTAAAGAGCTTGTGAGAGCGAAGTGGACAGACACCGACATAATTTCGTCCTACAGTGCAGGTATCGCTAGCCTGTCGATTGCATATGTTGGCAGCAGCTGTTCTAGCAAAATCAACAACTTCTTAATCTAATTACTCGTCGCTATGACAACCTGAGATGGCTGAAATTCCAGTGGCGCGCGGTCCTCTCTTTTTCAGAAAGTATTCCTTCACTTCCTTTCTCATCTCTCTTTTTTTTTTCACCCGTCTGTCTCTTCTGGCGAGCCATAAAATGCGGCACTGTAGCACTGTTTATAATTTATATTGCTTTTTGGCTTCCAGGCACTGTGTGCTTCTTACAATGAAGTGCCTCTTGAAATTCAATCCAGTACTGCGCTTTATGTGAGTGCTGCTTAAGTGATAGAGTGAAGAGACACAGAAAAGTAAAGTTCTAGCGATGGTCAGTAGGGAGTCGTGCTATGGAAACGATGTGAGCTTGGAGGTTCGGCTCTACGCATTCTTAGACGTCAGCAGTAGAGGTAATTAGTAGTTCTTCTGGCCACGTCTGTTTTGCACCCGGTCAGAATACCCCAGGTAACCACCGGGTAAGATATAGGGCAGATCCTAGGGCGGATTTGGACATTATGTGGAACAGAATAATTTCTGTCCCTACTGGGAATGGAACCCCGATTCACCTGGCATATAGGGAGCAAATAAGTAAAGTACACAGCATTAATGTAACATGTATTTTGGATTACAGACATGGACTGATTTGTCTGTACTTCGAAACGCTCAGACCGACGCTGGCGTCTACCCAGCCACCTGCTCGAAGGGTGCTGGTATTCCTTCCCCGGTGATAAGGCGGTCTGGCGTGACGCTGACCACTAATCTCTAGCGCCAAGGTTAAGAAGGCGTGGAGCTAAACCTACACTCCCCCCACATGACTTCATATCGTGCTTCTTGATTACCCAGTCAATGACGTTGGAATTTAAATTCCAACTATTTCCAAACACGGAAATGCGTTCAGTCCCGTACGGTGTACGGAGGCCGGCAGTAAGTGACGAATTAAAGGTCCGTGCATTGTACCAAGGCACGGTCATTGAAGGGTTAAGCACGGGAACTTGTACATTTGCGTCTGAATTTAAGACAGAGGGTAAGAGACGTGCTGATCTATCGATCTATCGGGAACTGCAGGCTGTGACGTTGCGATTAGCGAAGCGTCTCCATCCTTTACTAAATACAGAGAGATTGAATTGAGGTGTTGTGCTGCTGCCTTCACTATCAGCGTGTCAAAACAGTTAAAACAAAATCAAGTAGCACAATACTAATCAGTAACTTAACCTTTTGACACCTAATGTCCACTATAGTGGTCCTACCGCACCGCTAACCTCTAAAGTTGCATTTTATATATTTATTCAACAAATATAGGTACTGAATATTTTAAACTTGCTATATACTCTCCGTTTTTTATCTTCAAAATGCAGTTTGTTTCATAATTCTAACGTATTTGGTTCCTGTATTATTCACATTTTATATACAGGGTGTGCTAAAATTAAAAAAAATAATTCCGGCGCCAAAAGGTTAAACAGTAGAATCAGAACTAGAGCAATTGATACAGAATGGCTTCCTCTCCGGGGGTGGGGGATGGGTTCATATATCAGCTCAGAGACTGTCCAAGCTGACCAGATGTATCAGCGGTTATTAAACAAATTTCGAGATTCCACCGCCTCCTTGTACACATTTTCTAGTTCTATATTTCAGAATCATCCATAATTCGACACTGTACAGCCTGCAGTGTTCACCACATCGGTGGATTGACGATAAATACAAACACTTTACATTCTAAACTAAACTACCCTGAATTTATAACATAAAGTACGGGTGGCCTATCAGAATCTGCTTTCTGGAACCATGGTCGTATTGGTAGCTGAAAATGTTATTGTTATGCCTTTTGTTGGTTTCTGTGGTTCTTGTGGTTAAGGTTGTTTACAGTAATTAGGGTTGGTTACTGTAATCGGTTCTGGAAAAAGCCGCAGAATTGAGGACGTTAATGTAGTTTATGTGAAGGGAACTTACGAGATGCACTGGTCACAGATTTTCTCGTCGCATTCCGGTTGTTGCTAGCGCTGTAGTTCGGCCCCTGTCCCACTTGCATATCCTTCTGTATTATGTAATTACAACACGGTTCTTGTCCAGTGTGGGCACACGTATTTTCGCAAACGGGCTGCCCATGTACGCTTACTGTTTTGCTTCTGTTGTGTTAACGGGGGACACAAAGTCCAGACTTTCCCCACACCAAAATGACGATTGTTCCGAATTACCGGTTGTAGTTCAGGCAAGAAAGCTCTTTGGCATTTAGATATTGCTTTGGTCTTCCGCCTGTTCTCATTATATAAAACTGAAAGTGGGGTGAATAAGTGAATAGTTTTTAGGTTTCTGTGACCGTGCATCGTGAGCAAATTGTGAAGTGAGATAGAAAACCAACAAGATGTTGCATCTTGTTGGTTTTCTATCTCACTTCACAAGTGAATAGTATTTGGGTTCGAGCACTTCCGGGCCCCGATGTACTTAGACCTTAAAACAGGCCATTTTTGCCCCATAATCTGACACTAGGTTAAAGGGGCCCTGTTCCTTTACTGAAATTCCCGATGGTCCCTATACTTTGGTTCATAATATCTTCAGGGTCCAAATAGAAAGAATCCAGATGTGCATGTCTGAGTGTAGCTAAGGCCCCACACTTACACAAAATGTGGACTGAGGTTTCCTCCTCCCTACCACACACACTTCCCATAAGTGGGTTATTACTCAGCCCCATTACATATAGATGTCTTCTCAGGTTGTTGTGTCCGGTAAGAAGACCGGTAACAACTCTGGATTGCGTTCTATTAAAAGACAATAATTGGGCCTTTGTAGCCAGACTAAGGCACGAAATCAATTCTAAAGCCTGTCTCTGAGTACCACAAGGACCACTGGAAGTGGGGTGAAGCGAACCCGAGCTTATGAGGATACAGTGAAATGGGAGATGGAAAAGTGAGCAGAGTGTGAAAAATATATTTTGTGGGTCTAGAAGTACGTAACAATACTTGGCGATGTCCAGGTACAAGGAGACTTGGAAACGAGAGGTAAATCGACGAGACGGAGAATATTTGAAGTGGGCTAAATTGAAGAAATGTTAATATCAGGAACTCCATATAAGAGGTCAGTAACCGCCATGTGTGCGCAGTTATAATGACATATACTCGGTCAATTTCAGAAGAAGAAGAGCCGCTATAGCGTTCCAGGTTGATGCACAGAATATCAGGGCCAAAGTCGCTTTACAGAGCTCTTAGATTCTCAAGGTGGGTGGAAAACCTGGGGAAATGTGAAGTATCATTTAATTAGGACCATTGATTATAGACTTTTGGGAACCCAAGACGTATTGCCGTCTTCTTAGATATGTCCTGAAACAGCTGTGTGCAGTCCACCCCCGCAATCTTCAGGTCTACCAATACATACTGGAAAACACGTGATTGCATAGCGTGTTTATAATTCGTCTTACGTGTATTGTTGGCATTAGTCATTATGACGTAGTATAGCTCTGGAAATAGAGCCACTGAAAGGGGGTGTGGAAATAAATAATATCCACTTTGCCGACTTCTGAAGTATCTGCATAATAAAAGTTTCTGTGCGTGCGTGTGTGTGTGTGTCCGTCTGTCTGTAAAGACATTAGCGTGAAATGTTGCCAGTAGTTTTAGAGTGATTATGTGTTATGCCATGTCAAGTATAATAACAAGAGGTCGAAGCGAATGGAGCTTATATACAATGGAATTATGGGTTGAAAGGAAGTTAAACAGAATATGTTAGGTAGCACCCCATTTGAAATATCTCCCCATAGCAAACACGATAAAGAATACCATGACGCGTTACATTTTCCGTCATGGAATAAAAGCATAGAGAACGATGAATTCAAGCTGGGCCGTGCTTGAATTTGCTGGCTCTAAAAAATCTGTTACAAGAGGTCGACGTAAAGGGTAAAGGAATGCAAGGGGGGGGGGAGAGAATGCAAAAGAAAGGAATAGATAGATCTGTACGTTTTTTTAAATGGCCTCAGTTTATCACACGTCAATTTATCTAATTATGGCCCGTATTTTAGAGACTTCGCCGTCTGAAAGATAATGATGTAACTTAGTTGACTCTTTCATGGGAGAAATGAGGAAAAGAGACAGCGAAAGGGAAGGGACGAAAGAATGGAAGAGAAGACGTGGAGGAAGATAGCGAAGGAAACGATTCCCCTTTGAAATCCGACGACCATTTCGGCTAGTGTTAATGAACACATCTCCTGTATCCAGAAGCTTTGTGAGCGCCGAGTTCTCGAGCAACCAGAATTTATGTTGATTCTTTCGGTCTCACAAAAGACTACACACTCTATTACTTTTAAAGTTGTTTACTTCGGAAATTTCCAATCAATATATTCCTTATTACAGTCAACTAAATGAGCAACATCATATGCATGTATAATAGTACGGACATTACTGCGACATGTTTCTACATAATTGCGCCATCTCCAGAGACTACATGTACCAAACTTCAAACCAGCTACAGTTGATAAGACAATACTATAAATTTTATAATATACAAACTGTTGCGCACCTAATATCAATTGTGCGGATGTGGGTTGTCTAAATCTTATGGTTACATGTATAGAAAAATGGTTTCTAAATCAGTGAATGCGGTAATACAAAATATATACATCATTTCTAGTTGGTAATTAGTATTTTATAGGTTTTGACAGTATATATTCAAATATCTAAGTAGTATTCAATCGGAAATGGACCGCGTACACAGATGTCTAATATAGATGATCGGTAAGAACTCACCCTGCGCTTTGAAACACCAAATCACTTAAAAGCATGTGTACTCCATGAAGATGGCATAGTCATGTCTAAACATGTCGCATTGATGTTTGTACTGTTATATATGTACATGATATTGTGCATTTAGTTGGTTGTAATAAACGAATATACACTATTTTACTGTCTCTTGGCACACTGGCCCTCATACTTACATGTTTTTACTCTTATTCAGTGTATTGTCCATTGTGGACCTCTGTTGTACAGTGTGAACTGTGTAACTAGATATCGGCTTCTTGTACAGGGTGAACTGTGTACCTAGATATCCGTCTGTTGTACAGTGTGAACTGTGTAATTAGATATAGGTCTGTTGTACAGTGTGAAATGTATAGTTAGATATCGGCCTCTTGTACGGTGTGAACTGTGTAACTAGATTTCGACCTATGTACAGTGTGGACTGTTTAACTAGATATCGGTCTGTTGTACAGTGTGAACTATGTAGCTAGATATCGGTCTGTTGTGCAGTTTGAACTGGGTAACTAGATATCGGTCTGTTGTACAGTGTGAACTGTGTAATTAGATATCGGTCTGTTGTACAGTGTGAAATGTGTAGTTAGATATCGGCCTCTTGTACGGTGTGAACTGTGTAACTAGATTTCGACCTATTGTACAGTGTGGACTGTTTAACTAGATATCGGCCTCTTGTAAATTTTGAACTGTGTAACTAGATATCGGTCTGTTGTACGATGTGAACTGTGTAACTAGATATCAGTCTGTTGTACAATGTGAACTATGTAACTAGAAATCGGTCTGTTGTACAGTGTGAACTGTGTAACTATATATCGGCTTCTTGTACAGTGTGAAATGTGTAACCAGATATCGGCCTCTTGTACAGTGGCACTGCGTAACTCGATATCGTCCTATTGTACAGTGTGAACTGTGTAAGTACATAAAGATCAGGCTATCTCCCGGATGTGTCTCATTACTGTACATCTGTAGTAAGCGAAATTCTCGGCCAGTATTTGGCAATCCTGATTCATGTTCAGGAACTACCTGGTTCAAATGCTGGTCCCGAAACCGTTCGTACTGATCACAGGGCATGCTGGTTATCATCGACGTGTGCTGGGAAATGCTGGCACAGTAACTGAAATTATCCCACCTTATCATTCGTCCTCACTAAGAGTAGTTTTAGCGTAATCACTACCCCCACTGTAGCTCACTTTAATAAAAGTGCAAACCATCGATTTGTCAATATTCCGCTGTATGTTTTGAAATGTCACCGCAGGTTTGATTGTGTAGGGAACGTGAAATTATAGATTACACAGAACGCAGGCTTTTCTGTTCATGTAGCCACCTGTAAGACTTTGTCAGCCTAGATGCAGTATATCCGCATCTCGTACCCAATTTATGTGCTGAAAGAATCGGTTATATCTGGTCTGTCCATTTAAATTCGAAAAAAGAGGAATTTGAATCTATTGTATTTTTATGGTTTTTAAATATACGCCCACTTTTGCTTGTCTATATACATTCTGGTTTTTAGTCGAGGCAATATTTTGAAATGCAATGAAATGCTGAAGCAGTATATTTTTACTGATGAGAAGATGCTAACAACCTCGAAAAAAAAAGCAGATGACGATCTTGTAGCAAGTTTGTTACCGCCAAATGGGATAGTCGCTGAACGCTTACAAGTGTAACTTAAACTGAATGATGACGTTTTCATGTTTAGCGTCCAGTTGGGTTACTGTTTTCCTGCATTATATCAACTGGTTGCATTCTGTCCGCCACATAACCTCAGAACTCAACGGCTGACAAACGGCTACGGATTTCCGTAGGTTTAAAGTTACCGTGATGACGTATACGTACTGAAATTATGATCTTCAGTGATGTGACGTCGTGTAGTTTGGTAGAGAGGTACCAACGTTTCGGAGCGAATTTCGGCTTCCATTTTGAGAGTAGAAGAATTTCATTCATGTGGATTACGTAGTAAGAAAATGGCGGCTGTGTGACAAGAGAATGCTGGCTTGCGTGTGGAGCATAGAATGGGCCCGATGAGTTACTGTGGGTAGTAGTGCGGGCTTCGGGTGTGGGATAGATAGCTGATGATAGGAAACGTGTCTAGACTACATATAAGTGGTTTATCTAAAACCGTGGAAGTGTTTCAGATTGTATAGCATCAAATGGTGAGACTGTCAGTAATGAACCCGAGAGGATACTCTGCTATTTACTGGAGACGCGGAGGAGAGGCACGAAATGTTCATGCATGATGGCTGGCGTCTGAACCGAGTATTGAAACTGGGACTTTCGAAACTATGAAGCAGGGGAATTGAAATATTGCGTGAAGAATATATGCATATGTGACAGACTAGAAATGTGGGAATAGTGAGAAATTACGAGGTCGTGTCATAAACCTGTTATGTTTTAGAAATATTCCATCATCATCTAAAATCAAATAATTACGTCACCAGGTTGCCCCATTTCGGTGTCAGGTGTCTTCCTCGGCACCTCTTTCCGCAGGGTGTGTCGTTTTTAATACTTCAGACAGTGTCTCTCTTTACACCCAGTCGACATATGTAATTCAGTTGGTTGTCTGTTTTGAAATCCTGTCTAATATGCGTTGTGTTTTAATTGTTTTAAATAAGCTTATATCCCGAAGCATGTAAATGTATTTTGTTTTTGTTGTATACATAGAAATTTAGCGGCTGTAATTTTTGTTCCTTTGTTGTTTGTTTGTTTGTTTTTGGTGCGACAGACCATCCCCCCCCCCACCCAGTGGGCCAGAGCTTCCTAATTCACGAGGTTTCTAAATCACCCCAACGACGCACCGCAGTCGGTAGGACTCCTCTGGACAAGTGATCAGCTCGTCGCAGAGACCTCTACCTTACAACACGCAACACTCACAACAGACAAACATCGATGCCCCTGGTGGGATTCGAACCCACTGTCACGGCAGGCGAGTGGCCGCAGATCTACGCCTTAGACCGAGCGGCCACTGGGACCGGCTTTGTTCCTTTATTGCTCTCGAATGTCCCTAAGAACAGATCGTCAAGCTGTGCAGTTATCAATTTAGAATTAGTAACAGAAACCTTCAAACGTCATTTTTTTTTTCTGGAAATTGATAAATATTAAATTACTCGAAATGCTGCGGGATATTTTTGAGGCAGTTCTAACACGCTGGCTGTATTATTGTCACTTGGATATTGATCTAAGTTGGGCTTATAGTTAGGATGCGATGGTTTGGATACACGGGTGGGTGGACGTCTAAAGCCGACAGGCGCCACAATGCTGCTTAGCAACAGACGCAATGCGTTCATCATTCCCGAGAGTCAAAACCCAAGAACAGTCTTCCAGTGAGTTTAGAGTCTGCACACAGCGACAAACTTCTGCCTCGCTTTGCAGTGCCCATTGCACAAACGCTCCCACTTTGATTGGTGGACCTAATGGACATTTTGAAGTAGTGGTAACTATACGTACCACTTGCTGCAATATTAAACCAGACAAGGCAACGTACTTACGTATAGCATAACAATGAGGCGCGTTTCAGTAATTATGGTTGCAGTGGAAAAGCAATAAGTATTACATATTCTAAGTGTGTGTCTGTAGCCTTAGTTATCCGGCATGCAAAGTGTATGCCCTGTGTTATGTTGTCATCTGTGGCCTGTCCAGCTCTGCCACATTTTTCCGCATTATCTAAAAAAACGGTACGATTTTTCAGGAAAATAATTACTGAATATAAAATGTGTATTTTGATTTTTTCTACGGCTTTTGTCTGAGACATTTCTCATTCTAAGAAGAATTCAGTGAGTTATGATAAAAAAATATGTATTGGTCTTTATGTAAAATACCAAGCATCCTTGTTAAATTTTAATGAAAATTTTCTCGACGGATTTTCGATAAATACTGACAAAATTTCACGAAAATCCGTCCAGTAGGATCTTAATTGTTCCACACGGATATACAGATGAACAGACGGACATGATGAAGCTAATAGTCGCTTTTCGCAATTTTGTGAACGCGCCTAACAACTGTACATTTTGTCCACACAGTGCATTTTGTGTATTCCGCACGATTCACGCAATAAATACCAGGTTGTCTGTGCAACAGAGAAGCCATGTTTCCTGTGCGGTAAGAACTGAATATTTGGTGATGAGGCCGGGGGGGGGGAAGATACTATCTAGGCCGTATCCGGACCCTCACCATCAGCAGGTCCTATTTCTTAACTCTATAGAAACCTGTGTTATCGATCGTGTTGCAATTTACTCTTCATTTATATCATTAATAGACAAATTAAAGAGGCTGGCAGAAAGACTAGAGTGTCATCAGTTGGGTTCGATTCCCGCTAGAGCCTGATATTTTTTTTTTCCACAGTAACCACACCGGCCCTGAGGCCCACACGGCCTTCTATTGAATGGTATCCCGGGAGCGAAGTGGTCAGATTATGGAACTGACCAGTCACTTCTGCCAATAGCCTGAGATAAGAATGTATGGGGCTATTCCTCCACTCCCCTATATGTCTTAGTTTCTTATTGCCTAAACACTGGGACATTTTATCTTCAAGTAAATAAGAGAACAAAGAAAAAAAATCAAGAGAGGCATGAGTTCTATCCAAAAGTTCTCAGTACTTAAATATTTCCACTATTTAACTGGCATATTTCCAGTTTTTGCATGTAGGAGCGCTAGCTAGCAACAAACTAAACCGCTTCTGGTTTGTTCAGGACTGACGCCGGCTCTAAACGACGGGTCGAAATTCTTAAACTGCAACCGGAGATGCGTGAGGTAGCCGAGAACTGCATTCTTCTGGGACATTACGCGGCGTAGATTGGTAGTTAGTTACCGACGTTTCGTGACAACCTATCGGTCCATTCTTCAGGGTTAAGCAAGTACCACTACTCGCCGCGTAATAATCCGGCAGAGCGCAGTTCTGCAGCCAGAAATGTTGCCAAAGTACTGTCGGCGTGCCAGTATTTTGTTCTAAGACTCGTACATTTGTTTTTAAAAAATGTCAGAAGTAGTAGATGCGGAAAGAACTGTGTTCGTACTGAATCGTTACCAAATTTATTGGGTCTCGTCAGAACAAGTAGGCCTAATGACAAGTTCTGCGTTGGGTCTCTCTTGTGGATATTTGAGTCTGTATTGTTGGCAGCGAGCGTTAATGTGCATCGTCGTTGAATTATCTTTCGTAATGTTACTAGCTGCGGATATGACCGGCGCCTGTGACACTAAACTGACAATTTTTATTGGCCGTTTAGAAATTTTACTGCCCCTTTATGTGCTGCTTCCACATTTATAAGTCATTCAACTTTCTGTGCACGTAGTAGCGTCAGCCGTCATATTACAACCTCGCAGATACAAATGTACCTCCGCATGCAGTTGGCAACACTTGACAGTTGTTTTTAACGCGAAATCTGTCACCCAACAATACACTTAAACTACAGAGACTTTATGAGCAGGATTTATGATGAAACTCAATTCACACTCGAAGTATTGTTGCACAACCATTAAGTTACTTCGAAATTATTTTTTCTTTTATTTTAGTAAATATTTACCTGATTAAAAATGAAGACTGAATATTTGTTAGTCGTGTGTTGTACTTTGTATGTAGCGTCAACATTGTGTGCGTCAAATCGTCTTTTTGAAAGTCAGTAAAACATTTGTACTAAGAACGTTAAAGGTAGAGAGAAGGCTGTTAATTTTATGAATGTTGTCTGCGTTGGTTGCAGGAATGATACGCCGTCCTTTGTACTTCATAGTTGCATTTGTGTTTGTTGAAGGCTCTAAACGTGTTAAAGAATCCACAGCTGTCTACATTCGGTTTCATAGGTTTATGGTCTTCAATTATGAATCACCAGTAAAAGTGATGGTAATAAAATTCGTATAAACGTGTTCTGCATTAGTGAGTAGTAATATCGCTGGCTTTACTGATTCTGTGAAAGGATTTTCGGGTAAGATATGGCATCTTGATGCAGATTTTATTAGAACAACTGGACCAGTGATACCCGTAGACGGATAAAAATGTTGGCAATGTTTAAACAATGTAAGGCCATGTATGCGAATGAGCGGAGCATGAAAATTGTGGGAATGGATTTCAATGTGCAGCAAGATGCTTTCGTTACCGTAACTGGGATGCTAACTTTCTCCTTACTCCTTGGAACAGAGTCCTTGAGAAGCTAACCGTTTTTCAGCTACTCAAGAAATTCCTAACATTTTATAGAACCCGAATGTTCATCACCGCATTCACAAGTGCCCGATACCTCTCCCGAAACAAAATACCAGTCCAGGTCCGAGGTTTTCTCCGTGAATATTTCGTAACAACATATTTTTTTTTTACGGTGAGGAGGTGTTAGCAACTCGCCTAACCCCCAAGCTGGAGGACCACCCCTTGTCGGTTGTCCGCGACTATGTATTCAATATTCGCAGCTACCCTCCAAATTGGAGGACGTTCCTCCATCCACAACCTGAGGAAGGGCCATGCCATTGTAACAAGATGATGACATTTGTTTTAATATTTTGTGAATATTCTGAAATCTAGGATCTCAGCTTTCACTCCACGAAAATGTCTGTCATTTTATCGGTACTTTACCTGGACGGGCAGTAACACAGCGATGACAGGTGTCTGTATAGCCCTCCATCTCTTATCGCCTTCGGCGCATGATGGTGTACTTCCAAACAAACTGATGGTATTACTTTCGAATTTAGAATGGTGACACATCATCCACACGGATACCAGGCATGTGCTGATAGGCCACTATGCAGCCTGCCATGTTTTGTCGTCTTTAATACCTGACGTTTTGTCTTTTAAAGGACACGACATTTTAAACTCTCGTTTTAGTAAATTTTACTCAGTTCTGTGACCAACTTTACGCAGGTTTGGCCGAGGCTCCACCCTACGTTTGTGTCACCTAATGCCGTGGTCTAGTTGTTGGTTCTCCTGCTTCGTACTTGAAAGGTCCTGGTTTTAGATCTCGGCAGCAGTTGTTTCTGCCCTTTTTCACTACGAAATCTGAGGTTCTGCCGACGGTGCGCACTCAGACTGTGGTCGTGTGGGTCATGGCATCTTGCTGCCCGCTATCTTCCTACCGTCGTTTCGGGGGAACAAACCACATCCATCTTCAGAGTATAAAAGGGAGAAACTGAAGGCAGCAGGGCTTTGTTGTCCTAGGTTCGGCGTTCGATAGTATAAGTCACCATCTTCTTCGTGAAATAAACAAATAAATAAGTAAATGTATCTGTTTTTTTTCATTTTGTTACCGTGCAATGTTATCAGTATTTTTCAAACACCAACTTACTGCACTATTTATTTACTTGATAAAACACACGTCAAAATACGTACGTCTAATCCATTAAAATTTTTAAATATAACACTCCTACATGTTTCAATCCTTCCGGATCATCATCAGGGAGTAAATGTTTCTATATATGAAGTTACTGAATATTTCTATATTTGTAGATGTTACTGGAATGATGGCGGCATGCATGTGGTTGTATAGGTTATGTTGTGTTGTGTTCGGTTGGTCTGATCGTTGCCTGTCCTGTGATAACGACACAGTACAGGCAACGATCAGACCAACCGAACACAACATAACCTATATAGCCACATGCATGCCGCCATCATACCAATAACATCTACAAATATAGAAATATTCAGTAACTTCATATATAGGAAAATTTACTCCCTGATGATGATCCGGAAGGATTGAAACATGTAGGA
>Ga0123353_10010232_pt1 | contig 13053 bp, 4 predicted proteins | sample TergutLab28metaG_3_FD_92763 | JGI IMG/M metagenome (GOLD analysis project Ga0123353, IMG submission 92763) | Labiotermes labralis P3 segment gut microbial communities from Petit-Saut dam, French Guiana - Lab288 P3 | ecosystem: Host-associated > Arthropoda: Insects > Digestive system > Gut ...
CCTGCCCCTCTTTACCGCAAAATGGATTAGCGCAATAAAAGAGTCTTTTTCTTAGTCCTTTATCTCCTTCACATTGGTAATCAAACGTCTTTGTTTTATGGACAATGTTAACTACATGGTTATCGTCTGCCCATGTGACAGAAGAAGGAGAGCTTTCTTTTGACCATTGCCTAAGACTGGTACAAATTTCGTCAATAAGTCTTTTGGTAGCAGCATTGTTTTCATCACCGATACAGAAGCAATTTGCTTGCAATTTAGGAATAGGATGGCTTGACTGAGGCACTGTGTCAATGACATATTCGCCAATGACCGTGTGTTTCGATAAATAGTGAGTGAGTACTGCAGATGCATGAAAATCCCACTTTGCGACTCGTGCGAGCGCTTCTTTTTCTTTTTCGACATCATAGCAGGCAACACAAATCCGCAGCTTATCATAACGGAGCATCGACTTCCAAAACCGCCGCCGATAATATGATTCAAGAACTGACTTGATAAACTGCTTTTCCTCATCTTTTTCATCCGGCAATCTATTGTAAACTGGAAGAAGTTTTGTGTGACGCTCTACCCCAGCTTGAACCATCTCTAACTGTTCATAAAACCCGTCCGTGTTATCTGAGCGGTGGATGGCAGTCCATAATCCTGCAACGTCAAAAATGTTTCTTCGCGATTTAAGCATTCTTTCGGATGCGAGTTGTTTTGTGCTCTCAGCAATTGTGAGTTCACGAAGGACCCGAATGGCATATACACTATATCCGTGTGCAATGCCTAGCCAAAAAAATGACAGGAACGAATTAGCACTGGTATCAATAACTACCTGGTTCGCATATCTCAAAGTTTCCATCATAACTGTGCACAAACAAAAGAAGCGCTGATCAAGATTGTCTTCTTTGGTGCTGTGTTGATCGGTTTTGACTTTAAGCAACTTTGAGAGATCGTTGTGCAGTCCGGCCTCCAAACGGCTTACGAACACAGGATTTTCTGGATATACCAACATACCACGGTTACCAGCGTGTCCTTTGACGAATCGACGAATATCCTCTTTTTGTTCGTTAGTCGCGAAGCAACGCCTATCTACATCCACTATTTGTTTAGGGAACACTACCTCAGATAAGCGAATTGTTTCGGGACGGATGGTTTTTTCCTCAACTTTATAAGTAGCTTGGTTTGCTCCAATAAGCAACATATCCGCAAAACTATACTCAATCACAATATGCTCTTCTGAATCTTTATCTGACGTCATTATTTGCTCTTCTTGTGCTAATACCGCAACTCGATCACCACAAAAAATATTGGCATTGTGCATTTCTTTAGTGATGCTAAAGTAGTAATTTATGATGCATGAGCCAGCTTCATGCCCATTAAGAAACTGATCTAGCGTATAGACAATCAACGTTGAGGAAGCATTATCATACTGTTCTTTCAGTCTTTCATAAATTCTTTCTCCAATTGAATCTCTTGGCTCAGCGGAGTCCATGGATATATATGGAAATTTTTTATATTTTTGATCGGTTGATTCCTCTCTTATAGAGTCATAGTCACTATAGCTAACGATTGACCCCGCACGCTTATAAACAATTCCAAAATGCTCAAACAGCTGTTTTCGCCATCTATAATGATCAACGAGTCTGCCCCGATTGTTGATATCATCTTTTTTGTAGTAGCTGTCGCTATAGCAGATAGGTAGAATTAGTTTTTTTAGCGCAATAGCTATTCCAAGCTCGTAAAATACATTGGGATTTTGACTAGATACATCAACTACGACCAAATCGGCAATCTGGATTTGTTGGCATATCCTACTGCAAATCACATAGCTCGAGGCAGGTTCACTGTCAGATCGGACCACAGAAATCTTTTTGATACAATTTCGCTTTTCTTCACTCTGGTGCCCAGCTTCATCTTTGTTGCAATAGAGATAGCTTATTCCTTTTTCGGTTTTCATAGAAAAATGGTGATGTAGTGACTCTACATATGTTCGAAGACGCCACTTATACACGACATCTGACATATCAGAGAAAGCCATGACAACAAATGCGGATATTTCATTCTCTTTATGTAGAGCGCTACGGTGCTGCTGAATATTGTTTTGCTGAGAACAGTATTCTCCTGTGATAAAGCAGCGCTTTATGCGTTCGTAAGGATTTATTGACACGCGGCAGTCATTGTGCATTTTTCTATCCTTTCAGACGATAATGAAACGGAATTCAATTCACTAGCTCATCATAGGCATGAAAAAGAGTGGTTTTTGTAAAAAGTGAAGAGTAGTAGTTTTTGTTTATAGCTAACGTGCTTTCCATGCTACACGAATTATTGTTAACGTGGGACTTACTTTATGATCATAGTATATCATATCTGGGGATTTATGTCATCATCCTGAGAAAAAGTATATTTTGTGATCCACAGATCTATAGGCCCATCTAAATTGTGTACCGTAACGGATTGCAAATACATTCTGATAATTCCCAATTATCATTGAGTTAACGTACCTCTCGGCCATTTTTTACAAAGCACCCAATATGCCGAAGCAAGAGAGTACTGACGCCTTATTGCCTCGGGTACTGGGTGCAAGGCGTTCGACGCTTATAATTCAGAGACGAAAGGCGTGCTCTTTATCAAGACTGGATCCGCAAGGATCTTGTTTTGCTTTTTCAGGTGTCTCTTGTTCGAACCACACAAGCGCCATTGATCACTTGGCCAGTTTAGAAAAAACAAGCAGACTTGTTTGAGCTATGCTATAATGCAGGAAGATATAGGAAGCAAAGCATAAGGAGCGTGACGCTGCGTATGAGGTTAACAAAAATGCAGGTCAATAATTATCGCATACTCAAGAAGCTTGACCTAGATTTAGAAGAGGACCTATCTCTTGTCATTGGAAAAAACAACTGTGGCAAGACGTCACTCATTTCTGTGCTGGAGAAATTTATTGGAGGAAAAAACTCATCTAACAGTTTTACATATGATGATTTCAGTATTAGCTTCAAGACCGTCCTATTTAAGGCTGTTGAAAACAACGGTGCCTCTTGGGAATCTATACACCTCAAGGGAATAGAATTGTACTTATTCATTCAATGTGACGAAAAAGACAATCTTTCAAATATCAAGCCCCTACTTTTTGATCTCGACCCGAACAACAACATGGCCATACTGAAGTTTGAATACACCCTTGAGCCAGACAGGTTATTATCTTTAACTGAAGCTTTTAATAATTACTACGCTCGTCTTAAAACCAAAACAAAATACAAGAAATCAGAATGTTTTGATATTTTCATGAAGGAGAAGCATCGTAGGTATTTTCAAATTTTTAAGAAGGCAATTCATTATGACATAGCCTCCAAAGCGGCATCTGATAGCGAATATATCGCACTTGATGCCACTTCTCCCATCGATATTAACAAAATTATTTCCTTTAAATACATAAGCGCAAGTAGAGATACTGACAATAAAGACAACAACGAAACACTATCCAGTTTATCGGCACGATATTATGAGAAAACCAAACCAGACGAAGAAAGCCCCGCAATCCAAGGGTTTGAAGATGCTTTAATAAGCACAGATGCTTCGCTAACGGAGGTTTACCAAGAGCTTTTTACTAATGTGATCGAAAAAGTGAAGAAGTTTGGCGGGATTAAGGAAAACGAAACCCTAGTAAAGTTCATTTCGACACTTAGCCAACAACATCTGCTCAAAAGCAATACTACAGTCGTCTATGAAGCAGAAAATTATCATCTACCAGAAAGCTATAATGGCTTGGGCTATCTAAACTTGATCAGCATTATCATTGAAATAGAAACCTTATTAAGTGGATTCCGACATGACAAGGATTCCTCCGTAACCCCTGCGGATATTAACCTTCTGCTCATCGAGGAGCCGGAAGCCCATACACATCCGCAAATGCAGTACATTTTCATTAAGAATATAAAAAAACTTTTGAAAGAGGGATCTTCTGGAGTAAACGGCAAAAAAATTGATTTGCAAACGGTCATCACGACACATTCATCACACATTGTCGCTGAAAGTGATTTTGATGACATTAAGTATTTCAAGCGGACAACACCCTTTAATGTTGTTTCAATGAATTTAAAGGATCTGGAAATTAAGTATAAGAGCGAGAAAAATCCTGAGAAAAATCATTATAAATTCTTAAAACAATACCTTACTTTGAATTATGCTGAAATTTTCTTTGCTGATAAAGTCATTTTGTATGAAGGGGATACTGAACGAATATTGCTGCCAGCGATGATGAAAAAGATTGATGAGGAAGAACATGATGAAAATGAGGCACCCTTGCTCTCACAAAACATTTCATTAATTGAAAGCGGAGCTCACTCGCAGATATTCGATAAGTTTTTGTCGTTTATCGGTATTAAGACCCTGATAATTACCGATATTGATTCCGTGAAAAAAATTAAGGCAACCGACAAAAACGGTGTTGAGAGGGAAGTGACTGAAACCTGTCCGGTAGAAGAGGGTACTCTTACAGCAAACGGTGCGTTAAAACACTACTTTGAAACACCTCTCAAACAGTATAAAGATGGCACACAACTTGCTTTTTTCACCAGTATGCGTGGTGCAAATAAGGTTTTAGCGAAGCAAAAGAAAAACGAAAAGTGGGTTATCGATCCCAACGGTAATATGATGCTTGCCTTCCAAACCAAAGAAACGGAGAGCTATTTCCCCCGTAGCTTTGAAGATGCCTTTCTGCACATTAATCGTGCTCTTGTCATTGATAATATAGACTCGTTTGTAAGCCTAAAAAATAAAGAGAAGATCAATGAGAAATCTGCTGATGGTAAATACCAACTTTGTGCGTATGATCTTGCAAAAGATTGCATTGACAGCAAGGCATCGTTTGCATTGGATGTGTTGATTAATAGCGAGAAAAAGGACGATCGTTCCTATGCCAATTGGACAACGCCATCATATATCAAGGAGGGATTACTGTGGCTGAGGAAAGACTCGGAAGTGAAATCATAGAGATTATGGAGTGTATCCGAGCAGGACGCAATTTCTTGCTTAGTGGTGGTGCGGGTAGCGGAAAAACCTATTCGCTAGTGCAGATACTAAAACAAATCGCGACACACTATCCTACCGCGCAAGTTGCATGTATTACGTACACCAATGCAGCAGCAATCGAAATTCGAAATCGGGCAAAAACGAGAAATTTAAGAATTTCCACAATTCACGATTTTTTATGGGAAACCATTGCACCATTTCAAAAAGAAATGAAGCAAACATTGGTCGAACTGATTAATGACCCTGAAAGCTCTATCAAGAATCCTAACGCGGATGAGGAATTCGCTAATGACTTTGTAGATGGAGTTAAATACAAAGAGTATGTCAGGCTTGATAGAGGAGAAATCTCTCACGATGAAATAATCGCTCTAGCGCAGAGGATGTACAACAAATATCCGCGACTCTGCGATCTACTGATAGATAGTTTTCAATTCGTTTTTGTAGACGAATATCAAGATACATCGCCGTTAGTCATAGATATTTTACTTTCTTTTCTAGTAAAAAGGGCAAAAAAGAATATTCTCGGATTCTTTGGGGATTCAATGCAGTCGATTTATGATGCTTCTATTGGAGATATTGATTTGCACATATCGAATGGAAGCGTGGTAAAAATCGAGAAAGAGCAAAACAGAAGAAACCCTAGCGAAGTAATCCGCCTTGCCAACCAATTGAGAACAGATGGGTTAAAGCAAGAACCCTCAAGCGACAATTTAGCACCGAATATGAAAAACGGAACCGTCAAGCTAGGAAGCATAAAATTTCTGTATTCTACAGATTTTGAGCTAGAAAAGATAAAAAAATCCTCTTGGTTCAGTGGTTGGGATTTTTCAGATGCCGAGAAGACTAAGGAGTTGAGGTTAACACACAACTTAATTGCTGACGAGGCTGGTTTTGCAGAATTAATGGCGATATATGACGCTGACCCAGTTGCAAAATTCAAGAGGGATTTTAAGACAGAAGCAACGAAGCGTGGTCTTTCAATTAACGAGGATGATACCTTTAAGTCTGTAGTTGATTCTATGGACTGGGCCTATGCAAGAGGAGAGCATAAAGGAAAACAACGAAAAGACGTTTTTCTTGAAGATGCTTTATCTAGGAAGCTTTTTGATCACATAAAAGGATGGCCGTATCAAAAAGTTCAAAAGATTTATCTTGACAAAGATAATCTCATTGACGATAAGGTCGCAGTAGACGGTGTTACTATCCGAGAACCTAGGCGAGATCGGCTAATACAACACCTCTTCAGGATTCAAGAAATAATTTCGTTATATCGCGAAAATAAATACAATGAGCTCATTCAGAAGACATCTTTCCAGATTAACAGCATCGCAGATAAGAAAACACTTCGTGATGCCGTTGGAGGAATTGACGAACATGAGGATGCAACCATTGAAAAGGTAATTGAGTATGCTGATACTGCTAGACTCTGCCTAAAAGATGACCGGTTGCTAGGATTTATCGAAGAAAATGAATATCTGTACTGGCGTGTCAAAGATGTTCCGTTTAGGGAATTCCAACGTTTGTATTTTTATCTCGAAGGATATGTTCCGCTTTCAACGCAACATAAAATTAAAGGTCGAGAATTCAATAACGTGCTCGTCATTCTTCATAATGGAGGATGGTCACATTACAATTTTGAGTATTTATTTGATTCTGGAATGATTCAATCTTTGTCTTCAGACAAGCAAGCGAGGTATCCCAGTATTTTGTTGAGAACAAAGAAATTATTCTATGTATGTTGTACAAGAGCGAAAGATAATCTGGTAATCTTCTACCCAAAGCCAACACCAGGAGTCTTGAGTGGTGCAGAGGCTTTATTCGGGAAAGAAAATTGCATTAATCTCGATCTTTAGTAACACAGATAAAATTTATAGAACAATGGGCTCGAATTGGGCTCTGTTTTGAATGGACAGCCATGATGTGCTTATGAGTTGCTGGATGATGTAACTATCGATTCTTGGAGGTATGAGTGCGCGGTGATCTTGTCTGCAAATGTATAAGCCAACAACTTCAACGAGCCAATCTACAACCTCGGATCCACCGGCTCACTCTCCAGTGCCAACACAGCAAATACACAAGCATGCACGCGATGCAACGGCTCGCGCCGCACAAAGCGCTCCAGCGATTCCATGCCCAGCGCAAACTCGTTGAGGGCCAACGCCCGCTTCTTGGATACCGAGCGCTTTTTGAGCCGCTCAAGATGGTCACCAAGCGTGTACTCCGGGCCATAGATGATGCGCAGATATTCCCGGCCACGGCATTTGATGGCGGGCTGCAATAACTCCGTGCCGTGTTTAGCGATAAAATCATAGGGCTTTACCACCATTCCTTCCCCGCCGGAGCCTGTGAGCTGTTCCCACCAGGCGATGCTTTCTGACACGCTGTTCTCGTCCAACAGATCCACCAGCTGATGATCCGTCGCCATAAAGATGGGATCACTGCCGGTCATATAGCGTGCGATGGTCTGCATGTGCCATATGTGGTTTTCGCCGCTCCAGGTCTTTCCTTCGGTGGCCAGCAGATGAAACGGCGCAATGCGATAGTCGTCCAAGGATTCCACATCCCAGCAGTATCGGCGATAAGCTTGCGTGTACTGTTCCAACGCTTCTTGCCGTGCGATGTAGGCGGGCAACAATGTGTCCAGATCACTTTCACGGCCACCGAGTGTCGCCTTTGCGCGGGATAGTGCATCTACAGCCGTCGCCAAACCGCTACGCCCCGCGCGGCCAACCGGCGCGTACTGCTCCTCGAGCAGCGCCTGCGCCTTGGCCGACCAGGGCATGAGCTCGGTATCCAAACAGACCCAATCGGTTTCGAAATCCGCCCAAAAGTTCGAAGCGGATAAAGCGGTCCGCAAGCGCTCCAACAGCGTCTGCTCGGTGGCCGCATCCTCAAAGAAGCGCCGTCCCGTCCGAGTGTAGATGATGCCGCCGCTGCCGTCCTGCACCCCAAAGCGGGAGGTCGCCGCCCGAGCGTCCCGGCACACGATGATTACCGCCCGGGAACCCATATGCTTCTGCTCACATACAACCTTGGCCACGCCGCGCGATTTGTAGTAATTAAACGCCTCCAGCGGATGCTCCAAATAGCCGGGCAGCTTGCTGGTTTCACTGGGAGACATGGTGGGAGGCAGGTAGATCAGCCAATGGGGATCGGCGGCAAAGCGGCTCATGATCTCCAGGGCCGCGGCAGCATTTTCCGCGTTGACGGTGATGGAGCGCCGCAAGCGGGTGGTGAGATGCCGCGTGCCCAATACATCCTCGATGTTGAGCACATCATCGACGGCCTGCACCGTCTCTTCTTGTGGCAAGAAGGGCTTTGCAGGCTCATAATATACGCGCAGAGCGTCCACATCCACGGTTTCGCGCTCCGGATAACGGTAGGCCGTCAGCTTTCCGCCGAATACGCACCCGGTATCGGTGCAAACCGCGTTGTTGACGCTCTGCACCTCGGGTATCGGGGTGTGGCCGTACACCACCAGCGCTTTACCCCGGTATTCATTGGCCCAGGGAAGACGCACAGGCAGGCCATATTCATCGGTCTCCCCCGTGGTATCGCCGTAGAGGCAGAAATCCCGCACCCTGGCGGAACCCCTGCCCTGGTACTTCTCCTTCAGCCCAGCATGGGCTACCACCAGCCCGCCGCCGTCAAACACATAGTGACTGATGAGGCCGTCGGCAAACTTGCGTACCTCCTCCTGAAACTCGGGCGGCTGGCCGGTCAATTGCGCCACGGTGATGTCCAGGCCGTAGGTCAGTTTGGCATGGGGCTTTCTCAAATACTTAGCCAGCTTCGCATCATGGTTACCGGCCACGCAATAAGCGGAACCAGCGCTCACCATGCCCATCACCAGGCGGAGCACCTCCACATTTTTCGGCCCCCGGTCGCATAGATCGCCCAGAAACACGGCGGTACGTCCTTCTGGCGGTACGGCGGCGCAGGCGGAAGCATCCACGGTGTATCCCAGCTTTTCCAGCAGTGTGCACAACTCATCGTAGCAGCCGTGCACATCGCCGATGATGTCGAACGGCCCCTTGATCTCCTTCTTGTTGTTCCACAGCGGAGTGCGGACGATTTCCGCTTCTTCGGCTTCCTTCTCATCGCGCATCACATAGACGTAACGGAAGCCCTCTTTTTGCAGATACTTCATGGAGCGGCGCAATTGCTGGCCCTGCCGCGCGATGACGTGCCCGCCAAAGTTGCGGTCGGAACGTTGATCGTTGCGCGCCTTGCAGAGCTGCTCTGGCATGTCCAGTACGATGGCCACGGCCAAGCAGTTCTGTTCCTTGGCCAATTGCAACACCTGTGCCCGCGCTTCCTTTTGCACATTGGTGGCATCGATTACGGTCAGCCGTCCCAAATCCAAGCGCTTGTTCGCCACATAGTACAGCGTGTCGAACGCCACACCGCTGATCGTTTGATCATTTTCATCATCGGAGATCATGCCACGAAAGTAATCAGAAGACAGAACCTCCGTAGGCTTGAAATGCTGCTTGGCAAAGGTAGACTTTCCGCTGCCGGACACGCCCATCAATGCCACCACCGACAACTCGGGAATTTCGATTCTCATAAGGAAAACACCCCCATCTGTGTCGGTGCACCCAGTTCGGCATCGGACTCGCCCAACTCGGAAAACTGCACCCGGTATTCATGTCGCTCGGCCACCTCAGTGGCCCAAGCCCGAAATTCCGTCCGCGTCCATTCGAAGCGATGATCGCCGTGTCGCAGCGCGCCATCGGACAGCCCTTCGTACTTTGCGTTGTATTCCCGATTCGGTGTGGTCAACACGATTGCCTTTGGCCGCGCATACGCAAACAGCACCTTCTCAAAGGCGGATAGGCGCGATGGGTCTAGGTGCTCGATCACCTCTACCACGGCGGCGACATCGTACCCTTCGAAACGGGCATCCTTATAGGTCAACGATGCCTGAAACAGTTGCAAGCGCTCGCGAAGGCGGTCGCTCGCTGTATCTAAGTGCAGCCGTTCAGCGGCCCAACCTAAGGCTTGAGAGGATACATCCGCTCCGGCAATGCGGGTAAACTGCTTTTCCTTTATCAGCAGGCGCAGCAAGTTTCCTTCGCCGCAGCCAAGGTCGATGACGCTGGCCGCGCCGCTGCCCTTGAGCGCAGCCACCACGCCGCCCAAGCGCTGTGTGTTAAGGTTGAGGCGTTTTTCCTTGGACTCAGCTGCATCCTCATCTGCCTCCGCCGCCTCCGCCTCGGTCAGGCGGGCCAGTGCCAAATTGATCAGTGGACAACGTCGGCCCAGGTATCGTGCCGTGATATACCCTTTCTCAGGATGACTGGATAACCAGTCCTCACCGACACGCAGCAGCTTGTCTACCTCGTCGGCTCCAATCCAGTAATGTTTTTGCCGGTCAAAAACAGGAATCAGCACATAGATATGCTTGAGCAGATCGCGGAGCCGCACCTGGCCATGAATGGTCAGATTCACGTAACGGCTTTCGCCCCAGGCCGGAAAGCACTCATCCGACACGAAGGTCTCGATTCCCACCGAATAGCCCAGCGGCTCGAACACACGGGCCAACATATCTCGCTCACCCCGGCACGGTAGCATGGTGATGCTCGCCTCCAGATCCAACGGCATATTGGACAGCGCTTGATGTGCATCTGCGCGGCCGGTCATGGCAGTGCCATAGACCCTCGAAATGGCGTTGCTCAAAAACGACGACGCCACATAGGGCCGGTCGTTCACATAGTCGAACAGCCCGCCGCCCGACGAACCAGCCTTGCCTCGCGCTAGGTCAATGGGGTCAATATCCAACAGCAGCGCGGCGGTCGTACGCACATCCGAGACCTCGGGATAGAACACATGCGCTTTTCCGTGACTAAGCCCAACTGTTTGCGGGCGATACGGATTCTTAAATAACAGATAGCCGAGGTTTTGTGTCTGCTGACCAGCATAGGCAATCGTCAACAACATGGAAGGGCTCCCTTCTTCATGCATAAGGTTTTCGCACCAGAATGAACGACCTCGCGCTAGTTATCCGCCCACATCTCACACTGCCCCATAACGGTGGCGATTGCATCTTCCAGCCCTTCCGGCGGATACTTATACTTCTTCAGCAGCTTCTTCACCAAGCGCCGCATACTAGCGCGGGCTGATTCTTTCTTTTGCCAGTCGATGGTACGGCTTTTGCGCAGCATATCTGTGAGTTCGCGCGCCATCTCCACAAGCACTTCATTCTCATAGAAGTCCTTGATGGCCGCAGGCTGTGTCAGCGCGTCGTAAAACGCAAGCTCTTCGCTGGACAGGCCGAGTTCGTCGCCCTCTGCTTGCGCGTTGGCCATGTCCTTGGCCATCTTCATCAATTCGGCGATGACTTGCTCGTTGGTGAGCATACCATTCAAATACGCTTTCATCGCACGGGAAAGCATCTCGGAAAACTTTTCGGATTTGACCAGGTTCGTGCGGCGGTAGAGCGATACCTGCTCGGCGAGCAGTTTTTTCAGAATCTCTACGGCAAGGTTACGCTCTTTCATCTTGGCGATTTCGTCGAGGAATTTCGGGTCAAAAAGCGAGAAGCCTGTATCCACATCAGCGAATAGATTGATGACGCCCTCACTGTGGATGCTTGCTTTGAGCAGTTCGTTGATGTGGGCGTTGATCTCTTTAAGCGACAACGGCTTGCCCACGCCGGTGATGCGGGTCAGCAGCGTGCGCACCGCCTCAAAGTATGCCGCTTCAAAACGTTGCCCGGGGTTTAGGAGCGAGCGGCAAAGCGACAGCGCTTGGCGGAGCAGCATCGCTTCTTTCGCAAACGCTTCGCGTTGTTTTTCCTTTTCTACACCAGAGAGGGAATTTACACCACCGCTGATCGCCCTAGCGCGTTCGAGATCGGTGGCGGTGTCGCTCATGAAGCCCGAGTAGTCGAAACCGTGCAGCAGGTCGCGGCAAATCTCCAGCTTTTCGATAAACTTTGGCAGGGCTGTCTTGGCGATATCGGTATCGCCGTAGTTGCTTTTGTCGCGGTTGGTGTAGTCGTTCATCGCCTGCTTTAACGCGGAAGCGATGCCCACATAATCGACCACGAGGCCGCCTTCTTTATCCCGATACACTCGGTTGACGCGCGCGATGGCCTGCATCAGGTTGTGGCCCGCCATCGGTTTGTAGACGTACATCGTGGCCAGGCTCGGCACGTCGAAGCCCGTGAGCCACATATCCACGACGATGGCGATCTTAAGCAGGCCGCCATCATCCTTGAACGCTTGGGCCATCGCATCCTTGTGGCGCTTGTTGCCGATGATTTCCCGCCAATCCTCCGGGTCGTTGTTGCCGGAAGTCATCACGACGCCGAGTTTTTCTGTCCATTCAGGCCGCATTTGGAGCAGCTTGCGGTAAATGCGCATGGCGATGGGGCGGGAGTAGGCCACGATCATCGCCTTGCCGGTGAGTTCGTGCTGCCGGTTTTCCTCGTAGTGCTGCACGATATCCTCGCACAGCGCGGTAACCGTCTGCTCCGCGCCGAGGATGCTATCCATTTGACCGAGTTCCTTTTTGCTCTTCTCGATGGCGTAGGGCTCGGCATTCTCCGCCATGATGTCGTACTCGGCGTCAATCAGGCGCAGCACGTCCTCGTCCAGCTTTAGGTGGATGACGCGGCTCTCGTAGTACACGGGGCGGGTCGCGCCGTCTTCCACGGCCTGGGTCATGTCGTAAACGTCGATATAGTTGCCAAACACCTCGATGGTGGAGCGATCTTTGCTGGCTATCGGCGTGCCTGTGAATCCGATGTAAGTTGCGCCGGGCAGGCTGTCACGGATCATCCGCGCCGTGCCGATCATCAAACGGCCGGTCTTGACGTCCACCTTTTCTTCCAGCCCGTATTGCCCCCTGTGCGCCTCGTCCGCCATGACGACGATGTTGCGGCGATCCGAAAGCGGCTCGCTGGATTCCTCAAACTTTTGCATGGTGGTGAAGATGATGCCGTTGGCCTGCCGCCCGGCCAGCAGTTCCTTGAGATGCTGGCGGCTCTCGGCCTGCTGGGGCGTTTGCCGCAGGAAATCCGCGCACTTGGCGAAC
>Ga0123353_10010233_pt1 | contig 13053 bp, 12 predicted proteins | sample TergutLab28metaG_3_FD_92763 | JGI IMG/M metagenome (GOLD analysis project Ga0123353, IMG submission 92763) | Labiotermes labralis P3 segment gut microbial communities from Petit-Saut dam, French Guiana - Lab288 P3 | ecosystem: Host-associated > Arthropoda: Insects > Digestive system > Gut ...
CATCGGCGAGGGCAAAATCAAGGGCGTGGACGACAAGGTCGTGGACTATTTCCCCGAGGCCAGGAAGCTGCCCGGCTGGCAGGAGAGCAAGGCCGACATGACCGTGGAGCACCTGCTCACCATGACCTCCGGCCTGCCGGACGACCGGTACGCCTCCGACTACAGGTGGTGGGAGGCCGAGGACACGGGCCTGGCCTCCTTCCTGGCTCCGCAGGTGACAAAGCCGGGCGAGAAGTTCGCCTACAACACCGGCACAGGCTGCCAGACACTGGCCTGCCTGGTTTCACGCGCGGTGGGGAAAAACCTCTTTGCATACGCCAAGGAGAAGCTCTTCGGCCCGCTGGGCATGACCTCCGTCACCTGGGACGCCCCGGCGGACGGCAGGAACTACGGCGGCATGGGGGTCCACATGACCCCCCGCGACATGCTGCGCTTCGGCTACCTCTACCTCAACTACGGGCGCTGGGAGAATAAGCAAATCCTCCCTGCCTGGTGGGCGGCGCAGAGCGGGCCGCTGGGCAAGCGCCCCCACGCCTATGGCCGCCTGTTCTGGAACGTTGACCTGCTCCCCTTCGACAGCTCCTATGAGGCCGAGGGCGCCATGGGGCAGTACATCTGCATCCTGCCTGAGTACGACGCCGTGGTCGTGCGCACGGGCAGCGCCGGGCCAATCGTCACCGCCATGGCCAACACCGAGGGCGCGACGCTGGATTTCCTGATCGGCCTGCTGCCCCTGAAGAACCTGCCGGTGGACTACCTGAAGTACAAGATATTCCTGGCGCGGCCCGGGGACTGATGTAAAAGGAGTAACCCATGCCAACAAAAACCATCGCGCTGATCCTGAGCTTCCTCTCCTTTTTCGCCTTCTGGAACCCCAGAGCACAGCCCAATTCTATCCCCGAGACGCGCACTTACGAGGGCGAGGTTCCCGATAAGTACGGCGTGTGGCCCACGGAGGATTTCGAGACGGGCGGGGTTTCCCCGCTCATTCCCCCCCTCCTGCGGGCCCGTTATTTCCTGAAACACGCGGGCACCACCGCCACGGACAGCCTGCTGATCCTGCACAAGGGCAAGCTGGTGTATGAGAATTACGCCGCCGGCTGCGACAAGGACACCCCGCACTTTTTGGCCTCCGCCAGCAAGTCGGTGCTTTCAGCCTTGGTGGGCATCGCCATCGGCGAGGGCAAAATCAAGGGCGTGGACGACAAGGTCGTGGACTATTTCCCCGAGGCCAGGAAGCTGCCCGGCTGGCAGGAGAGCAAGGCCGACATGACCGTCGAGCACCTGCTCACCATGACCTCCGGCCTGCCCGGGGATGGCGACAGGGCGGACTTGGAGTGGTGGGACGCCAGCGCCTCCCCGGGGGAGGCGAATGACACGGGCCTCGCCTCCTTCCTGGCCCCGCAGCAGGCAAAGCCGGGCGAGAGATACGCCTACAGCACCGGCGCGGGCTGCCAGGCCCTGGCCTGCCTGGTTTCCCGGGCGGTAGGGAAAAATCTCTTCGCATACGCCAAGGAGAAGCTCTTCGGCCCGCTGGGCATGGCCTCCGTGACCTGGGACGCCCCGGCGGACGGCAGGAACTACGGCGGCATGGGAGTCCGCATGACCCCCCGCGACATGCTGCGCTTCGGCTACCTCTACCTCAACAACGGCCGTTGGGAGGATAAGCAGATTTTCCCGGCCTGGTGGGCGGCGCAGAGCGGGCCGCGGGGCAAGAACCCTCTTGCCTATGGCCGCCTGTTCATGAACTGCGGTATTTTCCCCTTCAGCAGTTCCTTCGAGGCCGCGGGCGCCATGGGGCAATACATCTGCATCCTGCCCGAGCAGGACATGGTGGTCGTGCGCACGGGCAGCGCCGGGCCCATCGTCCGCACCCTGGCCGGCACCGAGGGGGCCACGCTGGAGCTCCTGCTCGGCCTGGCGCCCCTGAAGAACCTGCCAGTGGACTATTTGAAATATAAGATATTCCTGGCGCGGCCCGGGGATTGACAATGTAAAAGGAGTAACCCATGCCCCAACTCAAAGACGCCCAAAGAATCGTGGCGAAGGTCGGCACCTCCTCCCTCACCCACGCCACCGGAAAAGTCAACATCCGCATGGTCAGCCGCCTGGCCGCCGTGCTCTCCGACCTGCGCAACGCGGGCCGCGAGGTCGCGCTGGTGTCGTCGGGCGCGCTCTCGGTGGGCGTGGGCAAGCTGGGCCTGCCGGAGCGCCCCAAGGACACCCCGGCCCGCCAGGCCGCCGCCGCCGTGGGCCAGTGCGAGCTGATGTTCCTCTACGACAAATATTTCGGCGAGTGCGGCAATAAGGTGGGCCAGCTGCTGCTGACCCTGGACGACTTCAATCACGCGGGGCGCCGGGAGAACCTGCTCAACACTTTTACGCAGCTGTTCAAGCTGGGGGCGGTCCCGGTGGTCAACGAGAACGACAGCGTCTCCACCGAGGAGATCGAGGGCCTGTACTTCGGCGACAACGACAACTTATCCGCCATGGTGGCCCGCCTGATCGGCGCTGATCTGCTCATCTTCCTCAGCGACACGGACGGCCTCTACACCGCCAACCCCGCCGAGGACGACGCCGCCCAGCTCTTAGCCGTTGTCCCGCGCGTGACGGACAGCATCCTCGCCCTGGGCGGCAAGAGCGGCTCCAACCGGGGCACCGGCGGCATGCGCACCAAGCTCCAGGCCGCCAGGCTCGCCACGGAATCGGGCATCGACGCGGTGATCATGAACGGCGCCACGCCCGAGAATCTCTACCAGCTGATGGACGGGCGGCAGGTGGGCACGTGGTTCAAACGACAGGAGGCAAGTGAATGAAACATAAACGTGAGCCGGGCCCCCCGAATTGGAAGGAATTTGATAAATGGATAGTAGTCGGCGCAATTGTTGGGCTAGGTATTGCTGCTGGTATGTTTTGTCTTGTGCAAATTGTGGTGTTTCGCAATTTCGCGGTGCTTAAAAACATCCACCGCACAGCAACTGGTATTACACCCACTGACATTGTAGGTATGACGGCTACGGCTCTCGGAGGCTTAACCATCGGCGGCGTGGCTGTGATGCAGTATCGAAAACACAAGTGGGAGGAAGTTCAGACTGAAAAACAAGATAAACATATGGATAGTCAAATTGAGCTGATTAAAAGTCAACTTGAGGACTCAAAACATCAAGCAAAGATGGAAGAGGATACACGCACGGGGGAACGGTTGAGTAAAGCGATCGAGCATTTGGGACGTGGAAAAGCGGGAGCTGAAGATGATTTGCATATTCGTCTTGGGGCAATTTTTGAGTTCAGCAATTTGGCTGAAGATTCACCGAGGAATAAAGAGAATATTGTTCAGATTTTGACGGCATTTATTAAGAGTTGTATTAAAAAACAAAGTGGGCCGCAGGATATTCAAATGGCAGCAAGGGTATTGTCGTTATTAACGCGGGAATTAATTGAGGAAACGGCGGAAAGAGCGAGTAAGGACAACAAGCTGCGACCGCCGGAATGTGTGTTTGAGGCGACAGAGCAACTAAGCGATTTTGCGGAGCAAGACTTTCATTCCAGAGGAGAAGAGAAATCACAGAATGAGTACATTTGTTGGCAAGGGTTAAACGCAGACTGGTTAATTTTGGATACTATCACGTTAACTGGCTCAAATCTTTCTAACGCTCATCTTAAAGGTACTAGCTTTGAGGGGGCCAAACTTGCAGGCGTAAACCTAAACGCAGCTTATCTTGAAGGTGTACGTTTTATCCTTGCCTCTCTTAAAGAAGTGGACTTCGGTTTTGCCCACCTTGAAGGCGCAGTTTTCACTGATGTACTTGCTATAACGGATAGAACAAATTTTGGATATGCCTTTATTGACAACAAAACCTACTTTGGCACTTTTAAAATGGTCTATGGCAGAGAAACGCTCTATGATGCCACTGCACAGGTAAAGACCTGGCAAGATGAAGCAAACCGAATGCGTATACGGGACATTACCTTCGCCCAAAAAGAACCCGAGCGCCCGAACGACTAGAGGATTATCTACACAATAGGAGCGTGCCCCCATGACTATCAAAGAATTAGGCCACCTTGCCCAATCCGCCTCCCGCGCCCTGGCCCTCTCCTCCGGCGCGCAGCGGGACGCCGCCCTCGCCGCCATGGCCGAAGCCCTGGCCGCCAACGAGGCATCCATCCTCGCTGCCAACGAAATCGATATGCAGGCGGCGCGGGAAAACAACATGACCCAGTCATTGCAAGATAGGCTGCGCCTCACCCCCGCGCGCATCGAGGGAATGAAGAAGGGCGTATTGGAGCTCCTCGCCGCACCGGACCCGCTGGGCCTCGTGCTGGGCGGGGGCGTACGCCCCAACGGCCTGCGCATCCAGCAGGTGAGCGTACCCCTGGGGGTCATCGGCATGATCTATGAGGCCCGGCCCAACGTCACCGTGGACGCCGCCGCCCTGTGCCTGAAATCCGGCAACGCGGTGATCCTGCGCGGCGGCAAGGCGGCGATTCATTCCAACATGGCGATTGCCGAGGCCCTGCGCGGCGCGATTGAGAGCGTGGGCCTGCCGATGGACTGTGTGCAGGTCGTTGAAGATACCTCGCGTGAGAGCGCCCGCGAGCTCATGCGGGCCAACGGCCTGATCGACGTGCTCATCCCCCGGGGCGGCAAAAGCCTGATCCAGACCGTGGTGGAGCAGTCCTCCATCCCGGTGATCGAGACCGGCGAGGGCGTGTGCCATACGTATATTGACGCCGCCGCGGACATCGAAATGGCCCTGGACATCGCCGAGAACGCGAAGTGCTCGCGGCCCTCGGTGTGCAACGCCATGGAGACCCTGCTCGTGCACGAAAAAATCGCCCCGGCGTTCCTGCCGAGGCTGGCTGAGCGGCTCGCGAAATACCCCGTCGAGCTGCGTTGCGACGCGGCGTCTTTGTCCCTGTGCGGCGGCATACCCGCAAGCGAGGACGACTGGGCCACCGAATACAACGATTTCATCCTGAACGTGAAAATCGTTTCCGGCCTGGACGAGGCCCTCTCCCACATCGCGCAGTACGGCACCAAGCACAGCGAGTGCATCGTCACCGGCGACTACGCGGCCGCGCAGGCCTTCCTTCAGGCCGTGGACGCCGCGGCGGTGTACGTCAACGCCTCCACCCGTTTCACCGACGGCGGCGAGTTCGGCCTGGGCGCGGAGATCGGCATCGCGGCGCGGCAGAAGCTCCACGCCCGGGGCCCGCTGGGCCTGCGGCACCTGACGAGCTATAAGTATATAATTTACGGGGACGGACAGGTGCGCTAACCTGTAGGGGTGGCCAGCAGGCCACCCGCATTTGTTATAGTTTCATCCAGCCAGTGTATAAACCATGAGCGCTGCCAGCCCCGCCAATACAATCGCGCTGTATATCCCGAACGCAATCATGACGGTTCGCTTGTTTGGCGTTTTTTTCGTTTTGCTTTTTATATGTATGGCAACGGCCGTACCAATGCACACGATTACCGTATGCGGGATAAATATGACCAATCCGCCCAACAGCCCCTCGGGATCGCTTTCGAATGCCACTAGTACGAGGGCGATCCCGTGCCCCAGCACCGACGTGGGGATTGTCAGCCAGATGAGGCGCTCATTCTTGTGCGCAAAGAAAAGCAGTGCCAGCGGCGGGAGGAAAAACAGCGCCAAAACGTACACGACAATAGATACTATCGTCAGCAGGTCAAGCATGGTTTGTCTCCTTTCATGGTCAGGTGATCCCCTCCGCCAGCTCCTTACTCCTCACATAAAAATCCCGGTTCTGATAATACACCCGGAACACATCGCCCTCATAATAGTCGATTTTTATATAGGTGCCGTCCTTCAGGAAGGCATTGACGGACAGTTCAACCCCTTTCACGGGCTTGGACATCATCGAGCCGTCGTATTCCAGCCAGGCGAAAAACGATGCATCGCCGTGAAACTCCGTGATCCCCAGCAGGCCAGCTTCCGCGGCAAGGGCATCGTACACGTCGATCGTCTCGATCTCCTCCGGCTGTATTTGGGTCAGCTGCGTGAACGCACGCCGGTCAAAAATCTGCCTGTAGCCGGCGGAGCTGTACGACAATCCCGTGTGGGCGATGAATCCCAGCGCGACCGCGCAGGCAATCGCCGCGGCGATTGCGGGCCCCCGCCGCACAGGCCGCTTCGCCCTCCTGCTTCTGATGAGCGCGGCGATGATCGTCACAGCGCTCACGGCGGCCGTCTGCATCGCGAAGATCAGCCAGCCGATCTCCCGCTGGTCGGACGCGGTCAGCATCTCCCACGCGCACAGCGCGAACACGATGGCCGACGCGGGGATGGTCAGCCAGATCAGCCGCCCCTGTTTGACGAACCAGAAGAGCAGCAAAAACAGCACCGGAAAAACAAACAGGGCCAGCGTAAACAATGTGACAGCCATGGTTTTACCTCCTCAATATTCCTCCGTATTTTTTCACCAATTCCTCCGCCCACCCCGGCGCGATCACCAGCGCCTTGCCATCATATTCCCGCAGCAGGGCCTCCAGTTCAGCCGGGTCATCGCACGTGATCTTCACCGGCTCGAACCCCGGCTCCTCCGGGTCATATTCTTCTAAATCATCAATATCGCACTCAGATACAAGTAAAACCTCTCGCGGGCTAGCAATGACTTCCTCCGTAAATCCTTGCGGGGGAAGCGTTTTTTTGCCCCCCAGACGCTCAGCCAGCGCCGCGACGTGCGCGGGCGTGGTCCCGCAGCACCCCCCCAGGATGCAGGCCCCCATACGCAGCAGTTGTTCGCATTGCTCTGCGAAATCCTCCGGCGAGAGGTCGAATACCGTGCGTCCGTCCACCACGCGTGGCAGCCCCGCGTTGGGGTTGGCGATGACGGGCACATGGGCCGCCGCCGCGATCTCGGGCAGCACCCGCATGGCCCGCGCGGGCCCCGCCCCGCAGTTGACCCCCACGGCCTGCACGCCCAGGCCCTCCAGAATCGCCGCGGCGGCCCCCGGCGTGGCCCCGGACAGCAGCCGCCCGTTCTCCTCAAAGGTCAGAGAGCAGAAAATCGGCAGGCCCAGCGCCCCCTCCTTCGCGGCGATGACCGCCGCCCGCGCCTCGCTGGTGTCGCAGAAGGTCTCGATTAGCACGGCGCCCGCCCCGGCCTGCGCACCCCATGCGATGGCCTCCCTGAAGATCCCCACGGCCTCCTCGAAGGGCAGATCGCCATAGGGCTCCAGCAAGCGCCCCGTTGGCCCCACGCTCAGCACCACGGGAATTTCCCCGGCCTTCCCGGCTTCGTCAATCGCCTGTTTCGCCAGCTTGACCGCCGCGAAAATCAGTTCTTTCAGTTCGAATTTTCCGCCCTTGGGATATTTGATCCTGCTGGCCCCGAAGGTATTCGTCTTGATCCACATGGCCCCGGCCTCGATGTATTCGCGGTGCAGGCGCAAAATTTCCTCCGGGTGGGTGACGCACCAGGTCTCGGTGCCCTCGTCCGCCAGCCCCCGGCTTTGCAGCATGGTGCCGGTGCCCCCGTCGGCGATGAACACGCCCCGTTTTGTCATCTCAGAAATATCGAATTTCATGGGTTACTCCAGTTCTATCGCGTCCCCGCGTACATTTGTAATTTCAAGCCCAAGTCCCTCCACGCGCCCCTTCAGCCCCTCCATGCCCCGCGTCTCCTTGCCGTCGTAGATCATGTATTTCCCCCGCACCCGCGCGGGCGAAATATTCGGCATGACCACATTCGCCCCGGCCAGCAGGCCCCGTTCCCGGCCATCGGGGGAGGCCGTGCCCAGCGCCGTGGTGGCGGGCAGCAGCGCCCCCGGCAGCAGAACGCGCACGATCCCCAGCAGCAGCAGCGTCAGCGCCGGCGAGCCGGGCGGCTCCTGCGCGAAGGGCGTATCCCCGTGGGGCAAAAACGGGCCGATGCCCACCATCTCGGGCCGGAACGCCCGCAAAAAATCCAGGTCGTCCAGCAGGCAGTCGATTGTCTGCCCGGGCGAGCCCACCATGAACCCGCACCCCACCTGGTAGCCAACCTCGCGCAAATCCCGCAGGCACTGCATGCGAGTTTTCAAATGCAGCTCCTCCGGGTGCAGCAATCGATAATGCGCCTCGTTCGCGGTCTCGTGCCGCAGCAGATAGCGGTTCGCCCCGGCGGCGAACAAAGCCGCATAGCTCTCCCGGCCGCGCTCCCCCAGCGAAAGCGTGATCGCGCAGTCCGGCCAGCCGCGCCGAATCTCATGTACAATATCGCACAGACGCTCATCGTCGAACCACGGATCCTCCCCGCCCTGCAATACGAACGTCCGCAGCCCAAGGGCATAGCCATTCGCGCAGCACGCGAGTATTTCCTCCTTGCTTAGTCTATATCGCTGGGCCCTGCCATTGCTCTTTCGCAGCCCGCAATAGTAGCAGTCGTTCCTGCAATACGAGCTGATCTCGATCAGCCCGCGCAGATACACCGCCCTGCCGTACACCCTTTCCCGAATTTCACGCGCGCGTGTGAAGAGATATTCAGCGTCCTGCGGCGTATAGCTTTCCAGCAGAACGCGCATCTCATCCCTTGGCAGAGATTCCAAGTTTTCTATGCGATTGAGGTTGGTCATAAGCTCTCCGCGAACCGTCGCCCGAACGCCCTTGCCCCGGCCAGCTCGTCCTCCGACGGCACAAGGCAGACCTTCATCTGTTCCTCGGACACCTTGCATTTTAGCTGTTCCAGCCGCGCCGCGAGGTTGCCCGGCGCCTCGCCGCTCCACCCGTAGGAGCCGAACAGGGCGCAGGGCCGTTTGGGCATGTTCACCGCGTCCGCGTGGGCCAGCAGCGCCCACAGGGGCGGCACGGCGTCGCGGTTGATGGTGGGCGAGCCCAGCAAAAAGGCGTCGCAGCCGTTGAGCAGGCCCCCCATGGCCGCCATGTCGCAGTCCACCAGGTCGTGCAGCTCGCACAGGGCGCGCGGCCGCTCCTCCAGAATGCCCTCCCGGATGGCCCGGCCCAAGCGTTCGGTGCTCCCATAAGCCGAGCAGTAGAAAATCGGGATCGTGAACTGCGAGTTGATCTGCGGCAGCGACCACACCCGGTAGTTCTCCAGCGCGGCCTCCAGCCGGCAGCCCCGGGTGAGCACCGGCCCGTGGCTCGGGCACACGCGCTGGATATCGAGCCCCTCCAGCTTCTGCAGGCCCTTCTGCACATGGGGATGGAACGGCCCGAAGATGCAGTCGAAGTAGTACCGGAACGCGGCCTCGTAGTCCGCGGGCCAGGCGATGCGCGTATCCACCGCGCCCGGCTCGCAGTAGTGGCAGCCGAACACGTCGCAGGAGAACAGCGTGCCCTCCTCCGGGAGCCAGGTCATCATGGTGTCCGGCCAGTGCAGCAGCGGCGCTATGATAAAGCGCAGCGTCCTGTCCCCCAGGTCGAGCGTCTCGCCGTCCTTCACCACGCGCAGCGGCAGGTCCTCCCGGTTGGTGATCTGCCGCAAATTTTTCGCCGCCACGGCGTTGGTGACGATCACCATTTCCGGAAAGGCCTCCAGCAGCGCGGCCACGGCCCCGCTGTGGTCCGGCTCGGTGTGGTTGACCACCAGGTAGTCCGGCCGCGTCCCGCCGCGGGACGCTTCCCCGCCCAGGGCCTCCTCCAGCTCCTCCCGGTAGAGCCCCTCATAGCGCGCATGTGCCCCGTCGATGATGGCCGTGCCCCCGCTCCCCTTGACCACGTAGGAGTTGTAGCTCGTGCCGAAATCCGTTTGCATGACGATGTCGAACACCCGCAAATTCGGGTTGAGGGTGCCGCAATAAAATATGTTGTCGGTGATTTTTTTCATATGATATCTCTCCTCCTGTGCTTCTATTATAGACGAAATGGAGGGGAAATGCAAGGGTTATTTCCCCACCGCCGGCGCCAGCCCCACATACACCTGCGAGCACGGGTCGCTGAGCATCTCCACATCGTCCGGCACGTCGCACCAATCGGCCATTCTGCCGCCCGTCCTGCCTGACAAACGCAGCGCCACAACTGCCACCCCATCCCGTTCCAGCCACAGCAGCGCCCCCCGGTGCAGCCACGCCACCCTCTGCATCGCGGCGGCCCCCGAGCCCTCGCGCAGAACCCCGGCGTGCAGCGCCTCCAAATCCAGCCCCCCCTCGCACCGCGCCGTGAGCGTAATCGAGCAAGCTCCGTTATCGCGCCGCGCGCATTGCCGCCCGCGCCTCCTCTTCGCCTCCAGCAAGAGCGCGATCTCCTCCCCCCGGCAGTGCAGCGCGCAGTTGCAGATCATCTCCAGCACCAGGCTGGCGATGTCCCGGGGGGCGCATAAAACCTCTATGGCCTCCTCAGGGGCCTCGAAGCGAACTGTCCTCCCCAGCGGCCGCAGCAGCATGTCGGACGCCGCGCACAGGTCCGAAATATATTCTCTCAATTCGCACGGCCGGGCGATGAACTCGTCCTCCCTGCGCGCGCAGAGCACGATGTTCTGCAATGTTCTCAGCCGCAGCCTGCAGGCCAGCAGCATATGCAGCGCCCGTGGGTCGTATTTCAAATCGCGGCGGGCGAGCAGCCCGTTCATCGCGTTTTGCAGCGATGCGCGGGCAAAGCCCTCATTCTCGGGCGTGAGGGGAGATTCCATGGCTTGCCGAAACAGGGCCTCCGGCGCTTTTGTGGTGTCAATCATATGGGATTATTATTGCAAATCCCGTGGGAGAAAAACCAAATTTGTACAAACTGCCAAAAGTTTACACGGCCGGAGCGAAACGCTTGCAATAGTAAGCGAAATGGGGTAAAATAGTTGTTGCAGCGAGGATGCAACCGTTGGTTGCGCATCTTCAAGGTTCGAATGGTTGACCGCGATCGCTTGATATGCTATGATGCCCTTACCAAAAACGAGAGGGGACAGACCATGAGCATAGGTGAAAAAATACAGCAATTCCGGAAAGCCAGGGGCCTTTCGCAGGAACAGCTGGCCGACAGCCTGAATGTATCCAGGCAGGCCGTTTCAAAATGGGAGACCGACCAGTCGTCGCCCGACATCGAGAACATCCTCGCGATCAGCCGGTTTTTTTCCATCACGACAGACGAACTGCTGGGGAACAACAACGTGGGCAATGAGATGGATTTGACGCATTGCCTGGCGGAAACGAAGAGAAGATTTTTATTCGATGTCCGCCAAATGGGCCGCCTGTTTGGTTTGATAGACAGTAAAATTACTTTGATTACCTTTTCTTTGCTGTGCTTTATCGCGGCCGGCACATGCGCGATCGTGAATTTCGCGATCAACCAGCAGCTCACATGGGCGGCGTACCCGCTGATCTCCATCGCGCTTGGCTGGGTCGTCGCCGCGCCGTTGCTCTACAGGAAGCTCATTCTGGCCCTGTGCGCGCTGACGGCGGCGATCGGCCCGTACCTGTATTGCATGGACAAGCTGACGCCCGGCCCCGACTGGTTCTTCAAGCTCGGCCTGCCGATTGCGGTCATAGGCGTCGTTTTCTCCTGGCTGACCTACCTGCTGTTTCGCTTCGTTAAGATCAACGCATGGCACAAGGCCGCGGTCGTTGCTCTGCTGGCGGGCGTAGCTGTCAGCCCGGCCATCGATCTTGTCACGGGTGAAACCTCCGCCCTGAACCTCGCGATCAACATCTTCTCGGGCCTTTTTATGGCGGCGATCTTTTGGATCATCGGGTACATGCGGAATAAGGCGAAGGCCGGGGCAAAATAGCATCGAGGAACGGAGGGCTGTCAATGCGCAAACTGTTTGCGATCGCTGTGGCGCTGGGCCTGTTGCCGGGCCTTTTCGCCTGCGGCGCGCCGTCGGAGGAAGAATCGACTGTGCTCGCATCCGGGGCGGCGACAGAAGCCGCCACGCAGCCCGTCGCGCTGTTCGATTTGGAGACATATAAAGAGACCCTGGAAGAGAACGCCTATCGTGCCGACAAAATCGGGGAAGTTTTTCGCCCCCTGCAAGACCACGAAGGCATCCTGCCGGACGAAGCCGTGCTGGCCTTCGCGCATTATCTGGCCTGCGCCTGCGAAGGGCTCTACAATTTCGAGGCGGAGGAGTATCCCTTCCTCACGGCTCATGGGCGCGGCGAATTCAGCGCCCCCGACTATCCGGCGCTCGCGGAAGCCCTGGAGGGCAAGCTGTCCCCCGGCGCCGCGCGCTGGCTGGAGCTGAAAGCCGAAGCAGAAGATTACGAAGCGGATATTTACGAGCCAGACGACGAGGATGACAACCCGAGGCAGCTGATCCCGTTTGAGCACTCGCTCCGCCTTGCGAAGGCTTGGTACGAGTTTGAGACTGGATACCCTGAAATCGCCGCGAGCGAATATTCGGCTTATTATGGAAACAGTTCCGGCAGTTGGGCAGACAGTTATCTTGATTCGGGAGAATATTATGGTCTCTCTGAGGAAAGTAAAGCACTGTATACGGCAAAACAAAAGACGAGCATGGAGGAATTCCTCAGCGACGAGGCAAACAAGAAATACCCCTTCTACGATGCCGTCTACCAATCCATCAGTCAATAAATAAATATATTCGGAGGTATCACACATGGCAGTCAAAGTTGCAATCAATGGATTCGGGCGCATCGGGCGGCTGGCGTTCCGCCAGATGTTCGGCGCGGCGGGCTACGAGGTGGTGGGGATCAACGACATCACCAGCCCCGCCATGCTCGCGCACCTGCTCAAGTACGACACGGCCCAGGGCCGCTACGACGGCCACACCGTGGAGGCTGGCGAGGGCAGCATCACCGTGGACGGCGTGGAAATCCCCATCTATTCCATCATGAACCCCGCCGAGCTCCCCTGGGCAGCCCTGGAAGTGGACGTGGTGCTGGAGTGTACGGGCATCTTCACCACCCAGGAGAAGGCCGGCCTGCATCTCCAGGCGGGCGCGAAGAAGGTCGTCATCTCCGCCCCGGCGGACAAGGAGACGAAAACGGTCGTGTTCGGCGTGAACGAGGGCATCCTCGACGCCAATGACAAGATCATCTCCGCCGCCAGCTGCACCACCAACTGCCTGGCCCCCATGGCCAAGGCCCTCAACGATTTCGCGCCCATCCAGAGCGGCATCATGACCACCGTGCACGCCTACACC
>Ga0123353_10010234_pt1 | contig 13053 bp, 13 predicted proteins | sample TergutLab28metaG_3_FD_92763 | JGI IMG/M metagenome (GOLD analysis project Ga0123353, IMG submission 92763) | Labiotermes labralis P3 segment gut microbial communities from Petit-Saut dam, French Guiana - Lab288 P3 | ecosystem: Host-associated > Arthropoda: Insects > Digestive system > Gut ...
ATCCCGAATTTGAACCGACACCGCGCCCTCGGATTCAATCACAATGACCTTGCCCTCAATCCTCAATTCCATTTTCATGGTGTAATCCTTTCCGCGACGGCTAACGCCGCCGCCTTTAATTTCAAAGCGCGTATTGAACCACCGTAATATTTCTTTGTCAATAGCTTTTTTTAATTATTTTAGATTTTTTTCTTTCCGATTAAAAATAAATTGCTACAAGCACTACACCTAAACAGTAGAAAAGCCAAATGCTATGGTGGCATTTTTGTATTAGACTTCTTGCAAAATTGTCCATGCACGCGCTTTCCGGCTAATTTTCCGTCGGACTGCGTTAGCGCTTCCTGGAAGATGTTCACCAGTATGTGTTGTGGGCACTTCCTTGTCCGGCGGAAAATTATCTCGAAAATCGCGCGCTTAACAATTTTGCAGAAGGTCTATTTTATTAAAAGCGTATTAAAAAAACGGCAATTCACCGCGCCGTAATGATAGGAAACAAGAAAAGGGCAGAAACTCCCGCCGCCAAAAACGCCTATACTTCTTCTACAAACATCAACTATCTTGCGGGCGTTTTTAAGCGGTGGGAGTTTCTGCACCTTTTCTTTTCATCTAATCGGCACGAATGAATTATCTATTTTTTAATCGCTTTATAAAATACAAAAATGAACGCCTACACGCTGATTCACTGTACCCTTGCTTTGCGGATAATTTTCGTGGGGAACGATGTGAAAAAACTTCAATAATAATATATCGGTTGTTTTTTCTCGCCGTCCCCCATAGAAAATTATCCGCAAATACAAGGGCACATGAATCAACAGGCACCGAAGCATTTGCTTTCCACTGTTTGGTGTTAGTGGCTTGTGCAATTATATATTATTGAAAGAAAAAAATATAAAAAAATTAAAAAAAGCTATTGACAAAGAAATATTACGGTGGTATTTCTTCGCGCAAATTAAAGGCGGCGGCGTTAGCCGTCGCGGAAAGGATTACACCATGAAAATGGAATTGAGGATTGAGGGCAAGGTCATTGTGATTGAATCCGAGGGCGCGGTGTCGGTTCAAATTCGGGATGAAAATCCCAAGACGCTTGCCCCTGCTGTCGTTCCGGCGGCTGTTTCAGAAAACGCACTGAAAAACTCTCCGGCGATTGCTCCCGTTGTCGCTCCGGCTCCGGCGGTTGTTTCAGAAATTGCAAAAGAAAACGCTCCGGCTGTCGTTCCTGTCCCCGCCGCAAATGACGGTTTGTTCGCAAAGCTGGTTCAGTTGCGCCGCGAGTTGGCAATGGCAGCAAATGTCCCGCCGTATGTCATTTTCAATGATAAATCCTTGTGGGATATGGTGGAAAAGCTCCCGCAGGATTTGGCGGCGTTCGGAAACATCAGCGGCGTTGGCAGGGCAAAGCTGGAGAAATACGGTGATGTATTTCTGTCCGCTATTAAGGGGGTGGCGGCATGAGTTACTATTCTTTATCCGTACAGCGGACTGGCTGGGCGTCGGACAACCGACCCCGCATACAGATTATCGGCGATTGGCTGAATGACATCGGTTTTGTCAACGGCGCGTTGGCTCAAACTCTGCCCCTGCCTGACGAACTGAAATTCACTTTGTCCGACAAGAATATCAATTACAGCGAACTGTATAACGAAACAAGGGAAAAAGGCGGCACACTCAACCGCCTGTATATTTCCAACACGAAAACAGTAAAAGGGCTTACCCTTGTAACCACGGGAAAGCATATCGAAAAGAGCGGTTTTCAATTCGGCGATATCCTTGTTGCCCAATATGAATACGGCTGTATCCGAGTGCGAAAAGCTGGAAAAAACATACATCTGTTTCAGGTTGGGAAGATAAAGAAAGCCTATACGGGCGAACCTGAACCGAGGATATGGCTACATGGCGATTGGATGAACGAAATCGGCTTTACGCCCGACACGCTTGTAACCGTGGCGGCTGAACAGGGATGTATCACCTTTACGGCGCACAACAAAGAAATCATATACAGCGAAATCGTGAAATACGCGAGGAAACACAAAATGAAACTGATACAGGTTGCAACGACTACTTACGAACAACCGCTTATTAATATGAAAGGTTCCCACGTTGACCGCGCAGGATTCGCCTGTGACGATATGATTGCCGCCTATTATGAGTACGGCGTAATAAAACTACAGAAATTCGACCCTCAAAAGTTTGGTTTCTGATTACATAGAGATAGCAGTTTTCAGAAGTCTGTTGCGCCATATTGGACTGTTAGTATCCATGCGGGTAGTGTTCACAGCACACTAACGCTTATGGCTCCGTGTTAATAATACTTGCCGGACTTCTGGGCTGTTGCAAAAGCATAAGGCAATTATGCTTTTGCAACAACCTTACTGCTCTACCGCTGCGATACGGATTTTACGGCGGCATTTATGCCGTTTGTCAACTCTGTATAACGCTGTCCTTCGGGATGTTTTTGGGTTGTATTTACACCTTGCTACGAAAATAAGCGCGTAGCACTGCACCTTGGCAATTTTATATAGAACATACAACAAGAAAGGAAATTTACGCTATGATGAACCACCCCAAAATGCGCTATACCTATGTCGGCATTGATAGCCACAAGGAAACGCATACCGCCGTTTTTATTGATTGTTTCTTCGATAAAATAGGCGAAATCACTTTCAAAAATCTGCCATCTGAATTTGGCGCGTTCCTGTCCGACGCCGACAAGCTGAAAATGGACGGCACGGAATTATTGTTCGGGCTGGAGGACACATCCTCATTTGGCAGAACGCTAACGGTTTTCCTCACGGAGAACCAGCGGCCTGTCAAGCACGTCAACGCGCTTTTGGTTGCGCGGGAACGCAAGAATCAGAATATCACGCAAAAGACCGATAGCGTGGACGCTGAATGCGCGGCGCGGGTTTTACTCTCGAAATTCGGGGAACTGCCCACCGCCGACCCGCAGGACAAGTATTGGATTTTGCGAACGCTTGTTGTTCGGCGCGACCATGTTGTCGGAAGTAACACACGCGCCAAAATGCTGTTGCACAGTTTACTCACACAGCATTATCCGAGCTATCGTAATTACTTCAAGACCATTGGCGGCAAAACCTCTCTTGCCTTTTTCAAAACATATCCCTCACCCGCAACGCTCAAAGGGGTAACGGCAGAGGAATTGGCAGAGTTTATCCGTGGCTATTCGGACAATTATTACGGCGAGGAAAAGGCTCTTGAAATCCTCAATTCCCTTGAGGACACCACGGCGGCATTTCAAGAGATACGAGATGAAACGGTACGCTCCACAATTCGGCAGATTGAATTTAACTTAGAGGAAATAGCGAAATTGGAACGCTCCATGGCAGTCTATCTCGAAAGTTTCAACTGCACCTTGCTAACCATGACGGGCATTGACGTAGTTACCGCCTGCCAGCTTATGTCCTGTATCGGTGACGTGAAACGCTTTCCGACCGCCGCGAAATTGGCGCGGTATTCGGGCATTGCGCCCGTCACATACGCAAGCGGACAGAAAGGGTTTCAGTTTGCCAACCAGCGCGGGAACCGCGAGTTAAACTCATTGTTCTATAATTTGGCGGTGAGGGTATCGACACCATGCGGCCCGAATGAAAAGATAATCAACGGCTTTTTCTATGACTACTATCACCGCAAGCAGACCGAGGGCAAGACCAAGCGGCAAGCCCTAAAATGCGTACAGCGGCGGCTTGTGAATATCGTTTGGACTATGCTGACAAACGGCGAGGAATACGTAAACCCGCCTGTGCTGGATAAGCCGAAGGAAGAAGGGAAACAAGCAAATTAAGCCTTGCCATTCCGCTGAAATTATCATATAATGATTACGGAAGGCAACGGCAGTTCCAGCATTGCTCTTTGACAACCGAAGGATTAACCAGCACTGAATTGTGATAGCGCACAGTACCGCAAGCAACGTGTTTTGGGGACAAAGCACACGACCGCGCAAGCATCGCCAAAAGCCAGCACACAGTCACCGCGCAAGCATCGCCTTTGTACTCTCACACGGGCTTTGTCGCTGTCATACCAAGCACTGAATTTTGCCGGCATTCGTCCTCTGTATCCCCAAGCATTGCCTTTTGGGGACACTGCACAGCCCCGCAAGCATCGCCTTTGGATAGCCTTATGGCTCCCAGCGGCGAGCGTCTACGGTACCGACAAGCATTGCCTTTTGGGGACACTGCACAGTACCGCAAGCATCGCCTTTTGGGGACACTGCACAGTACCGCAAGCATCGCCTTTTGGGGACACTGCACAGTACCGCAAGCATCGCCTATGGATAGCCGTGCGGCTTTCGGCGGCAGTACACGAGCGTCTATAGTACCGACAAGCATTGCCGTTTGCTATCACAAAAGGCGCGGCCGCCCCCATGGGGGCGCTTGGCAGGCAGCCCCGAACAGTCCGACCAAGCACTGAATTTGGGGCCCCACATTCCCGCCGCCGTCCACTCAAGCAATGGATTTGTAATGACAAGTCCGACCAAGCAATGGATTTGTAATGACAAGTCCGACCAAGCAATGGATTTTGTCTCCACCGACAAATCAGCACCTTGAAAAGTCCACATGCAGCAACGGGCCAGCGTCCATGAATCCTAAAAGTAACCGTGTTTACGTAGTTGATTTCAACACGAAATGAGATTACTTATAAGGGATATTTCGACGCCGTGATTGGGCGCTTTATCTCCGCCGATGCCACCCTCTCAACAGGCCAAGGGGTGTTGGGCTTTAATATGTACGCATATTGTAATAGCAATCCTGTATTCTGTTTATAGTGAGGAATTTCAAAAAACGTGAAAAACATAGACAAATAGGCTTATTGCGAACATTGAACCGTTTATGAAACGAGAGTTTTATAAGCGGTTTTTTGATTTTCGCGCTCAATTATCCTTAAATCGGATAATCGGCACCTGTTTTGTCCGTATGCTGTTCTTGCCCTTCTTCGTGACGCGGCGTTGCAATGCGAAAACCATATCGCTCGTGCGCTCGAAGTAGCCGATGTCCTTTTTCCAACTTGTACCGCACTTGCAATGCTTCAGCCCGATGAATTGTTGCACCATAACCCGACCGCAGTTGATACATCTTCGTTTTGGGTTCTTCCTCTTGGTTTTATCGTTGCCGCTCATTAAGTGCCGCCCTTGCTATATAACATTGTGTTTATTGTATTGTGATTTTGCGCACAATTCAAGAGGTATTGCGCCAAAATGTATTCAACGCCGCAAAGCAAGAGCGAGAGAAAATGATTTTTGCACCTTTGCCATCTTCCATTTGTGCAATTTATAATGGCAATCATCAAAACGAAAGGAGGGGTTGCTGTATGATTTCAGCTACAAGAAATGAGTTCCTAACGGGCAGAGCTTGGCATAGAGCCGTAATCGGTGATGAAAATTTGATTCTGCGGCATAGTTCCGCATTGATTCATTTAGAGCTATTCAGCGGATATATGCACCAAAAGCGTATTGATGTGTATGCCCTGCAACCGGGAGCGTATGAGAATATCCATTATCATATCGTCGATACGTTCGACGGCATTGATGCGGTTCGCATTGGTGGCGTACTTTGCACTTCCATCAATCAAACGATAAATGATATGCTCGCTGATTTTGATAACATTGACGAACCTGCGCTTGCCGAGGGATTAAGCTGTTACTATTACGGGCATCGCAAGGAGAGTTTTGATGGACTTGAAATTAAGCCCGAAAATATGGAACGGTTCAACTCAATGCGGGATTGGGCGATTGAGTTTTACGATCAGGGATAACATTTCTTCGGCAAGGGCGCAAGCGTGGTACACACTTTGCGCCCTTGCGCCCTTTAGCGGGGTAAAGCGGAAAAAGCCTTATGTGGCGGGCGTTTCATCCCATTTTTAAGGGCGCAAAACAGCTTTTTTCTTTGCGCCCTTGGTTTGCGCCCTTGCGCCCTTGGATTCAAGGAGTTACACCAAAATGTAAGCGATTCCTCGGAAAGGAGAGTGAAACCGCAAGATGATTGACTTGCTCTTGCTAAAAAAGCATACCTCCATCGCAAAAGTAGTAAACGGTGAGTTTCAGACGATGTTGCCGGAAGGCTTGCCGTTGTTTCTGCAACGCACGGGTGATTTAGAAACTTGGCTTTGTTCCCGTGCGATAGACAATCATCGCACCAATGCCCGCTTGCTCAAAAAGGCGTTACGTTTACCGAGCAGGGATGACCTTACGGCGGTTCTCTCCGTGAACGCCGCCACCATTACGGATAACTATTGGGTGAAACCGTTGGACGACACGACCACAGGCTATACGGATGTGCGGTTTTACGACAACCGCTTTGACAACCTTGCCTTAACGGGTGATGTGAACTCCTTTCACCAAGCCCCAAGCCGCACCCCCGAATTGACCAACACGGGCAGCTTTGAAAAGTGCTGGCGTTTATATGACGGGCAGTGGTGGATGGTCAAGGCGGGCAAGCCGGAGGAACTGTTTTCCGAGTTGCTGATTTACCGTATCGGCAAACTGCTGGGCTTTCCAATGGCAGAATATGAGCCGGAGGGGGCGTTCATCAAGAGCCACGACTTTACACAGGGCGCAAGCGTGGACTTAGAACTGGCGGTTGGCATTATTGGAGATACCACCGACTATATCGAAATCTACGATGCGCTGAAACCATACGGCGAACACATTACAGACGCTTACTTGCAGATGTGCTATCTGGACGCGCTTGTTTTGAACATGGACAGGCACGAGCATAATTTTGGTGTGCTGCGCGACAGCGACACGGGAGAGGTGCTTTCCCTCGCGCCTTTCTTTGACCATAACATCGCCTTGGTTTCGAGGAATTATCCGCAGATAGTGAAAGATGCTCTAATCGGAGATTTTGCGGAACTTGTCCGCTACGCCAAGAAGCCCTTGCGGATACGCACGATTGCCACAGGGGAACTGCAAAAACTTGTTCGCGGCGTTCCGTGGACCCCACCTGTTCGGGATGGTATATCCGACCCGAAAGCCTTTGTTGTGCAGTATCTGATAAAGCGGCAGGCGCAAATAAGGGAGCTATGCCGCGAAACGATATGCTTTCAGACAAGAACCCCCATAGAGAGGGATGAACGGTAAACACAACATCGAACTATCTCATGACGAAAACGTATTGACTATGTTTTGGTCTGTTATCATATTTTGGTGCTGTTGACAAACGGCTTAATTACGCCGCTAAACTCGTCATTTTGATATAAGCATAAAAGAATTTTGCTTTAGCACGAAAAATGTTTTCAAAAACACCGGTTTCAAGAGAAGGAGAAGCTGATTTTCTCGTTCTTTTTAACCTTTTTACCAGCCTTTTCAAATTCAGAGCGCACGAAGACATCAGGCATTGCTCTCGCATCTTTTCAATGCCCCACATTTTAGCTCTGGTCAAACAGTGTCTGGCTTTTTGATGAGAAAAATTCCCTTCGCACCAAATTTGCCTGAGTTTCATAATTTCATTGTAGCGTGCTGTTTCGTTGTTCTTACGCTGAATATCGATTTCGTTTTGATGATAGGCTCTGGAAACTGCCTTTCGCTTTCCAGTGCAGCATTTTTCTTTCAATGGGCATACCTTACAGTTCTTCGATGCCGCTCGATAGACTTTTGCTCCCCAGATTTTCTCATAATGCGTAAACTTCAATACGCAATTATTAGGACAAATAAAATAATCATTTGATGAATCATAAATGAAATCGCTTTTCCCATACCTGTCTTCGCTACTAAATTGATTAGCATGTATAGCTTCTGTTATGTAAGTTTTAATGCCCATCGATAGCATCTCGCTGTGAATTTCCCCGCTGTCAAATCCGGCATCTGCACCGACTTCTTTTGTTTCAAATCCGAATTTATTGATCTGATATTTTATTCTTTCGGCATAATTTGTGGAATCCTTATGATTTGCCGGAGTAACATACACATCCGTGATAATACCGCTTTCTCCGTCTACGGTCTCATAACTTAAATAATGGAATCCACTTGGCTTCCCGGGCCGGCTAAGTAGCCCACAATCAGGATCTGTGATGCTTTTTGAAACTTCTTTCGTCTTGTCTCCATCTTTAGGTTTGTTTTTATTCGTCCCCTTAATTAGTCCATCCTGAATAGCCAGTTCTTCAAGCTTTTTCATGTAATCCGAGGGTTCATCATTGACGGTGATTTTTTCTCTTAAGTTTTCTCTGACATTTGCCTTGACATGGGTGCTGTCTGTCAAAAGGAGCTTACCATCAACCAGCCCCGCCTCAATGCACTGGCGAACGACCTCGTCAAATATTTCTTCGAACAGGTTCGCATCTTTAAACTTGCGCCGCCGAATCTGTGATATGGTTGAATGATCTGGAACCGCGTCATCAAAATCCATGCGCAAAAACCAGCGGTACGCAATGTTAACATGGATTTCTTTTTCGATTTGACGCTCGGACTCTATGCCGTAAAGATAGCCGATCAGCAGCATCTTGATGATGACGACAGGGTCTATTGAACCCCTGCCGGTTTTCGAGTATAAATCCGCCACTTTTTCATAGATGAAATCGAAGTCCACAAGGGCGTCCAAATCCCGGAGAAAATGTTCCTTCGGCATTAAATCTTCAATGGTGTAAATATGCATTCTCAATTGCTTTACATCGTTTCGCTTCAACATATTCCATCACCCGAAACCCTTGTTTTATGCTTATATTATAGCATTTTTTGAGGTTTTTCACAAGTTGAGCCGGTGGCTTTTTCGGCTTTTGCTCAATGATACAAGAGGGCGGGTTTGTCAACAGCACCATATTTTGATAACAGACCTCTTAAGCTGTTTGGTTGTGCTTGCTCAGTATTGCAGATACCCCGCCCACGTATAAGCTGAGCATCAGATTAACAAGTTCCTTTGGCGTTAAGTCCTTTTGCCGCCGCTGCCAAAGACGAAGCATTGAAAGGATCGTTGTCAGATGGAACTCCATTAAATATGGTGTGAGGGGATGGTCGGCGGTCAAACTCAGTTTGTGTGCGTCAAAGGGAATACTTGCTTTCAGGCGTTCCAAAAAACGATTGCTGCCATAGTCGCCTAACAAGGCATTCAAGTAAACGCCTTTTTCCTCATACAATGCAAACACATCCTGTATATCGCCCGTTCCATTGTGTAATTTCTGATGCATGAAATCCAGCACATCGTTTTCGAGATACTCCAACAATTCGTAAATATCACAAAAATGCTGGTAGAAGGTGCTGCGGTTATATCCTGACTTGTTTGCTATCTCTTGAACAGATATTTTTTCAATGGGTTTTCGGCTATATATTTCACAAAAGGCATCGGCAAAGGCTTGTTTTGTCTTTTCCGTTATCTCAGGTTGCTTTTTCATCTCTTGACCCTTTCACATCCGATTACACGACAGATTATGAAAATCTGTTGGTTGATACATCCATTTGCGTATTGTACAATGCTATTATACAACACGTTGTCGTGTTATCAAGAGAAAATATCGGAGGCCATTATATGAACATCAGGGTTGTTTATCATTCTTCCACAGGGAATACGGAAAAGGTTGCCTGCGCGGTTGCCCACGCCATGAATGTAGAAGCGGAACATATCGGGAAAGATGACATATCTTTTGATGAAACTGTCGATCTGCTCTTTATTGGTGACGGCATATATTGGAACAGCCCCCACAGAAAGACCAAAGCTTTCATTCAGAGGTTAGACCCACAAAAAGTAAAGCGCGCCGCTGTCTTTGGGACATACGGCAATCAAACGAAAATAGGCGACGATCTCAGAAAGCTCTTGCAAGGGAAAGGAATTGATGTTACAGACACTCCCTTTACCTGCAAGGGAAAATCTGTGGGAACCAAAAATCAGGGTCATCCTGACGAAAACGATTTGTGTATGGCATCTGCGTATGCGAAAGGTATCGTTGATGAAATCACATAAATAGCTACTCGGTTTCGTGGTACCACATTTATCTCTGAGAATCCATTAGGAGTCCCGAATAAGTATTACACAAGACAGTTTCCGAAAGGGGCTGTCTTTTTAGTATCCCAATAAACAAAGAAAGAAGGAAAACAACATGAACAAATTCACCAAGTACCAAATGGCGGGAGAGGTGGAAAGCACCACCGCTGCGAAACTGCTCTATCTGCTGCTGCTCGACACGGCGGACGCAAAGGGCGAAATCACCATCCCGCAGAAGCAAGTGGGCGCGGCGTTGGGCATGAGCCGCAACACAGTCAGCCGCAATTTCCACAGGCTGCGCGAACAGGGGCTGATTGAGGTAATTACCCAGCACGACATCTACCGTGGGCAGCTTCCTAACAAATATGTTGTCCGTGAGGGGCAAACGGCATGAGGGTACAGCTTACAAAACAGGAATGTATCTGGCTGGCGGAGCTTGCCAAAAAGGAAAAGGAGCAAGTCGCAACCCTGAATGAATCTTGCCCCAACCGCCTGTTCCTGCTTCGGCGGGACAACATGGCAGACCTTGAAGGCAAGCTGAACGCCGCTGTACAGAGGGAATTGGAACGGGACGGGAGGGATGAGAGATAACAAGTTCCATATGGATAATTGCCGCAGATAATCAAGCGGTTTTCTTTTACAAAAAAACTATGGAAAGGAAAGAAACTATATGACCAAAATCATTGCCTTTGCGAACCAAAAAGGAGGGGTTGCAAAGACCACTTCCGCAATTGCATTGGCACAGGCGTTGGCGTTGGAGGGGAAAAAGGTGCTGTTCTTTGACCTTGACCCACAGGAAAACGCCAGTAACACGCTCCGCTTAAAGCAGGGCGTTCCCACCATGTACGACCTCATGACCGCAAAGGAGGGCGATACGGAAACCTTTGCCCGTTGTCTGCAAGCGGTGGAGGGTTGTCCCAACCTCACAGGGGTGCGGGGAGATATTCAACTCTCGGCGGCCGACTTGCAGTTCAATCGACAGGGGCGCGAGTATATCCTGCGGGAACAGCTTGCGGACAATATGGAGGGATTTGACGTTATTGTTATGGATACGCCGCCGTCGTTGGGGATGTTGACTATCAATGCCCTGACTTGTGCAGACCTTGTGATTGTCCCCGTAAGCCCGGACGGATACTCCATACAGGGTTTCTATCAGCTTAACCAAAGCATACGCCAAATCAAGAAGTATTCCAACGAAAATCTGCGTATCAGCGGCATTCTTATCACCCGCTTCGTCCCGAAAACCATAATCAGCCGTGAAATCCGTGATGTCGCACAAGAATACGCGACTATGGCGGGAACAAAAGTATATCGCAACACCATACGGCAGACCGTGGCGGTGGGCGAAAGCATCAGCGCACAGAAAGGCATTGTACTGTACGCACCCGAAAGCACGGCGGCGCAGGATTACCGTTCGTTTGCGCGGGAGGTAATGCGCGAAGAATTAACGAAAGGAGGAATTGCGCATGGCAACCAAGAAAGCGGACTTTCGCCAAAGCACCGCCGCGATGTTTCTGAGCCTGACAGATGAGCAGCGTGAGGAACTTGAAAACGGTGTAGACGAAAAGAACCGCGTTATCAAGGCGGCAATCTCTCAGATTGACGACTTTCCCGAACATCCATTTCATGTCGTTGTGGACGACGCAATGAATGAAATGGTGGAGAGCGTCAAGCAGTTCGGCGTACTCTCTCCTGCGATTGTCCGCAAGAAAGAGGACGGGCGGTATGAACTTGTGAGCGGACACCGCCGCAAAAAGGCTTGTGAGCTTGCGGGGATAGATACCATGCCCGTTATCGTCCGCGAAATGGACAGGGACGAAGCTATCATTTTCATGGTGGACGCTAATTTGCAGAGAGAGAAACTGCTTCCGAGTGAAAAGGCGTTCTCTTATAAGATGAAGTTGGACGCAATCAAGCGACAAGGGCAACGGACGGATTTAACTTGTGCCCAAGTTGGGCACAAGTTGGGTATGAAATCGCGTGATATTGTTGCAGGGGACGCAGGAGAAAGCAAGAACCAAATATCCCGCTATATCCGCTTAACTGAACTCGACCCGACCCTACTCCAAATGGTGGACGACAAAACAATCGCCCTCAATCCCGCCGTCGAACTGTCGTATCTCCCCCGCGAACTGCAAACTGAACTGCTGGACGTTATGGAATCGGAGGAATGTACGCCGTCGCTGTCCCAAGCCCAGCGCATGAAGCAGGCAGCGCAGTCGGGAAAACTCGACCGCAACGGCATGGAGTTGGTTATGCGCGAGGAAAAGCCGCAGCAAAACAATTTCACCATCAAGGCGACCAAGCTCGATAAGTATTTCCCCAAAGACTTCACGCCGGCGCAAAAGGAGGAACGAATCATTAAAGCCCTTGATATGTTCTGCCGCAGGCTGGAACGGACGCGACAGGAACAGGAGCGCGAACACGAACGATAAACCGCTGTGAATGAGAACATGGCGGTTTTTTTATGCCCCGAATCAACCTCTTGGCTTACTAACCGAGAAAAGAACCACTACAAAAAAAGAAAACATGGAGGAAACGTATGAAGAAATGCAAACAAATCCTTGCGGCAATGCTCTGTGCCTTGCTGCTCATTGCCATCGTCCCCACAGGCGCACTCGCGGCGGGAACGGTGAACATCGAATCCGAAACCAACGCCGCCTTTGATTATCTCGAATACTACAACAGCGGCTGGAATGACCTGAATACGCCGAAACACTGGATAACGCAGACTGGCGATATTGTCTACTGCGTGGAACACAGGAAATCCAGTCCGCACGGCACGGCGTATCAGCAGTTGAGCATGGCGGGCTTGTACAGTTCCCGTACCCTGCGCGGCTTGCAGATTATCGCGCAATACGGCTATCCCGCCGTTACGCCGTCTGGTTTTACGGCGGACGAAGCACGGCAGGCGACCGCCAACGCCATCCGCTTTTGGCTTTCCGAGGAAGGCGACAGCCAGCAGTACAACTTCACCAACCGCAAGAACAACCCCGGCTCTATCAGAGCGAAAAGCGGATATGCCCACGTCCTGACATGGGCGGATGAACTGCTCGACCTCGCGCGTTCTCAAACGCTTATGACCCACAGTATCACCTTTTCGCCGACCTCAACGGCATTGACGGTATCCGGC
>Ga0123353_10010235_pt1 | contig 13052 bp, 10 predicted proteins | sample TergutLab28metaG_3_FD_92763 | JGI IMG/M metagenome (GOLD analysis project Ga0123353, IMG submission 92763) | Labiotermes labralis P3 segment gut microbial communities from Petit-Saut dam, French Guiana - Lab288 P3 | ecosystem: Host-associated > Arthropoda: Insects > Digestive system > Gut ...
AACCCATTGCACTAAGTTAATCTCAAAAACAAATGATGGTGTGATTAAATATGGCTTACAGTTTAGGAATTGATGCAGGCGGTACATACACAGATGCGGTTTTGGTTCGCGAAGAAGACGGCGCCGTGGTTGAAGCCGGAAAAGCGCTGACGACTTACCCCGATCCGATCGGCGGTATTAAAGAAGCAATCAAACTTTTGGATTTTGAAAAATTGAAAGAGGTTAATGTCGTTTCCTTGTCAACAACGCTTTCCACCAATACGATTTTGGAAAACAAAGGCTTTCCTGTCGCTTTAATTATGGTCGGCGACTATCAGGTCCCCGAAGTTCTGCCGACGCAGATGTATTGCATTGTTAATGGCGGTCATGACAGCAACGGAGAGGAACTTAAGCCGTTGGATCTTGAGGCGGTTCAAAAATTTGCCGAGAAGTTTAAAGATAATGTGTCGGCGTTCGCTGTTTCATCTCTTTTCAGCACACGGAATGCCGAACACGAGCTTCGCGTGAAAAAAGAAATATTGGAACGGACCGGTCTTCCCGTTGTCTGCGGTCATGAGCTGTCCCAGGACCTCGGCGCTTACGAACGCGCAGTGACAGCCTTTTTAAATGCCCAGCTGATTCCGATTACATACAACTTTACCAAATCCATTGTTGCCGAAATGGAAGAAATCGGGATGAACGCAACGCTTCTGATGCTTAAATGTGACGGGTCGGCCGTCAGCATTGAAGAAGCGCTTGAAAAACCGATCGAAACTATTTTTTCAGGTCCTGCTGCCAGTTTGATGGGCGCGGCATATTTGTCCGGATTGAAAACATGCGCTATGATCGATATCGGTGGCACCAGTACGGATGTCGCGCTTTTAACGGACGGTCTTCCGGAAATGGATGAATCCGGCGCCGTTGTCGGCGGCTGGTCCACCCGCGTCAAAGCCATCCGAATGGAAACCGTTGCGACCGGTGGCGACAGTCACGTTTATGCAACCGATGACCCGAACCAGCGAATTTATTTGGGACCTTTGCGCGTTATGCCGCTTTGCCGTGCCGCTGTTCTTTATCCCGGCTTTTTCGAAAAGCTGGAAGCGACCAAGCTGCCGCCGCGGAAATATATTTCCCAATATATCCTTCCCTCCGTTTTCTATATCAAAACGGATTTCCCGCCGATTGAGATGACGCGGCTGGAAGAGGTCATTTATGACATTATTGATTCGGACATACCGGTTTCATGGAGCGATATGTTTGAGCGTTTAGATAAGAAAATGCCGATGTCTTCCGTTTTGGAATCTCTGGTCAAAAAGCGTTTGATCCAGCCGATCGGCTTTACACCAACGGACGCTCTTCATATTTTGGGTGAATATGATGAATGGGATGCGAAAGCGTCTCTTGTCGGCGCTCAAAAGGTTGACCGTCTGACGCACAAAAATCCTGAAGAGTTTGCGCTTTATACGAAACGCCGCGTGGCTGAAAATATGTCGGCGAGTCTGATTGGGTATTTGGTTCCGGGGATTTCTAAAAGGGATGTTGAAAAGGTTATTTCCGGCCGGTATCACACAAAGTTTGCCGTTTCCGTTCCGATTGTTTTAATCGGCGGTCCCTCCAAAGCTTATGCCGAGGAAATCGGCCGGCTGATTCAGGGAGAAATTTTAACGCCGCGCTTTTCGGATGTCGGAAACGCAGTCGGGTCACTCGTCGGCCAAGGCGTTTACAGAATGGAAGTCTTGATCAAGAAAAATATTCGCAAAGAAGATGACAAAGAAGTTGTTGATTATATGTTATTCCATGAAGGCAAACGGATGGCATATGCGGTTTATCAGGAAGCCTTTGACGAAGCCGTCAGAATCGGCAACGAAGTCGTTTGGTCCAAAATGCGGAAAACGGGATTGGAAGAACACCAAATCAACATTTCATATACAAAAAAGGAAATGAAAGTCGGTTCGGACATCCCCTATGAGACAAAATTGATTTTTGTCGGCGTCGGTACATCCCGATATGATACGGAAACCGATAAGATTCCGGATTTCGTGAAATTCATTAACCCCGAGAAAAGCAAACGCGCGTAATCAAAAATTGCGGCCTCCGTTTCGCTCCGGTCGCCATTTCCTTCTGACCGGAGTCTGCGCTCGTTTAAGGGGCGCCTTCGGCACCTCGGATGCCGCGGGGATGCCTTGGCACCTCGAATGCCGCGGGGATGCCTTGGCACCCCGTTATCTCTTTTTATATTCGGTATCCTGTCTCCTTTTTTATATTCAGTACCCCGTTTCCCTTTTTATATTCGGTCCCCTGTCATCCTTTTTATCCTCAGTAGCCTGCCTCCCTTTTTATATTCGGCCTCTCAGTGATTGAATTATCATTCCGTTTTGAAATGAAAATGGAGTTGATACAATCCCGTTTATCTTTTTTTCTCAGTTTGCTTTATATATTACTTTGAGTTTGTCTGTTCCGTTTATTTGTTTTTTCTTTTGGCCGGTCAGGCTGTTTCTTTTAAAAACAACTTTAAAGAACATCATTCATTACCGCTGAGTGACAAACATGAGCGCTGTAAAATCGAATACGGGAAGAAATATTCTTGGGACAGAAGATATCAAAAAGCTGCTGCCCAGATTTGCCGTTCCCAGCGTTATTGCGATGCTTGTCGGCGCTCTTTATAATATTGTCGACCAGATTTTCATCGGGCAAAGCGTCGGTATGCTCGGAAACGCGGCAACGAACGTCGCTTTCCCGCTTGTCACGATTGCAACCGCCCTCGGATTACTTTTCGGTGTCGGCGGCGCTTCAAATTTTAACCTTTATCTCGGCGCCGGCAATAAAGAACGCGCCAAAAAAGTCATCGGAAACTCTTTATTTTTATTGGCCGCTTCCGGTATCGTTGTTTTTATTATCATTCATATGTTTTTGAGCCGGCTTGTGATTTTATTCGGCGCGCCGGAGGCCGTTTTTCCGTTAGCGCTTGAATACATTTCCATCACATCGTTCGGACTTCCGTTTTTGATTTTCTCCGTCGGCGCCAGCAATATCATCCGCGCTGACGGAAGCCCGAAATATTCCATGTATTGTTTGATGTCCGGCGCCGTTTTGAATATTATTTTGTGCGCTCTTTTCATTTTCGGATTCAATATGGGCATTGCCGGCGCGGCTTGGGCAACCGTTATCAGCCAGATTGTTTCCTGCGCAATCGCCGTGTTTTATTTTACGCGGTTTAAATCGGTTGTTTTGGAAAAGAAAGATTTTACTTTGGACAGGTTCATCATCAAGCCGGTTATTTACCTCGGCGCCTCCAGTTTTTTGAATCAGATTTCCATGGTGTTCGTTCAGATTATTTTAAATAACGCGGCGGCTTACTATGGCGGTCTTTCCATTTATGGCAGTGAAATTCCGCTTGCTGTTGCCGGTATCATTTCCAAAGTCAGTATGATTTTTATTTCCGTCATCATCGGCGTTTCTCAAGGCGGGCAGCCGATCGCGGGTTTCAATTATGGCGCCAAAAATTACGGGCGCGTCAGAGAAGTTTTCAAATTGGTTATCGGAATCTCACTTCTGATTTCGGTCCTTTCGTTCTTGTGTTTCCAGCTGTTTCCACTCTCAATCATTAAGATTTTCGGCAACGGCAGTGATTTGTATTTTGAATTTGCCGTCCGGTTCTGCCGGATTTACCTGTTCATGATGATTGTCATCGGTATCCAGCCGGCTTCATCCATTCTGTTTACAGCCATCGGCAAATCGTACAAAGGCGTTTTTCTGGCAATGACCCGCCAAGTGCTTTTGTTGATTCCGCTTTTGATTATCATGCCGGCTTACTTTGGTATTGACGGCGTTTTATATGCGGGGCCGATTGCCGACGGCATTGCGGCGGTGGTTGCTTTTATTTTCGTTTACCGAGAGCTTAAGAGGCTGAAGACAATGGAAAATGAAGAAAATCTGAAAAGAGAGCAGCCGGCAGCAGCCGTTTGATTTTATATTCATTTTATCGGTATCCGTTTTCGTCTTTGTTTTTGAGTTTTGTTTCCTGTTTTGTCTCTGTTTTGTTTCCTGTTTTGTTTCCTGTTTTGCCTCTGTTTTGCCTCTGTTTTGCCTCTGTTTTGTTTCCTATTTTTGTTTGTGGTATCCGTTTGAATCTTTTCGGTTACGCCTTTCTTTTACCTATTTTCATCAATCGGATTTTTTATATTTTCATTAATCTGTTTTGAAAATTAAATCGGTTTTGTTTTATTCAAATAACCCAAAATCTTTATAATTACGTTATCCTTTTTTGCTTGTACTGTTAAAATCCCTTATCCGTAACAATTAATAACTTAATTGTTATAGGGGTAGTTGACAATTTTTTTAAGGATTGATTGCTATGACGCTTAAAGAAAACTTGTTAAAAGCCTTAAACGGCGAAGAAGTTGCAAAGACTCCTGTTGTGTCCATGACACAAACAGGCACCGTTGAATTGATGGACGCCGTCAATGCGCCGTGGCCGGAATCTCAGGCCAACGCAAAGATGATGACAGACCTCGCTATCGCCGCACATGAACTCTGTGGCCTCGAAGCTGTCCGCCTCCCCTACTGTTTGACCGTCCTTGCCGAAGCAATGGGCTGCGAAATCAATATGGGAACAAAAAACAGACAGCCCTCTGTTATTGCTCACCCGTACGAAAAACCCGAAATGCTTGACGCAGCAACCAAACCCGATTTGAAAGCGGCCGGCAGAATCCCTGCCGTTCTTGAAGCCATCAAAATGGCCCGCGGCAGAATCGGTCCCGACGTTCCGATTATCTGTGGTATGGAAGGCCCGATCACTCTCGCTTCCGACCTTGTCAGCGTCAAATCATATATGAAATGGTCCATCAAAAACCCCGATGCGCTCGCCAAAGCCAACGCCTTTGCCAACGAAGCCGCCATCGAATACGCCAACTTAATGGTTGCCGCCGGCGCAGACGTTATCTGTATCGCCGACCCCGTGTCCTCTCCCGACTTGATGAGCCCGCAGGACTTCCATGACAAACTCATGGGCGTCATCACCGAATTCGCTGACAGAGTCAACGCGCCCGTTGTTCTCCACGTCTGCGGTAACGTGGCCGCCATCCTTAACGACATGGCCGACTGCCACTGCAAGGGTCTCAGCGTTGAAGAAAAAGTTGAAGACCTTGCCGGCGCTGTTGACAAAACAAAAGGCCGCGCTACCATGATCGGCAACGTTTCCAGTCCCTTCGTCCTTTTGAGCGGCGACGCCGCCAAAGTCGGTGAAGCCGTGAAACGCGCCCTTGACTCCAAAGTCGCCATCCTTGCGCCAGGTTGCGGTATCGCGCCGATGACTCCCTCCGCCAACATTAAAGAAATGGTTGCGGCAAGAGACAAATACTTCCAGTAAACCTTTTTAAATCAGAGAAAAGGCAATTGCCTTTTCTTATTTCTGTTTTTTCAACTTAGGATTCGGGTACTGCTAAGTATAGCTAAGTATAATGTTCCGGCAAATATTCCGGTAAATTGCCCCGGTCATTGCAATTAAAAGAGAGTGATAAAACCAAAGTTTTACGGGAATATTTATTCAAATCGCGTCTTTAACTTCCGCCGTTTAAGCGCGATAATATTTTCCGGTACATTCTTTTACCGTAATTTCAATCACGGCGGTCATTTTAAGTGCGTCTTCAAATTCGATTCCCGATAAAGACGGCGTATATTTCTCGACAATCCTGTCCAACGCTTCCGTTTTCAACGTTTTGTCCTCAATTACTTTTGCCGTTCCCGTGATGATCACGCTTTGGTATTGTGTGTTCACGTCACAGGGGTTGCTTATTTCAGGCATAATGAGTGTTTCAAATTGATCCGCTTCAAAGCAGACATTCGGATTGGCGGCGATATTATCCAATTTCTGCCCCCTTGTCAGGCCGTGAATGTAGACTTTTTGATTATGCCAAGCAAAATGGACGGGAATAACATACGGAACGTTTCCGGCGTTCACGGTTGCCAAACGGCCAACCATTGAGTTATCCAGCAGCTGATTCATCTCTTTTTCCGTGAGTTGGTGTGTTTTCATTCGGTTTTGCATCTTTTGAATCTCCTTTATTTTTGATTTCTTGTTTTTATTCTCCCTTTTCAATCTCTTGTTTTTCCTTCTCCTTTTTCAATTTCCCTTTTTTTAATCTTCTCTTTTTAATTTCCTGTTTATCAATCTCTGTTTTAAAGAAGAATCGGTTTTTTCGAGTCGCTTTCTAAAACCTGTTTTTCAAATGCCAAATTTTTTTCTGACAAAAAAACACTGACAGAATCATTTACAATATCTTCCAAAGCCGCTTTTTTAACATTGGTCACGGCTGCCAAAAACCGCAGTTCGTATTTGCCGCCGTTTTCGATTTTTTCCTGAGGAATGTACTCCGCTTCAATCAGCCTGTCATCCGGTCCCGCCGTTTGGCTGACTTTAATGAGCGTATCCTCCACTTTAACAGTCATTTTGATGTGCCCGACAAAAGACGGATTCAATTTGGTAATTTCCATACCCGCAGCCGTCACGATTCCTTCAAGAAGAGCGCCGGCGTCTTTGACGGAGAGTTTTCCCCCGGCGTGATATAATCCGGAACAAGCGCTGATATTTGACACTTCTATCGAGTTTGTCCTCTCCGTCACTTTTGATTTTGCTTCGGCGCCGCCGGCGTCGATCGGGTTGAAAACAGTTTCGCCTTCCGTCATCATCAGCCGATAGAGTTTATCAACCGACTCGTTCTCCTTCGCCGACATCCGAATTTGATAAGCGTCCGGATTCATATCTTTCAAAAAAGTTTCAACGCTTTGGATTTTTTCTTCGCCGGCCAAATCCGTTTTGTTAATTCCGATGACGTCCGCTTCCCTCAATTGCTGTTCCACGAATTTGGGAATTTGATTCATTTCCGCCGTAAACCGCGAAACATCAACAAGCGTTATGATTGGCGCAAACGACATCATCACGTTCATTCCGAGAAGTTCGTCCCGAATCTGGCTTGGAAAAGACAGTCCGGTCGGCTCCATAATTAAAATATCAGGCTTGTAAATGTCCGCCAATTCCGAAACCGTTACTTTCAGGCTGTAAATCAGAGAACAGCAGATGCAGCCGTTTGTAATTTCCTTGGACGGGATACCCGCAACTTCCAGCGCATTCCCGTCAATTCCGACTTCGCCGACTTCATTTACAATCAATGCCACGCGTTTATTATCCGCCGCCATTTTTTTGATTAGTTTCAAAACCGTTGTCGTTTTTCCGCTTCCCAAAAAACCGCCGATAATGAAAACTTTCATGAAACTCCTTCTCTTTTTGCATTCGTTTTTTAAATTAATGAAACCAACTCATAAAGCGCACTCTTCGGGTCATCCGCTTTTACAATACCGGACGCTAATAAAACACCCTTGGCTCCGAGTTCGATGGCCGCTTTTAAATCTTCTCCCTGTGAAATGCCGGCGCCGCATAACACTTTAACATTCGGGCTGATCCGGGCGGCGGCATCTACCGAGTCTGTAATAATGTCCGGGTCGGCTTTTGAAACAGGAACGCCTGACCCGATCAATGCCGGCGGCTCAATTGCGACGTATGTCGGATTGAAGGCCGCGGCCGCGGCGGTCGTTGCGACATTGTTCGTGCAAATCACGCTCATCATTTTGTTTTCTTTCAAAACGGCGACAGAGCTTTCAATGTCCGCAAGCGTCAAACGGCGCTCCGAGTGATTAACTAAGCTGCCGACGGCGCCCGCTTCTTTGATTGCTTTGGCGTAAATTTTTCCGGTATGGCTGCCCGGTCCGGCGCCATCGACGTGCTGGGCGTAAACGGGAATATCCACAGCGCGCGCAACGCGGTGAATATCCGGAATTTGCGGGGCAATCGCAATTTCAACACCCGCGGATTCCGCAATTTCGCGGCAGGCTTCTGCCAGTTTCACGGCATTTTCGCCGGTTCCTTCGTCATAAGTTTTGCAGTTGAGTAAAATAAAAACAGACATATTCTCACCAATTGTACTGATGAAGAATACAGCGTGATGGTTTAATAAAATTTGTACCAAAGCTGTGAATCTCCGGTATTTTCTTTCTTTTCTTTCTTTTCTTTTTCTGCCGAATCGTTATCTGAAAATCGCAGGGAAAAGCCTTAAAAAATAAAACACAACGAACTTTAAAAAAGAAAAACAGAGTGAAACGCCTTAAAAAAGAAAAAAATGAAAACGAATCGAATGATTGTTTATAACTCTTATAATTTGAAAAAAAGCAGACGGGGTGCCAAAGACACCCCCTAAAAGCATTCTGATTCCGATCCGGAATGAAAAATCTAACCGGAGTGAAGCAGCGGTCGTTTTTTTAGAAATCGGTCATAATTCTGAACTGATCAATTTCAGGGTTGCCGATTTTTGCGATAAATTGCTCGGTGGTTCCGCGGATATCTTTGGAACCCGTGATAGCGCGGCCGACAACTAAAATATCGGCTTTGGCTTTGATCGCGAGCGGAATTGTGTCAAGCTTCACGCCGCCCGCAACGGCAATAAATGTTTTCGGGCAGATTTTCTTGATTTCGTCAATGCTGCCCCACGCGTATTCGTTGTTTTCAACGTCAATGCCGCGGTGGAGTTCGACAACATCCGGAATTGCGCCTTTTGCAACCAATTCTTTAAGCAGCGGGACCGGGTTTTCCAAGTTGAGTGTGTCAACAATGGCGTAAATGCCGGTCTTGTGGGCTTCTTCGATTGCTTTGACGATTGTGGGGACCGGCGCGAGCGCGGAAACGACAACTGCGTCACCGGCGGCATCGGCAACCATTCTGGCTTCCAGATTGCCCGTGTCAAGCGTTTTGAGGTCGGCAACGATAAAGGCGTCAGGTCTGGCCTCGCGGATCTTGGAAATCACATCGGTGCCGAAACGCTTGATGAGCGGCGTGCCGGCTTCAATCAACAGGTGGTCATTTTGCGGCAGTTCTTTAACGGCTTTGAGAACGAAGTCCAGACTTGTCGTGTCAAAGGCCACCTGAAGGTACGGCGGGTTCCAGAGTCTGGAGACTTTGAATCCCATAATGGCGTGCGTTGATTTGTTGGATTCTTCCAAAACTTTGTCAACGGTCGGGAATCCTTCAAGAGCTCTTTTGATTGCCAATTTCGTAGCCCCATAGTTAAATCTGTAAATTTTACTGAAATCTTCGGCATCGGGCGCAATAAAGACACTGGCAATGATGACAATGTCATTGACGATATTTTTGGGGATGATTCCTTCTTCAACAGCATCGGCAACAGCTTTCGCAACGGCTGATTGAGCGGGGCCGAAAATCTTAGAGGTGTCCGCACCCTTTTTCAATGTCACTTTCGGGACAATCAGTGTGGAGGGTTTGGTCGGCAGATTTGGACGGATGACGGACAAAAGCGGGGTGTGTCCGGCGGAAAGCTGCGTCATGCCGGTTGCGAATGCCTGACCGACCGGGCCGTCTTTTGAGCCGATCATTAAATCAACGTGAGCAAGCTCGGAACCTGTACCGATCAGGGCTTCTCCGATTTCAAAATAGGGCAGTTTTGTATCTTTAGCCATTTTATTGTTTCTCCGATTCTGATGGAATCAAAAATAAAAAATCAAATTAAATAAGAAATCAAATTAAGTCGCGATGAATGATAAATTAAACAACTCATAATAATTTGAACCTTTTTATTGACGTGTGCTTGGGAATTAAACGTCAAACATAAATAATCTTTGTCATGGGGGTTATTTACCCCCGAATGCCGACTTGAAGGCAACTTGAATGCCGCCCAAACGCAGGTTCGTATGCTGACCTGAACACAAGTTTAATATGCTGACAACACCGGCTTGTATGCCGGCTGAACACAGGTTTGTATGCTGACCCGAAACCAACTCGTATGCTGACCCGAACATCGACTGTATGCCGGCTGAACACGGGCTCGTACTGACCGAAGGCAGGTTTATTCCTGCAGCTGATGAATCGTGGACCGTGAACGGAAATGATGGAACATTTGACTGCCCCATTCCTTTGCCTCTCTGTCGAAAGTCACGAGGTCGTGATTGAAAAAGTAACCGCCTTTATTGAAAAACGACATTGCGATGAACTTGTCTGTAATGGTGCAGGAGGCCAGTTTGATTTCGGGGCAGACAAAGAAACGCACATTGTTAAAGCGCATATATTTGTAATAAACTTCAGGATAATCGTTTGCGAGCCGGTCAATGACGATTTGTGTCAGGATGAAGGAGACGGCAATTTCCTGCTCGGCCAGATATAAAAAGTCACTGATGTACTCTTTTCTGAAAATAGATGAAATTTCAATCAGAGATTCGACTTTTCCGAGGTTTTGTTCAACCAAAGCCGTCCGGTCAAAGATGTGCGCCTTGTCGGGATAATACAGTTTTGTTTCCCCGAGTTCTCCGATCCTGTTGATTAAATGCGGCGGCAGCGCCGAGAAATCGGCTTCCGCCCAATATTCCGGCGCGGTGTCAAATATCATGAACATATCCAATATGTACTTCATCTCTCTGACCGTATAGGAACCGAGAGGCGTTAAAGAAAAGACGCCGTTTTTTTCCTGAATCAGGAAGTTGCGGATCAAAATTCGTATCTGGACCATAATCGGGCTGGACTTTGAATTCAAATGCGTTTTGATATCGTCAATGGTTTTGGGCCCTATCAAAAGGAAAAGAAGTATTTGCCTTCTTTTTTCAGATAAGAACAGAACATCTAAAATGGATTCATCTTTCATTTTGAACCGTCTCCGTCAAATCTCTTTCCTTTTAACCGATCTGTTTTTCAAATATTCATACAGTTCATTTCCCCATTGAACGGCGCTGGGAGACCGGGCGGCCAGAAAATCGTAATCCAAATTTCCGGCGGTTGAATACAGCACCATCAACAGCATTTTGTCCGTCACCGTCACTTCGGCGATGCGGATATCGGCCTGACAAACGTACAGCTCGGTTCTTTCCAGCTGAAGCAGATTATTGATTTCCGTTCTGTATTCCTTTGCCATGTCCACAATGTAATCGCTGGTTGTAATGGACAGCGGCGCGCCCGCCATTAGTCTTTCGTAATAGACCGGAACATATTCGGGCGCGTAATATGTGATAAAAGTTTTGATTGAGTCCGCTTCGCGGATGTATTCGTTGATAATGGGGTTCGGGTCATAATAAACTGACCGGAGGTCGATTTCAATGATTTCAAAATCGCCGATTTCCCGGATCCGGTTGAACAGGTTTTCCGGAATTTCGCTTGTATCGTGTTCACTCCAAAATTTCGGGTTCTTGCTGAATACATGAAGGTTTTTAACAAACGGGGTAACCTTTTCCGCGACGGCTTCTCCAAGCGTTGTTAATTCATATGTGCCGTCATTTTGGACGACCAAATTATTGTCCACTAACACTTTAATTTGCGGCAGGATTGAGACAGATGTTTCATTCAGCTTGGACTTTATTTTTTCAATCGTCAAAGGTCCTTTTTCAAAAAGCAAAATCAAAACAGCTTTTCGTTTTTCGGACAAAAATACCGTTTCAATTAAAGAATTCATTCACTGGTCCCCCTCTTTCATTTACCTGCCCTCTCCATGTTTTGATAAACGAACAATCACATATTGAATTGGTTTTATTCATTAATTAAATAATCGCTTTACAATCCAAACCTCGAAAATTACAGCCTTCGCTTTTGGCTCCGCCGCAATTTTTCAGAGAGAACGGAAAGGAAGGTTTGCGTAAAAAATCGCCCCCTTACTTTGTTTTCATTTCCGAGTTTGAACACGGACTTGGACGCGGTCTTAGACACGGGCTTGGACACGGACTTGGGCACGGACTTCGATACAGACTTGAAACTGACTCAGATACGAACTTGGAAAATATGAATCAGCGTTCAAAAACGAATTTTTAAATATCGGAAATCTCGATACATATTGTAGTATTTATTCATACAAAGCCGGCCGCCAATTTCAATATAAATGGAAGCGGCCGTTTTTTTCTTTAATTGAAATGGGGAACATAAGTAAATGTTTGTACCGCTGACCTTCTTCGATGCGATTTATGATTATGAGGACGCCGAATACGTTATTTTCGGCGCGCCGTTTGACGGAACGTCTTCTTTTCGCACGGGCAGCCGCCGGGCGCCTGACAAGATGAGAGAAGTGGCGATCAACTTTGAAACATACAGCCCGAAATATGATTTGGATATGACCGATATTTTGGTCCATGACGCCGGAAACTCTTTCGTTTCCGTCAACGTTGATGAAACTTTACAGTGGGTCTACGAAGACGCCAAACAGATCGTTGACGACGGCAAATTCCCGATTATGATTGGCGGCGAACACTCGATGACGTATGCGCCCGTTAAAGCCTGCTACGATGCCTGTCCTGAAAAAGACGATTTCGCCGTTTTGGTTTTGGATGCTCATTTTGACCTGCGCGATGAGTTCCGCGGACTCAAAAACAATCACGCCTGCGTCTCCCGACACATTATTGATGATATTACCAAAAAATACGTCTCCATCGGAATCCGCAGCGGCCCGCGTGAAGAATGGGAATTTGCGAAAGAAAAAGGAATCAAATTTTTCACCGCCGACGATGTTTATGAAACGGGCATTAAAGAAGTCATCAAAGAGGCGATGGAATATTTGAACAGCAGCCACATTTATCTGTCACTGGATATGGATGTGTTGGACCCGTCTTACTGTCCGGGCCTCGGCACGCCTGAGCCGTTCGGCCTGACCGACCGCGAAGTCCGGGAAGCGCTCCGCGCCTTCGCGCCCAAGACGATCGGTTTTGACGTGGTTGAAATCACGCCGGAATACGACAACGGCATTTCCGCGCTTTTGGCGACAAAATTGATGAGAGAATTTATTTTTGCCCGCGAAGCAAGCAAAAGAAATTAAAAAATATGCGACACGCTTGGGAATTCGTTTTTTAAAGAAAAAACGGTAAAATAAAAAGGAAAGCAAAGGCCGGAATATGTGCTTTCCCCTTTCTTTTTTAGTGTGTATGAATCAACAATCATTTTGAAGTATTGTCATATGCAACTTGTCAAATCCCAATTTATCGAGATGTTTGAAGACCCGGTGCAGAACCCGCTGGAGTGGGATAAAAAGCCATTTGGAAATACC
>Ga0123353_10010239_pt1 | contig 13049 bp, 6 predicted proteins | sample TergutLab28metaG_3_FD_92763 | JGI IMG/M metagenome (GOLD analysis project Ga0123353, IMG submission 92763) | Labiotermes labralis P3 segment gut microbial communities from Petit-Saut dam, French Guiana - Lab288 P3 | ecosystem: Host-associated > Arthropoda: Insects > Digestive system > Gut ...
TACTCCTGATGATGGGTGCTGTGACACCCGAAACATGTAGAGTGACTCTGCAGTAAATAAATATCTGCATACTGTTGCATCTGGTTGGATTTTTATTAACATCTTTGTAATATATTTGTAATTGCCGTTACAATGTTTAGTGCATTGTGCCTCTAAAACTCTCCCCAAGTTCTATCAACAGTTTTGCACTTCTTGTACCTTTGCGAAATTAAATTCGAGAGAAGTGCTGTAAGCTGAGTTCGCGGCAGTCCGCCTGTGACACAGCTTTGGGATGGATTTCAAATCCTGGACTCAAGATGGCCGCCAGCGCAAGAGGCATAAGAGACAGCGTTATGTCCGTGACTATATCCGTGACTGTGTTGGGAGGGAGGTGTGACGTAACGGAAATGTGGCTATAGCAGACGACATAAACGCGCCCGTACCTGAAGTAGGAGATGCCGATGTAGGACGAGGACCACATATTCTTTTTGGATATGGTGGGCCGGTTCGCGGCGCATGATGTCGTACGTGATGAGTAAAATTTCGTGGAAGGTGAGATGACTGTGCTGGAGCCACGAGCCGTGCTTTATCGACCTAGACTCAGAACACTTGACTCCAGCAACCGTCTTTCGAAATCGCCGCCTAAATCCTTCAGGAATACTAGGTTCTACGGACCACGTCATAATCTCGACCACAGGTGTTGCACTGCACCTTACTCCGAAGCAGGCTCACGCCTTTTAGAAACTGCATAGCGAAGCCCTGATCGCAGAACACATACGTGAGGAAGTTCCTGTTCGGACCACCGTCTTCCCGCAGTATCGGACGTCCATACGATGACCTCGACACGAACGGCATCTCCTGCAGGCGTTTCTCGTACTCTTTTACCACTTCACAGAGTTTTCCCAGTATTTTTCGTTGAAACGAGACGCACGCTACTACACACGACGATTTCGGTGCGAGGAATGACTGTTACACCGGTACAGGAAGTGTGTAGCATTGTGGGTGTTACATAAAAAACGCGGGGAAAAAGGTGAACGGAATACATGTATAAGAATGAAAACCTAAAGAAACGAAAAGGAAGTGAATAGTGAATTTTAATTACACATATAGCTTAAAACCGAACCTAACGTTTGTCCGTCCTGATAAATGAAGGAGGTAAGAAATGAATTGTAATTATAGGAATAGCCCAAAACGCAATCTAATCTTCGTCCGTCTCGAAAAGTGGTACTACGCCAAGACCGCAGCGCCACACGTGTTGGGCAGCGGCTGTTCGAGTCCAGGATTGTAAAGTGTATCCCAGTTTTGTGGCCAGTTTGGTTCAACGAAATTTAACGAAACATTGTATTCGGGTGTCTGGATCAACTAAAAGACGAACAAAAAATAAGAGTTTCAAATGACCGCACTTGGTTGTCCATTTTCTTGTGAGGCTGAAATCAAGTGTTGCATATACGTATCTCACTAAATGTCCAGCATACAGTACAAGTTGTCACTGTGCTGAGGCTGCTGACATCTTGTGATCAGTACACCCTCTCATACGATCGGTTTTTCCTGTAGAATGTATCTTTGTGTTCTTGTTTTCCATTGACGGAACACATGTTCCGCTTTGCGGTAATGCTGATGCCATATTCAGCCACTCTGTTCGTACGCTTCAACGCAAGAGACCTCGCGCCTGCTAGGACAACTTCGCCGCTATTCTCCGTTCCTCTGCACAGAACAGTGCTGCAAGTACAGATGTTACTGACATATTTTTGGGTGGGGTACGTTGATTTCAGGGGCAGAATGTTGTGTGCTTTGTGCTGCATTTGGTTGGGCGTCATGTAACTTGGTGTGTAGGTCGTGCCGCTGACAGTGACACTGTTGTTACTGGTGCTGACCTCTGCCAGGATCATTCGTTTCTCACGTGAATAAGACCTTGCCAGCACAAACAAGATGCCTCGTTGTTCGGAGGGTATCACAGCGGTGTAGCTGCGTCACTTGGGCTGATCGGTCCAGAAGTCGTGTTCGAGAGTTGAAGTGACATTTGACTCTGGGAGTCGGGGGTACACGTTGCCTCAGAATGTCGGGATCCCTGTACCCAGTGACACCTTGTGACGAATTGCCGCTTGTGTTTTGAGTTGTCATTGTAAGTATTTCATTGCATACTGTGACGTCATAGTTTGACTTCGGCATAAATATTGTGTTGGACCGTGCAAATGGAGCAAATTAATCTGATTTCTTGGTCGATTAATCCTATAGCCCAATAAATTATTTGTGGTAAGTTGAGTGTAATTAATTATTCCGTAGCGAGGAACAGTGTAGTACTATAGAGTGGAATGGAACTGGCCCAGCGCTAAAGTTGTCTTAAATTTACTGCTGCCAAGTGCAAGCTGATTAACCACAGCTGCAAGTGCCACTGTTTGTCAACACCGTTCACTCGCTTCAGCATTCGCTAGATGGCCGAATGAAACGTGGCGTAAGCTGCAGTTCGGGAGATCTCCCGTAGCAACTGTTTGGACAGAAATAAAGTGGCGGTGCGGGGTGCGGTGCGGGGGGTAAACCACACGGTGAGAAGCCACGTGGGAGACTGTGGAGAAGGCAAAATTAGCAGTGATCGTGGTGAATGCATGTATGTATGGTCGCTGTTATGGGTTGTGTCGAGATCATTATATGTTGTAATTTATTGTGCTGACTGTCTTATTGGCTTGTGCGCTGTTAAGCTGGCATCATAGTAATTTAGATTATTATTATTATTATTATTAATGTTGTGCAGTACAGTCATGTGACCACTATGAAAGCACATGAGGGCAGCAGGTACAGCTCCACCCCTTCTTATGCTTGGCACTAAGAAGGCCGAGTGGTCAGCCTCACAGTTGGACCGCTTTATGCCCGTTAAAAGATAATAATAATGATAATTATTATTATTTATTGTAGACGTAATCCCATGCAGAAGAAACCAGGTGAGACCATTAAAGAGACTTTTAGACGTGTAAGACCGGAACATGTCAGCAGGTGGCCGAACTGCATGTTACTAGATGATGATGATGATGATGATGTAATCCCGTGACTGCTGAATATTGCGAGTTTCATATCGCTATGCCACTGTGCCGAACTGTACATGCGACAATTCGTCATTGCCTGTCATTGCTGAGTGTATAATTCAGTGCAGTGCATCGCCCTGGCAGCAGCCACCACCACAGCAGGAACAGAAACTGTGCCAAATAAAACGGACTTACTGAACAGAGGTCATTAGGATGACCAAATTGGTTGTTCAGCAGTTGGTACCGCTGAGGTTAGCGAACAGCTTGGCTAGTTGCAGACTTAGGATATGAAGAGGTGGGGGTGGGGGGTGGGATGGAGGTTATTTGATTAGTTTACTGAACTGAACTTGCGGAACATCAGAGAAAAATCGCCGGATGTCTGCAACTTGACAGCGCAGAAGATGGGCAGGCAACATTGGCGTCAGTGGCATTTAGTGTTGTGTGTGTGTGTGTGTGTGTGTTACGGTAAGAGCAAATTAAAGGCCAGCTTAGTTCACCTCATAGGCCTAATTAGTGTTTAGTGAACTGGGACAGGACAGTGGCTGTATGAGCCGACCTTAGTGTTGTGACGTGTTTGGTATGACTAATGTGGCGCTAATGCGGGATGTGACAGCGGCAGAGATTGCTTGCAACTGTGCAGTACTGTCCGGAGGTGCTGAGAGATTCAGAGAAGCGTGGGCGTTCTTTGTGGTTACCGTCTGTAAGGTGTTCAGGTTCTGATGCAGGTACGTCAGCATGTCCGTGACAACGAAGGAACCAGAACTGCAGACATTTACTGTAATTAGAAGTCACGAATGTGAGCACGGTTCAGGGTTGTTTCGTTTCAGTGGCGATTCTTGTGGGCCTTTGGCCAAAGTTGTGAAAAGCAGAGCCGCTGTGTACAGACGACAGGCTACGCGCACAGTTACGTGTGATTATGTGCGTTTATGTGCGATTATGTGCGATTGTTTGTGATTATGTTGGAACTTGTAGCAAAATTATCTTCAACCTCCTGCCTGCCTCCTTAGTTACCTGAGGGTACTCACAGAGAATGAAGACATGACACGCCCAGATGCTGCACCGCCTAGTTATATTAATTTGCGCTGAGCGCAGACAACGACGGCTAAGCCCCACTTCGCAGTAGCGAGAAAACAGGTTTACAGTTATTGAGTGAGCTGTTCAGATTTAGAGTGTTTTGTGGCTCGCTTTGTTTTATGGACCGTCCTAGCAGCACAGTGGTCGTATGTCTATTCCACTTCATTAGTTTCCGTGGACCACCATTATTGTATCGCTCATTTGCCGTGAAATTAGACCAACATTCGTAAACGCTTGAAGAGGAACGCAATTTTTCACTGATGGCTTTCAGAACCAGTCGCTTCAAGTATTGACGAATCGTCCCTCAACGGCATTTACCCAGGCGGTTAGTTAACCGGCCTGTCACCACGGAGACCCTGATTCGATACCAGGTCAGTCCCTGTGGGATTTGTGAATAGAGTGGGAATGGGGCAGGGTTTGCTGCTAGTAGTTCGGTGTCCCTTACTCTTGAACATTTCACTAACGCTCCCTACCCCATTCATTTATTTACACACTAATTAATTAGGTTATTCATTTACTCATTCACACATTCATTCATTCATTTATCTAGTCGTCACTGACTTACATATTAAATCATTCATTTATTATTCGTCTATTCATCACCCACGGTATATAATCTCGGTAACTGGCAGCGTCGTTAAATAAACGCAGTTAAAAAGCTTTTTTCTTACCAATAATAATAATAGTAATAACAATTCAGTAGGTGTTTGTTGAGTTTCTGGCTGTAGAGCACTAGTGCCAATTCCGTAGTCATCACAAGAACACAAATACCCAGAATGCAGTACAAAACAAACGAAACAAATAGCACAGATGGCAACAATAACATCAATGAAGTACTGGACACAAACTGTAAACACTGAAATGCATTGATGAGTGGATTAGAGAGCGCCACAAATTCGAACAGAATTTGTTTTAAATAAGCAGTCGGTTTGCTAAAGATGTTTAAGTCTTTGCACAGAATTGGTTAGCAGCAGAAACAGATCTGGCGGAAGGAGAGTTTTGCATGTAGCAGTATAGAGGGAGGAGTTTCTGAAGTTACGCGGAAGAACTGGAGTATCAGTGATATACAGAGAGACGGCAACGTGCAGGTCTGAGTACACTGAAATGAAGAATAATGTCACAGGGTGGAGTTCTCCGTCGTGAAGGGTTAAAGTGCTAGAATTTTAAGGTAATCCTCGTAACATGGCCACGAGAGAAGAAACGGTTTGACACAGGACTAGAAACTTCTGCTGAATGCGTTCCAGGGTTTGGAGTCAGTAGAAGTTACGAGTTCCATACAGTTGAGGCGTGCTGAAGTTTGGGTTTCAGCATTGTTAAATAAAACATGCATAAGCTATCGAGGGTAGCAAGGGACAGGGTTATAGTTTGAATTGGGCCGAACAGCCGTACCGGCTGGAAGACATTTTGGTCTGCACGTGTGTGGTAATGCAGTTTGGAGTGAAACTGAACTCTGAGGTTTTGATGGTGTCCTGGCGGGACGACGATGATGACGATGATGATGATGATGATGATGATGATGATGATAGCCACAAAATGAGCCGTGTAAAGAAATTAACTTGAGAAGCTGCTGATATATATCAAAAGTTAATCGAATAGTGACAGTGCAGCCTTGCCATGTCTTGTTATTGGTGTTCATTTTCGAGTTTTGTTACCAAACACACGTACACGTGACGCACTTTGTTTGCCGCTGTTTTGGATGTTCTTAGGACAGACGGTTTGATTTGTGCTTCGTTACATAGGAACGTGTACTCGTTATTAACTGTGTCAGGGCGCTGAAGCCAAGAAGGAAGAGAAATAGAACCGTCTGTTCTAAAATTCTCAAAGTTTAGGAGATAATATTAAAATGTGTTTCACGACGGAGTTGAATGGAGCAGACAAATAGCCGGGATTTTTTGAGTATCGTGTTGAACTGTCCGGTGTCGCACGTGCAAGACATTTTTTAGTAGACTGTACCATGCGCAATGCCCCTACTGTGCGTACTGTACTGTGCGCACTGCTGAACAGTCTGCATAAGCAGCGCCTTCGTTGTTTTGTGTAATCGCAGTTGGTAGCACTGAGGCAGTGACAGTAGTGCCAACTGTATCGACAGGTGGCCTATTGAAACATGCGGGTGTTTTTGTTTTAAATTAAATCTTAAGCGCATTGCTTTATTTGCCATTTGAACTTTATTGTAAAGATGGCCGTGGGCGGTCCTTCTGCACTGCAAAGTGAAATGGGATTACGCAGCGTGCTGTAAACGAGCTTTGGCTGATCATGTTAGGGGTTTGCTAAGTCTCACATCGAGGGTTGTACGGATTTCACGGTTGTCACTTCAAGTGGGCCCTGCCGACATTTGCACAAATTCTAACATTTTCCGCTTTTCACGTGTAAGTGGAGCCATTCTGTTATAACTGAACTCCGTCATTGCCGGCTCAGTAAAGTCATAGTGTAGTTGTCCGTCCGTCCGTCCGTGTATTAATTACGTGTATTAGCGTCATTGAAACAGCGATTTCTGGCCAGCTTGGTTTAGGCGCTACGCCATCTTAGTATCAGGTTTGGAAATTCAGAGGGACGAAGGAGCATAAACCCTTTCCAGCCCAGTGGTAACTACATGTACCGCCGGATCCAGCATTTAAAAACCTGTACGTTCCACCCACACAGCGTATTTATATGTTTTGTGCTGATCTGAGAACAAACAGCGATTATTTCACTGTACAGACGGAATGTGTTTACTGCGTGGTACGGACTGAAGCTTACATGGAATTCAGTTTATCTTAATATAGTATGTACCGTTCATGATGCTAAGTCACTTGTCATGTGTGTACTGTCATCTTCAGAAGACTCCCTGAAGATGACGCAGGTGCATCGACTCATGTCGAAGTGCTTACGGTACACAAAATGTTGTTAATGTTGTGTATTTGTTGGTCTGGATAACCAACCGTACAGATGCACGGTTCATACATGAAAATATGCCGGTTTCGTTTGACGTCATCTTACCCCAGTGCGTTGTATTTGTTGTGCGGTGGCACTCTGGCACAGTCTCTGAACCATGAGTTTGCCGAACTTGAAGTAAGTTTATGTTACTGTCTGGAAATGTTTGAAAAGCGATTTTTATGCCGTAATGGGATTAATGTTATGGCTGTTGCCAGTCCAATTAACGGAACGCAGTTTCACACAAGACGGTACACACAACCACAAAAGAACATTTCAGCGCTTCACGCTTTCTGTGTATATTTCGTTATCATTGGAATGGGTTATGATGCCCATAATATGTATTGTGTCGTACATCTTTGTACACTGCTTCATCGTCATGGTGGAGCACCATAACCTAGGATTTTTAATTTTCCCAGGTCTTATTGAATGTTCCGCAGAATAATCCAATTGCACTTTCCTGTTAGCTAATAAATTAAACTACACGAACAGCCAGACAGGGTGTAATGTACTTGCACTAAGAGACAATTTTATGAAGTTAGTTTTAACTAGCTAAGTTTGTTCTGCAGCACCAGCGAGTTCCTGCCGCTTGTTATTTCGGTGCGAATGTCCTCACGACGTGAAGGCGTTTTGAAATTAGTTTCCGGTTGTAGAATGCTTTTACAGTAGTCGAAGTTAGTTTGCAAGTTCAGTGAGACGTTTTTCAGTCATTTTAGTTTCTTTGTTCAGTTCCAGTGTCTGTTCAGCTCGTGCTGTAGTGCTCATTTAGTGTCACACACTAATACTTAGTGCGCTGTTCAGCATGGTCGGTGGGGTGGGGTGATATTGGAATGGTGCGCACTGCAGAATGTTCAGTTCAGACGTGACTGAAGGACATCTCAGATCTTTGTGATGATGTGTGGAAGAGAAAAGACGACGGAATTGTGATCTGAACTCAGCCGTAACTGCATGCAGAACGAGCTGCGTCATTGTCCCTATTGCTGCCTTGAGCGCCGTACTGCCAGGCGTTGTGCTGCCAGTCGACTAAAGGCCATCCTAAAATACAGTCATGGCAGACACGAAATCTCCAGCAGCCACTGTAGCATGGCGTCGAGGATTCCGGGTGCTGACATATGGCGGGCGCTGCGTCGGTGGGCAATTTGTGCCGGACGTTTCGGCGGAATGTACGTGGTGTGGCTATAAAATAACCGGACTAATGTTAGAATATTTTTTCTTAAAAAAATTAAACAATAGAAACGTTGTCACCCTCAATGTACTCCCCTCCCCGATCCCTACACCGCTCCATGCGAATCTTCCACTGTTGGAAGCAATGCTGCAGGTCGTCTTCTGATAGCTTAGTCATGAGCTTCGTCGCTTTTACCTTCACTGCATCTACGGACTCGAACCTGGTACCTTTTAACGCAGACTTGATCTTTGGAAATAAAGTCACATGGGGCTAGGTCAGGTGAGTACGGTGGATGTTCCAACACGGTGATCTTGTGCTTCGTCAAAAACGTCTTGACAGACGGCGTTGTGTGCCGGCGCGTTGTCTTGGTGAAGATCCCACGAGCTGTTCTTCCACATTTCAGGTCTTCTTCTTCTCACCCGTTCACGAAGGTTTGTCGAAACCTCCTTATAGAAGACCTGGTTAACGGTCTGACTTCCAGGCATCCAATCCACGTGAACATTCCCTCGGATGTCGAATAAAAAACGATCGTCATTACTTTAAATCTGGATTTGCTCTGCCGTGCTTTCTTTTGCCTTGGTTAACCGTGACTCTTCCAGTGCATGGATTGGCGCTTACTTTCTGGGTCGTATTGAAAAAACCACGATTCATCACAAGTTATTACGTCCTCTAAAATGTTTGGGTCGTTTTCAATGTTTTGAAGAATGTCAGCACAAATGTTCATTCGAATTTCCTTTTGTTCGGGGGTGAGGAGTCTCGGCACCATCTCCGAAGACACTTTTTTTCATGTTGAAATTTTTATGTAAAATTTGTCGAAGTTTCCTTGTCAATGTTAATTAACTCAGCAACTGCTCGAATGCTCAGGCGACGATTTTGTGGAACAATTTCACCGACTTTTTCGATTTTAGCGTCTGTTTTTGACGACCGGGGCGCTGATCGTCTCCGATCTCTTCCCTTCCCTCTTTAAACCACTCAAACACTTGAGTACGAGATAGACATTCATCACCATAAACTTTCTTCAACAAATCATACGTTTCTGTAGCGGATTTTCCAAGTTCCACACAGAATTGCACATTGACGCGTTGCTTCACGTTAACACTTAACACGATTCCAACGGAGAACAAGAACACGATCCACTTCAAGCAAAGGCTACTGCCAAACTGTTTGCCGCACGACCTTGAAATTGTAACCGTGAATGGAGGGGAGAGCACAAGCCAATCCCACACACCGCTCGCTGTTGCCAAGTTTACAGGGAAGCGGAAAAAAATTAAGTCCGGTTATTTTATAGCCACACCACGTATTGCTGTCTCATTCACCTTCTTCCGACAAGAATGATTCTGCTCGCAACTCTAAGACACTTGAAGATGACGCCGCTACATTCCTTCGAAATTTCGGGCACCAATTAGCCCGTGACGTAGCGTCACGCATGACCACTTAGCTGTGGAGACCTGAACAGTAGCACATTTGGGCACGTTTAGTGCTGTGGCAAATCGCCGTTCTATCTGTAAATACATTTTTATTAAATAAGTTTTGATTGTTGTTGTGATTCAGGAACGCTGAACAAACACAACTGCAGCAGCAGTAGCGTTTGGAAGAATTCCTTTGTATTCTCTTCCGGAATATTAGTTAGCGGAATAGCATAGCGCCGGCCGTAGCGTGATTGTTCCCTTGGTACTGCAGGGAGGTTTGAAACTTTTGTTGTTTCCAAGTTGTTGAGCCCTGAGGCACTGTTACAGCCAGGCTGAACGAAGGGACGATTTCCTGGCGCGAATCAATCACGCCACTCCTTGAACCCAAAGTAAAAGATTTCATAACAGACCGCTGTAGAGTTTGTCATTGTTGCTTGTGTGACCCTGCGGCCGGAGTGTCGGGGTTAGGCATATCATATATCACATCATAGCATAACATATATCATATCGTATATCCCGTATCATATCATAATATTATATATATCATTTCATGGCCTATCATAACATATCATATCATATAACGCATCGTATCATATCACTTATCATATCATAACATAATTTCATAGGCATCATATCATAAAACATATGTCAATATGTATCATATAGGTATCTATATCAATATATATCATACAGATGATATCATAATAACAATATATCATACATATATCTTAACATATATCATATATATCATATCGTATCCACCATCTGTAGTTTCTTGATGGCTGAACATGCGGCGTAATGTCACAGGCAGCAAATCGTGAACATTTATGTTAGCTGAAATAGGCAGCGATCCAGCATAAGAGAAAGTGTTCTTGCATAATCGTTGTTGCGAATTGGAAACTAAACATGACTGCAACATTTTTAAATGTGCGATTGGCTGTGAGGGGATAGGTGGAATGCTGAACATGACTCTGAGAAGATATTTTTGACTATTTTGGCTGTAATACCCTTTTGGTTATAATATTTTTCTCTCCTTCTTTAACACAGCGCTCTGTTTACGATGCATTTAGAAAACATGTGTCTGTAGTGTGTGCAGTTGTGGTTCGTGCTAACAGCAGACAGTGGCAACACAGCTGTTGGCAGAATGGCACTGAGTTAGGGGGGTACAGAAACTGTACCAAAATATAGGAGCCTCTTCAAAATTCTAGGCCCCAAAAGAGTGACATGAAACAAGTTCCGCATTGAGGATCCACAAATATTAGGTGTCGCCGTAGCAAATTTAGTCGCGCGGGATTTATGCAACCCTGCACCAAATGTTTCGGTCAGTGCAGCTGTTTTGTGGATGTTCATTTCTTGACACTGACTGGTGTGTCTCGGCACGACCAAGTCCGTAATTGCGTTGCGCGATCGGTGCATGGATTGTGTGCGGGAGGTTGAGGGATCGCGAGTAAATGAGATGAAGTAAAAATGTCGCTAAGATTGTATTTTGGCGTGAATTTGCTTCTGCTATATTTTACTAACTTGGCAGACTGCTGTCACTGTGGGGTCCATTTTCATCGTGCTGACAATGTACATGCTGTTAAAAACACTCCGCCGTTTTTACTGTGAATTGGATCTGTCTGTCTGCATTCTGTTCAGCAGTGAGGACTCCTGAACAAGAAGAAAAATGGATTCCATTTTGAAAATCTGTTAGCTAAAAGTAAGGCACTTCGTCCATCTACACAACTACAATATCCCACTGGAGTTTTTCTGTATTTTGTTCTTGTTTGTCAATATATTTTACTAAATTTAAATTTACGTTATGCATTGCAACTGCGTCGTATTGTAGTGGGACGTTATTCTGAGAATGACGTCTATGCTGGAACATGCAGCCAGTTTGCTGCACAAACGAATGCCAACAGAACTGCCGTGTTGACTCAGATATGTACTGATTGTTGATACCGCAACTTGTCGCTAGGTGGACCAATACAGAATGTTCGTTGCGTGTGCTGACATTTGCGTGGACCTTAACAACATTGTGAATTGTGTCGACCAGAAAGGTGACGGATTGGTATGATTGTGGTGCTGAAGATGGGTGCATGATCGGTGCTTTGTCTGCTCGGTTGGCTCCACATCTGCACACACACACACACACACACACACACACACACACACAGCAATATTGTATGTACCACTAGACAGTGACTAACCGCACACTTCGTCCGACATTGTGAGATTGTCGCTCTCACTGCAGTGGCTGCGAATTGCTGTTCACAGGAATGTGACGCCGTGTAGTATGCTAGAAGTGTACCGACGCTTCAGATGGTATCGTGCGTCCATGGTCTACCCACACTGCACGGGTGTACCTACCAGCATACAGCTGTATTGTCGCGTCCAATAATTTTGCTGATACCCCAGTTTGTACTGTATGTACGTCAACATTTTGTGTGTGCAGTCAACGCGCTTCGTAATGGAAATCGAGGCTGGGTAGACCGGGGGGTGGGGGGGGGGGGTGTTCGGACTGAGTTTATGTGTGGGCCAATTTTGAATTACACCGTTCGCACGTCGTTAGTAGCAGTGCACCGGGCGACTGTGTGCGGCAAAACTAAACCAATGTTAAGAACGTTAGACACTTTTAATACGAAACCCTAATTGAGTGTCAGGTTTTGTAGCGTTGTCGTGTTTGCTGAGTGCAGCTGTGCTGTGGGACAGCAGACCGCCTTGTGCTGAATGAGAACAGTGTTCTGGTCTGAACCGAGCCGCACAGCCCCTGTACCTGGCAGAAAGATCAGTAAGAGGGCCACATAAAATGATCTCGTGGGCCGTGTATTTGACACCCCTCATTTAGACACTCACAGATTCGTGCGGCGGGAATGTGTTTCTGTGTAAGTAAATTAGCGCATTATTGTACGTAGTTTAGAACCAGACGAGGCTGGTGAAGTTTGCCAATTAAATCTGCACGTAATTGTTTACTGACGTCAGAGTTCATGCCGATGTGGAGGGCACGCATTGGGTGACAGTGCGTACTGCTGAGGTGTGCCGGAGTACAGGTACTTTTATATGCGTATTGTAGGTTTGTGTCGTTAGTTGTTCAGCAGGTATCACTGACACCTAGAGACAAATACCGACCTTCTGCCGTCGTGAGGGTGGCGCCATATTGCACTTACAGTGAAACTGAAGAGCTCTGTTGCCAGTGTTGCACGGCGACACGTGTCTTGTGTCACTAAATATGTAGTTAGTTGGAACGCGGGTTTTTGTTGTGCTTTGCTTATTATTCTTCCGCATTTGAGAGCAAGACTCACGCCCCCCCCCCCAATTCACCCAAATTTTTAATTCATCGTTGACATGAAGTGCGCAAATACGAATTTGAAACTACGTGAACAGGTGGATGCGATTTGTTGCAACACTGCGCGGTAGAGGAACTGTTCAGCCCTTGCAATTGTAGTGACCAAGGTCACGATAGGTTTTGCAGTACCGGTGTTAGCCATTATGTGTCATAATGATAGTTAATTTGCA
>Ga0123353_10010240_pt1 | contig 13048 bp, 10 predicted proteins | sample TergutLab28metaG_3_FD_92763 | JGI IMG/M metagenome (GOLD analysis project Ga0123353, IMG submission 92763) | Labiotermes labralis P3 segment gut microbial communities from Petit-Saut dam, French Guiana - Lab288 P3 | ecosystem: Host-associated > Arthropoda: Insects > Digestive system > Gut ...
CTCAGCATTCTGTTCAGATACTCTCTCCTCAACACTCTGTTCAGATACTCTCTCCTCAGCATTCTGTTCAAATACTCTCTCCTCAGCATTCTGTTCAGATACTCTCTCCTCAGCACTCTGTTCAAATACTCTCTCTTCAGCACTCTCTCCTCACTCCAAGTCACTATTATTGTTTCAAGGTAAAAGGCCAAGTTTCACACCCCTACAGAAACAAACAAAATTAAAATTTCACGGCAATTCTTATCACATTTTACATCTTTTCATATTTTTAATTTCATATTTCTTTGATAGCAGAAGTGAAGACGAAAGATTTTGGACCAAACAGTAAACAAAAAAACATTTTCCGAATTCAATATTTTCAGTTTGTTCTTGAGTGTAATTTTGATTTGTTATTGTCTTTCCATAATATTTAAACTTGGCCACAATTTAGTTACAATTATGTCCCTCATTCAGTTGGCAAACCACGAACAGGTGAATGTGCTTAGACTTAAGGGCGTGTTAGAATTAGAAACGATCAGAACTGTCTAAAGATCTACAGGCGTGTAATATTCTGATGTTTGGTAAAGATAAACATAACGCGATTGGCAAATAACGGTACGATGTGACACAAAGGCATAAGCAAATAGTCCTGCTTGTGTACAGATGCAAAAGCTTTCTTGAGGCATTCATCACGGAGAGACAAGTGTCCTGTTTCCGCGCATGTGCCAATGAAATAAACTTTGTTTTCCGTACCGTGCCTTGTTATACAATTATGTAATGTTAACCAACAAAATGCACTTTGTAAATTAATGTTTTATTTCAATTCTTCTTGCCTTCTACATGTTTCGAACATCTTATGTTCATCTTCAGGAAGACTATTTTACATGCAGCCGTCTATGGTATGTTTTCCACGCGTTTATGCAATCCTTCAACCTGCTTTGCTTATGATGAAGTTTATGTGATGTCTGTTTTCGACTCAAATATTGAGTGTATTTCTCACCATCACCCTGTAGAAATACTGGCAACAGAAACACTCCCCGAGTTACACAGTAGTTCCGTAGCAGAAGGCCTGGCGCAGTTCGAAGTTAGCCCAAATTTGAGTTGAGAATACACACCGTACAGTCGAAATTCAGACTCCAAAACACTGGTACCTGATAGGCCGCAGCATGGCCACCTCTGCTCCAGTGTTATCGCCCCACAGCATTCTTCCGCAGTCAGTAGTCTCACTGCGCTTTCATCCCCTCAAGAGTAAAATCGACGCGCCTTTGAAAAGGATTTTCTTTCATTTTGTTTACTTTTTAAAAAAAAAATTCGTGTCTGGAATTGCCTAAAAGCAAATTGCTTAAGTCGTGGAGTGTAAGTATAGGCGTGTCGTGGCGTGACACGCAATTTCAAGTTATGGCAATAGATAGTTCAGTGTTTCCATGTCACGTTACTTCGTACGGTAGAACATTTAAATCTGTGAACCAATACTCACCGCAGTAGGGCAGATCTCCTTGCCAACTGCCAGCGGATGTACACACCAAAGTCGACGTGCTGAAAAATACAAAATTTGGTTGTGTTTAAAATTTAAGTAACTTAGACAATCTGTGGCAGTAAGTAGCAAATTGCTTTTCTGGGCTTGATAAGCAGCGGATTTCTTTTGGCTTGCAGACGGAAGTGGCAGGGCTTAACTGGTGATGTCGAGGCTAACAGATATTTTTCCTGGCGAGCCATAACTTTACCTTAGGTGACATTTACAGGCGACGCACCAGTAAAGAAGTGAAAATTGTGAATATTCAGATCGTATCTGCCACTTAAAGTTGGGAAAGAGAAAGTTAAATGCCTATTATAAAGCTGCACAAAACAAAATATGATACAGGGGCTTTATTTTCTTTAATACTGTTGTAGATTTACTGCTAAGACATCCCAAAACAAAAAAAAAAACCTTTGGTGTGTAAGGAAAAACACACCCATATTAAGCCCAGGGCATTTTTTGTGATTATATTATTATCTGTATATGAAAAGCGTGGGTCGCGGTAGCTCAGTCGGTATAGCGACTGAGCTACGGGCTGGACGGTCTGGGATCGAATCCCGGTGGGGACGAGATTTTCCGCCCGTCCAGATCGGCCCTGGGGCCCACCCAGCCTCCTGTACAATGGGTACCGGGCCTTCCCGGGGGGTCAAGTGCGGCTGAGGCATGCTGCTAACCACTCACCCCCTTCTAGTGCCACGGTCATGGAAGAGTAGAGCTATACCTCTACCCACCCTCTGGGCCACACCGCGCCTGTAACGGAAAACCTTTACCTTTATATGAAAAACAATGATATGACCCATCCTTGATTTACAATATATTTCATTAATATAAACAACCAACTAGTTGCAACAATAACAGTTTATTAATAATTTCAATCAGCTCAACATGTTTCGGGCGATAAATTCGTCCATCCTCAGGAGCACTAGACTGTGTTTACAGCTTGTGGTATAATGCACCGACGATGCTGCCTGCTGGTGCTGTAAAGCTGTAAACACAGTCTAGTGCTCCTGAGGATGGATGAATTTATCTCTCGAAACATGTTGAGCTGATTGAAATCATTAATAAACCGTTTTTGTTGCATCTAGTTGGTTGTTTATGTTATTGTATCAGAGATGCACGGTCACACAAACATCAACAATATTTCACGTAATTTGTTCAGAGTGCATATTATAGTTTTGTAAGAGTCATTAACCCTTATCCTGCTAACGTGGAGAATATGGTGAGCTCCTAATAATGCCAGCAGATGGCAGATGGGATTTAACTCGGCGTTTGAAGGGTTAAACCGTGTTGAAACACAAGAAGCTAACGATGCATTAACCATTACGTTAATTATGTTACAAATCTCATAGATTCAGGAAACACGTAATAATAAAGACGGAATGGGTTATCACCTGAATACTAAATACCCGCTCGCATGCCACGTGTTTTTGTTCTTAAATTCATAATGTACGGGTTACCGCCGCCTTGTGAATGAAACTTCGCTCTTCCGGGATGTTTCTCTACGTAATTCGATGGTCTGTTGAAGACGTTTCGGCACACCGTATCTGTCCCATTTTCAGTAGCCAAACATTCCTAACTTCCTTGGACTGCTTGAATCCTGAAAATGGGATGTTTCACGGCGTATGTTAGTAGTTGACTACCGACGTTTCGGCACAGTCTATAGGTCCCATCTCCAGGGGTAAAGCCGTCCGAAGACCTATAGGCTGACCCGAAACTTCGGTAACGAACTACCAACCTAGGCTGTATATCACCTCAGAAGAGAGAAAACACGTGAAAGAAAGTTAATGGTCTTTTCTGTGCTCATATTCGATATACTTTGTAAAGCAGGTGTGAATATATATTTTTTCCGGAATGTTGGCAGCAACTCACCCGAACAGCTCGTAGCCCTCGTCGCATGTGTAGGTGGCAGCAGTGCCCACTGCCAAGTCTGGGTTCGTCAGGGACAGGCGGGCGTTCACGGGTACCTCTGGGTGTCCGCACTTGGCGACTGGAACAACACAGACAAAATATCGGCATTTCACACGGCAAGTTCATTTAAAATCTGCGTCCCATCTGGCAGTGACGACATGCGTCTCCAGTTTCGATGTTTTTGCAGCGATTCCTGTCGTCTGGGATGCAACGCGCCGGCCGCTGTGTTAGTGACGACCGGCATTACGGGGGGAAAACAGGGCCTTCTTCTTCCCCTTCGAGGGTAAAGGGCCCCCCCAAAAAAACACTATTTCGAAGGAAAAGGGACCAAAAAAATACATTATTTCGAGGGTAAAGGGGCCCCCAAAAATACACTATTTCGAGGGTAAAGGGACCAAAAAACGCTATTTCGAGGGTAAAGGGACCAAAGAAAGCTAATTCGAGGTAAAGGGGCCCAAAATACACTATTTCCAGGGTAAAGGGACCAAAAAACGCTATTTCGAGGGTAAGGGAAAAAAAAACGCTATTTCGAGGGTAAAGGAGCCAAAAAAATAAACTATTTCGAAGGTAAAGGGACAAAAACCCCTATTTCGAGGGTAAAGGGACCTAAAGAATACGCTATTTCGAGGGTAAAGGAGCCAAAAATACACTATTTCGAGGGTAAAGGGGCCAAAAAATAAGCTAATTTGAGGGTAAAGGGGGCCAAAAATACGCTATTTCGAGGGTAAAGGGGCCCAAAAATACACTATTTCGAGGGTAAAGGGACCAAAAAACGCTATTTCGAAGGTAAAGGAACCAAAAAATACACTATTTCGAGGGTAAAGGGGCCAAAAATATACGCTATTTCGAGGGTGAATGAGCCAAAAAATACACCATTTCGAGGGTAAAGGGGCCAAAAAATACACTATTTCGAGGGTAAATGGGCCAAAAAATACGCTATTTCGAGGGTAAAGGGACCAAAAAAATAAGCTATTTCGAGGGTAAAGGGGCCCAAAAAATACGCTATTTCGAGGGTAAAGGGGCACAAAAAATACACTATTTCGAGGGTAAAGGGGCACAAAAAATACACTATTTCTCTCCTTAACACTGGAAAACCAGCGACACAGCGTCGCATCTCATATGGCCTGAATTAGTGAGATTATTTTTTTCTGAGAAAAAGTTAATGACAATTTATTAGTGCACTGAAATCAAATTGCACGAGACAAGGACACAGATTGTATGTGTGGTTATGGTTGTGGTTGTTGTTGTGGTTGTGGTTTTTTGATATGTATAATACAAACACATGGCTCCACGTGTACAGTTGTTCTGGAGTCTTATGTGCCCCTTTCCCCAATACCACAAGGTCACTGGCTGTTTGATGAGTAACGCCGGTATTTAAGCTATATTTAAATAGAGGAACCTCAGTGTTCTCGCCCTAAACTTTAGCACCATTTAAACGAAGTCATGAGAGCTGATCTACATTAAAACGTTTCACTGCCTTCAGCCTACTCATTCTGTTCGATGCAGAATGTGGGCTAATTTCAAAGTAATTAGAAGCTTTTCACTCTGTAATTGTAACGCCACCCTCTTTGTCTCCTGCCATGTACCACACAGCGGTTCACATCCGACAGCAGCTCTTTACCGCACATCTGCTCTCTTTTCGGAAGGACCTGCATTCATATCTAGTTTCAGAGACCCGTCTATCCTGTCAGGGACCTAGTGTAAGATCTGAAGTTTTTGTCGAGATGTTGCAGAAGACACCAAATTTTGCTGGACCTTAAGATGTGATGACGAACTTCTATATATTAATCGACACGGCGTAACATGCCGCAACACTTGATCATAATTTTTTAAGGTTATTCATCCCGATGTGTTTATCTCTACATACAAAATATAACTTGATAGTCAAAAACACAAAAGTTTTATCACATAAAATGCTATTTTAGGTCTACATGTTTCGACTCTTTCTGAATCATTTTCAAGCCCTTTAGGGTTACAGATCCTAGGTTAACAATGTTTAAAGTGCATTTCTAACCTTATATCTGTACCCTAGAGGGCCTGAAGATGAGTCAGAAAAGTCGAAACATGTCGACCTAAAATAGCATTTTGTGTAATAATACTGTTGTATCTTTGACTGTCAAGTTGTACTTTATATGTACTTGATCACAGCCTTGTTCTCCTTCACTACATACACACTGTGAGGCTGTTATGGTGTGCAGCACTGTTCTGCCCTACTTTGCACTTAAATTATATCTGTTTCCATAACAACTTTTCGACGCTGTCTCATAGAATTGTGTTGTTGGATACACATCAAGTGAAAACATTGAACCAAATGATACTGCACATGTCTATATAAATCTCTGAGTATTACTGTATGCAGGTCAAGACCTATTCTTTGCATTTCCTATCTAATTCATGCTACCATTAGACGCTAATATTCTGAGCTATTGAAAGCATCGTTAAATGAAGGATAGGTTAATAAAACGCTACTTTAATATACAGGGTGTTTCTTTGTGTTATGATTCCTAACAGGGGCACGCGGTGGCGCATTTGGTTGAGGCACTGCGCTACAAGCCGGAAGGTCGCGGCTTCGATTCCCTACGGGGTCACTGGAATTTTTCATTGACATAATTTTTCCGGTCACACAATGGCCCTGGGGTCGATTCAGGCTCTAAAAGAAATGAGTACCAGGAATATATCTTGGGGGTAAAGGAGGCCGGTGCGTAGTGCTGACAACCTTGCCACCTTCATGCTCCGATTGTCTTGAAATCTGCCTGTTACAGGATCTGCTTCACCTTCCTTCTGTCAGTAGGAGCTAAAATTTAGCTGAACCAGCGATTTTCAGTTCTGTACTTCTCTTCATGGGGCAGAGAGCTGGGGTTATTGAATCACGAAATATTCCGCTTTTATCAAATCCTAATTTGATTGCGGTTTCTCAGGCTTCATCTATTGGACCAACTAAACTGAATTCCGAACTTCATATTCCATTTAATTAAGGCACATTTTAATACTGTTTTCCATTTGGATCTACACCTAATAAATAGAGTATTTCTTTTACGTTTTCGCTTGGCTTAATTTATACAGTTACTCTAGAAGTCCGGATACTGGGATAGAGTAGTCCATATAGCGAGCGACTGGGTAGAGGCTGGGCGATCCGGGGATCGACTTCCGAGTGGGACAAAATATTTTTTTCTCTCTAAAATGTCCAAATCGCATCTGGGGCCCACCAGGACTCCCATCCAAAGGGTACCGGGGTTCTTCCCCGGGGGTGAAGCGTCGTCATGATATTAAGCACTCATTTCCATAAAGTGCCGAGGTTAAGAATGAGTGGAGCTGGACCTCCATTCCCCGCATATGCTTTCGTGGCTTGTACAGCGAAGTGATATTTTCCCTTCATACTAGCAGCCATTTAACGATCTGCAATTGTGTAATTACTGAAATTATGGTCGTGAGAAATCGAAATGAAAAGCGGTTTGACAGGAGTCCAGTGTGATTGTAATTAAGCCTAATTAGGAAAAGAAACCTGTTTTAAAAGAATCTTGTTTGTTTTACAAGTTTAATTTGTACGTAGCCTATGTTCGGGGGTTCTGTTGGGATTTGTAAAGTTTTTCAATTACGTTAACTTCGCCGACCGGCGGCGGCCGCTCTGTCGGTATAGTTCGCGTGCGGACTAAGGCCACGCAGTTTAGTTTAGTTTAGTTGTCGGATTCCATGTTTTCCGAAGTTACGAAGAAGACCTTCAAATGTCTGAATGTGACTGCAAGGTCAGAGGATGGCAGGAAATTCTTCTCTGGCTCAGTCAGTTCAGTGTTAGAAACACCAGTCACGGGCTAGAGATCCACTCCCGATCCGTAGCAGATTTAGGGATCACGCTTCGTGAGGTGACAGGATTCTCCCGTCTTTCGCCGATGTAACTTTTACTGACGGCACTCGGTTAGTGCGGGTCTAGCACACTTCCGGTGGTGAAAGTGATTGAGGTGTGCGAGTTTGCGTGGGCGACAAACACTCTTCCAATGTCTTGAGAGAAAAACTTTATAAGGGCGTAACAAAGGAGTTTATTTAATGGTCAAGTGCAAGCAAATGACTGCCTACGAATCTAAGAAGCGTTTGTTATTGATTTCACTGCGGCTTATTAGGCCTTGTTAGGCCTTATTAGGCCCACACATTTTTGCCATATCAGTTAAATTCGACGTTCAGCTGACCGTGCATCGTGAAAAAATTCTTATAGTAAAACCAACTAGATGCACTAATTTCTCAAATTTATTTTTGGAATAAAACTCTACATGTTTCGGACAGTTCATCTGTCCATCATCGAGAGTTTTTTCACTGTACACACAGCAATAGTATATGTCATACAGGTTTGCTGACAGCTTGCGAGCAGAATCAGGACGGAACTGGTTCCGTCCTGTTCTTGCTCGCAAGCTGTATGACATATACCATTGCTGTGTGTACAGTGGAAAAACTCCTGATGATGGACAGAGGATCTGTCCGAAATATGTAGAGTTTTATTCAAAAAGTAAATTTGAGAAATTAGTGCATCTAGTTGGTTTTACTATAAGTATTTATAAGAAACATATCAGTCAGTGTGTCAGCTGAAGAGAAGAGAGAACAGCTAAAAAGATTTTCGGAATATTTAAATATTGGTAAGGTTCAGTGATCCCTGCCAACACACATCAAATTTGCTACAGTCAGGCATGAACATCGGACACTTCGCTTGAAGTCCCACATACATTTCTGTTCGCGTCTGGATTCTAAAAATTTTGTTTATCGCTAAGAAAAATGCTTCAAACTAAGATTGTAGAGAAAAAAAGAATACCGGTCATGTTTACTCCCTTAAAGCCCAGTGGTTACTATACGTACCACCAGTTGTAATATTCAACAATTCCACGTCCTGCCCACACAGTGTGTTTATACGTTCTGTATGGATCTCAGAACAAACAGCAATTATTTCCTTATACAGCATTAAATGGTTAGCTTTTATAACAGAAACGAGGTGTGTTTACTGCGCGGTACGGACTGGATTTTAAGTATAACTCAGATTAATTTTATTCTTCTCAACGTTAATAAACTTTCGTCTTTGAAAAGGAATTGTTATTTTTAAAGTATAGCTGTAAGAACACAGAGACTGTCGCGGTGCTGTTGATCTACGCAGATATTTCTTATCGTATCCACAGTTTCAGAATGGCGCCACATTCCTGAGCAACACGGTATTGTTCTACCGACGAATATACATGTAATGAAGTGAGCTTGTTTGCATGCTGAAAGGTCCTGACCTACTTGCGGTCCAGTTCCCACCCACGAAAACAGCACGTTCAGTCACATAGAGGCTGTGTATTGTCCGTCTGCTCGGATACAATGACGTTAGTGAGGCTCAAGATACCGTGACAGACTGCAGGTAACTGGTCAAATATTGCGCTATGAACGAGGTCTGAGGCGTCCACAGTGCTTCAAATTTACATTGTTATGACACTGTGTGGTAATGGGTAGTCCGGAAAGTTTCGGAGACGTGGGCTGCCTCCATCTTCAGGACAGTGGATAGTAATTTATCAGAGTTACGTTCATTTGTTGTAAGTTTAGTGGCATTCCTAAGGAAGAAAACGAAAAAATTTCGTCACAACTTAGGAAAAATGTGCATACCGTAACAGTTCTGAAACTTTCGCTTCTTTGTTTAATTAGGTAGACAAACGTAAGGTTTTGCGTAAATAAAATATGAGTTTCCCTTTCCCCCCCACAAAAAAATTACTTCAAAATATTTTTCAATCCGATAAATACATATAGCGACTGACGCTCTAGGTCAGTTGTTCCGGAAGCGTGTTCCGCTGATCCCAAGTGATCCGTGACAAGTACCCAAGGGATCCGTGACAAGTTCCCAAGGGATCCGTGACAAGTTCCCAAGGGATCCATGAAAAATTCCCAAGGGATCCGTGACAAGTTCCCAGGGGATCCGTGAGAAGTTCCCAAGGGATCCATGACAAATTCCCAAGGGATCCGTGACAAGTTCCCAGGGGATCCGTGACAAGTTCCCAAGGGATCCATGACAAGTACTCAAGGGATCCGTGACAAGTTTCCAAGGGATCCGTGACAAGTACCCAAGGGATCCGTGACAAGTACCCAAGGGATCCGTGACAAGTTCCCAGGGGATCCGTGACAAGTTCCCAAGGGATCCGTGACACGTTCCCAAGGGATCCATGATAAATTCCCAGGGGATCCATGACAAGTTCCCAAGGGATCCGTGACAAGTTCCCAAGGGATCCATGACAAATTCCCAGGGGAACCGTGACAAGTTCCCAAGGGATCCGTAACAAGTTCCCAAGGGATCCGTGACAAGTTACCAAGGGATCCATGACAAATTCCCAAGGGGTCCGTGACAAGTTCCCAAGGGATCCGTGACAAGTTTCCAAGGGATCAATGACAAATTCCCAGGGGATCCGTGGAGACATTTCAGTGAAAGCCATTTTAAAGTTTATTTATTCTTTAATTAAATAAATGTAGTTTTTTAAAATAATCTCGAAACTTCTATAATTGGCGATGTGTTTATTTCGTGTGACCGTCAGAATATCTAAGTAGCTTCCTGCACTCACGAAAAGAGAGACAGTCAGTTTAATTAGCGTCAAATCATGCAGTGCATTGTTATGTATATCAATGTTAAGTATCCTTAGCCGTCTAAATCTGTTCGGAGGTACACATTTTAAATTTCGGTTACCCCCCATCTTGACGTTCTGTATTTACATCAGCAAGGATGTAAGGATTCACGGTTATTTTTCGAAGCCAACAAGGGGCCCACTAGCAAAAACGTTTGGGAAACACTGCTCTAGTTATTTGCAGAGACGTTAGTAGGTCTTAATGTTAAGTGGCTCTTATTAGTGTCAATTGTATACCAAAACTGTAACATAATTATAAGCTTCAGTAAATTTCATAAAAATCCGCTAGGCATTTCTAAAGCTATCCTTGTGTACAGGCTGATGGGAATATTTTTCAGCTTCCTCTGGGTACGCGCAAGACACTATTAGGTGATGAATTTCCTCCCACAATTACACTTTTTTTCACTTCTGCACTTAACACTACGTTTATCTGTTCAGAACTGTGTGCAATCCTGACGTTTGCATGCAGTGTGGTTCTTTTACTGCATCTCTCCTGCCCTCTTAACATTTAACAACGGTCTTCACAACTTCGTAAGTGGATCTGAAAGTCACGCGTTGTGCCAAGCTGCAACGTGGATAGAGTTGAATATTCTACTTAGACGTGACTAACCAAGTAAGTGACTGAACAGCCAGTCATACCCATGAAACAGAGCTCTTCCTTACAAGCTGAAGCTTCCTCAGCTAGTGAAGACATTTCACACAATTTATGGAACCCAAACGTTAATTACCTTACTCACAACAGCCAACCACCTGCTCCTATATTAAGACCGATCGATTCAAGTCTCTCGCATCCTATTCATTAAGATAAAATTCAATATTATCTTCCCATCTATATCTACGTCTTCCAAGCGGTCTCTTTTCTTCAGATTCCCCCCCCCCCAAAAAAAAACCCGTATTCGTTTCTGTTGCCCCCCATACGTGCGTCTTGTTTCAGTTTAGGAGGAATCTATCACCTCCATTTTCACGATCGAAGACGGAATACTCAGATATGGAAAGGGGGCGAGATTGAACCCCATAAACTGATTACATATTAACAAATTTCAGTAAGCCTGGATAGCTCAGTCCGTACATTGATTAGGCTATGGCCTGGACGTCCGAGGGAAAGTTGTTCGATTCTGTGCAGGAACAAGAAATATACCTCTCCTCTAGAGCCTACAGACCGGCGTTTATATCCACCCAGTCACCTAGTCAATGGGTAATGTTAGAACACGTTTAATTCTAGGTGGAGATAGATGGGAATGGGTTTGAGGTTTGCTACTTTTATGCAGGTGAGGGGAAGTATAAATTATTGTAATGAGTTTTGGAATTATGCAGATAAAGTATTAAATGGACTGGACGGATATGAAGCGGTGTTAAGAAGATTAATGAAACAGAACACAAGATAAGGAAGGCAATACCTAAAACTTGAAAGTGAGGGAGTAAGTGAAGAGTAAGTGATTACCTTATAGATAAAAAAAATGGGTGAGAGGGTTGCTTATAATATTGGTAAGTAGGGGTGGTAAATTGAGGGAGGCGTTGTTAAAACTGTGTTGTGCAGAACTGGACACAAAGCATTCAAATGCGAACAATATGGCGTCTGCATGCTGCTAGTCAGGCCAGGCTAGCAGCAGGTAGCAGTAACGGTCTGTGCAGTTTTGAGCTCCTGATGATGACGGAAAACCCGTCTAAAACATGCACAATGTCTTACAGAAATAAAGAAATTGTGAAACGTCGCATCTTGTTGGTTGTACTCTGAGAATGTATTAGCGATGCACGGACATATGAATGTTATATTTAAAATTGGTGTTTGCAGTTTTAGCCCCCATCACAGTTTCACACAAATGATAAATATATGATCTGATATTCAGTGGCTACTGGGTGCACTTTTCATTGGGGCAAAGCTGGCCGGAACGCAAAGCTAACGGTTTAATCTCATGTAGTGTAGAAGTTAAGAACTAGTGGCGCTACAACTCTATTGAACCATACGCCCTAGTGGCTCTCACATACAAAAATATACTTTTTTATTTCTGGTACGTATCATTGTTAGTGAAGGGTGTAGTGCACTTGGACACTAATGGATTGGTCCTTCACAGATTGGGGGGGGGGATTTTCGAACAAATCTCAGTAACTTGTGAGGTGTTTGTTAATGAACTGCGAAGTCCAGGTTTCTCATGCGGAAATTCTGCGCAGTAATTGCGATAAGATCCAGACAATTACGGTCGCAGTTGGTGCAGTGAAAGTCAGCAGGCGCATACAGTGGAACGAGCAGCCGTCAGTGCGCATGTGCTGTGTTTTAACGTGGAATTGCTTCCTTAGTGAACAATATCACGAAACGAGAGGAGAACAAATTACGAAATGTAGTCATATGTCTTGCCTGTGTTAGGGCTTCCTTGGCTTTCAATTGAGGGATGCGAACTTTTGATGATGATGATGATGACGATAAGGAGCATAAAACCGAGGGAGCGAACAATAAAGACCTCTACTGTTAGATTTGATCAGAATCCGCCCAGTTTCTCGCGTTATGAGATAAATTTGAAAAATCCCGTTGTTTGTTTATTTAAAGAAACCGTAAGATTTAAGAAAAACTCTATTGACTGTATTGGATGTGAAACTTATGCCTGATATTTATCCGCAAGATTTCAAAGTTTTGCGCCTTTCGCTTGATGTGCACGAAGGAATTCAAACATATCTTTACATGAAGTGTTAGATACTGATGTCCGGTTTGAACCGATTAGAGAGAAACTTCGAAAATAAAATATCAAAAACGTCGTCTCAGTTGTTTTAAAATTGTTTTATGTTTATAGACGGACACATTAAAAAAATTTAGTCTCTTTTTTTGTCAACATTTCCTTGTGAAAGAGACCAAAATATGAACTTTACATAAAATGGTACATTCATTTTAGATTTAAATGTACTAGTATACTGATTCGACCGCCTCTGTGGTCTAGTGGTCAGAGTTTCTGGCTACAGATACAGAGGTCCCGGGTTCGATCCCCGGCGCTACCAGATTTTCTGAGTAGTAGTGGGTCTGGAACGGGGTCCACTC
>Ga0123353_10010241_pt1 | contig 13048 bp, 8 predicted proteins | sample TergutLab28metaG_3_FD_92763 | JGI IMG/M metagenome (GOLD analysis project Ga0123353, IMG submission 92763) | Labiotermes labralis P3 segment gut microbial communities from Petit-Saut dam, French Guiana - Lab288 P3 | ecosystem: Host-associated > Arthropoda: Insects > Digestive system > Gut ...
ATTCCTTCATCGCAGAACCGTCAAGCACATCCATGACCACACATCTCACGACGCCCATACCGCAACCCGAGGCCGCTTCCATCAGCCAGTTGATGTCGCGTCTCATTCCCACGATGTACAGCTTCTTGCCTTCGAGATCTTTTCTTAGGTAGCTCAGCCTGTTCTCGAACTCCTTCCTCATCTCATTCACGATCGCCGTTGCCGTTCCGGTCTCGTTGAAGTGTTCCCCGATCTCCATTATCCACCGCTCCGCCTCCCTCATACCGGGGCGTGCCATGTTCTCGGTGGCCGTGAGCTTGAACTCTTTGCGGAGGAACGCCATTGTCTCCGTAGCCATCGTATCCGGTGTCATCAGTATACACAATTCCGCTCGGGGTATGTTCTTTATGTCTCGGACCGATGTGTCACCGACACAGGTGCAGTTCATTCTTATGTTCATTCTTTCCAACACGTTCGTAACAAAATCTATGTTCGATTTCGTGTTGATGCCGAATGTCTTTACTCCGATCAGATTGACGGAACGTTCCTTCTCGCCTTTCACGGCAAGCGAACGTATGAGCTCTATGCATGCGTCCGTTGCGCCCTGCATGTAATCCCCTTTGATGTTACCGTCCTCTATTATCGGTATTATTGTCACGTTCGGGTGCTCCTCACGGACACGAGCGATCATTCCCTCGACATCCTCCCCTATTATCCCGGACGGGCATGAGGTGGCCACCGCTATAGTTTCGTTGCCCTTCTCTATCATCTCTCTGACATCCGATTCAAGTGACGCTATACATCCGAATATCATGTCCGAATCATCCATGTTACTACATTTGACGTTCGGTCGGGCGAACGGGCGTATCGGAAGGTCACCGTTCGTGAACGAGCGGCGCAATGCGTTCGTGACCATCTGAACGGCATAATGCGCACAATCCCTCGGAGCGTGCAGCACGGTCGCCAAACCTTCCACGGAGAGCGTTATGCCCAGTGTACCGGCGAACGCGCATCCGTGGACGACCTCTTTCTGAGATGTGCTTCGCGGTGCGCATCTCTTCGTGGTCGGTTGCTCTTTGACGATCCTCTCACGAACATCGATATCCTTTTTCACTATGGAACGCCCGAGAACGGTCGCCTCAAGCTCCGCCTCCGATAAGGATTTGGCAGTATAGCGTTCCCCGGCCGTCACGTCATCCGCGAGCTTATGGAATTTTTTCGCTATGTCCGAGTCAGGGAACGCTTCTACCACTGTCTTTCCGATCCGTTCCGCCTCCAGGAACATCTTTGAACGTTCAAACTCAGCCACTATCGGTATGCCGACGGCGTCGGAGAATCTTTTTACTCTGTCTATCTCCTCCTCGTCGCCACGGCTGTTGAATATTATCCCTCCGATCCGGTCGGGATTGTAGTTGGCCGTTCCTTTCAGTATGTTGTTAGCAGCATATACGGACATGAATTCGCCCGATGTCACTATGTACACAGTATCAGCGTAACTGTTCCTCAGCGGGACGGCGAACCCTCCGCAGACGACGTCGCCGAGGACATCATACAATGCGATATCCAACTCAACATTGTCTATCCCGAGATCCTCCAAGAGATCGAATGCCGATATTATCCCTCGTCCGGCGCATCCTATACCTGGTTCCGGACCTCCTGCCTCCACGCATATGCATCCCTTGTACCCGCGCTCGGCGATATCCTCGAGTTTTCTTTCATTCTCTTTTGTGTCCCTAAGATACGTGAGGATTGTCCGCTGATCTCTTCCGGACATCAGGAGCCTCGTAGAATCGTGTTTCGGGTCACAACCGATCTGCATGACCCTTTTCCCCTTTTCGGAGAGCGCGGCGGTCAGGTTCGACGATATGGTCGATTTGCCTATCCCTCCCTTTCCGTAGACAGCTATCCTCTTCATGAACGCGTCGAGTAGGCGAACACCGTTTATAATAATTTGGATTATTCATCCAACCAAGCATCCAACCCGATACCTCAGGATCACATTAAGAAAACAACCATTCGGGCCGTGTTTCCAGACATAACCATGTCTATAAGAACGTCCGTCCTGCGCCGTCCGGAGGCACACCCTTGTGGCCTTCCTAAAGCGACTGCATCCGACATATGCCGCCTGTCCGGTCCTTGAACGCTCGGGAGGCAAATCCTGCAGCTTCATCATATCCTCGAGACAGCGGCACTGTCGCGATCGCTGACGGCAACTTTGGATGCGCATCCACGGGCGGCGCATTAACAGCGATATAATTTTCTCAATATAAAAATATCGCACCTGTTTTCGTCTCGTCAGGAACGCTGGCTCAACAAATAACACTGCAGAACACGCTCGTTCGCGGCTAGAATTTTCTTCAAAAATATCTATTTTTATCGTAAATTCGGCCGTTGGAACGGGGTTGAAAGGATGGGTAAGACATGTGATCCGTGTGTTATTATCCATATCATTTATCATTAGCCAGCATATGATTCCGCGGTGCGGTGAGATCGTTCCCGATACGTTTGGAAAATATGTTCAGAAAAACAGTTCCCTCGTCATTTTGTAGGTGTCCGCATACTCTTTGCCCAACAAAATGTCCTTTGCCCGCCTCATCCGTTCCTGTCGCCGGCCCTTTCGAGTATCTCCTCCGAGCCCAGGAACAGTGAGCGCAGTCTCTCCGCTGTCTCGTTGTCGGCGTTCCACAGTCCTCTCTCGATCGCTTCTAGCAGTCTTGACGTTATCTTTCTCAGGGCGTCCGGGTTGTTGTTCTCTATCCACTGTTTATTATCGCCGTCAAATAGGAATTTCTCGGCCATGGACTGATACATCCAATCTTCCATAACGTCGGATGTAGAATCCCATCGGAAGGAGAACTCCACCAGGTTCGATATCTCCTGTACGCCTCTGTAACCGTGTCTTTTCAAACCTTCCACCCATTTCGGGTTCAGCACCCTGCTTCTGAAAATGAATTTACCTTCTTCCTGCAGCGTCCTCGCCTTCGGTCTCTCCGGGTCGGAGCTGTCGCCTATCATCGACACCGGTTGTTTTCCTGAACAGGATTCGACGGCTGCGTTCAATCCTCCGAGGAATATGTAATCGTCGTCGTTGTCGAACGCGTCGAGCTCACGCGACTCGTGGTTCTTGACGGTCACGTCGATGCCGCCGAGTCTCTTTCTGAAGAAGTCCTTGACATCCTCTCCCCTTATATCACGGCCGTAACCATATCCGCCCCATTCCACATAGGCGTCCGCGAGGTCCTTGCGTTCTTTCCACGCGGATGTCTCTATCAGTGAGTCAACGCCTCCGCCGTATGTCCCTGGAGGATCGCCGAATATCCTTATCCTTGCCTTCCTCTTGGCGGTAGCCGGATCCAATCCCTCCGCTATGGAATCGGCGATATCTTTTCTAAGGTTCTTCAGCAGATAGTTGCTGTCCTCGTCCTCGTCGAGTTCCGATATCTTCAGGACAGCGTCATCGATCATATCTATGAGGTTCGGGAACGAATCACGGAACAGTCCGCTTATCCTCAGCGTGACATCTATTCTCGGTCTCTTCAGTTCGTCGAGCGGTATTATCTCAAGGTCCGTGACCGCGCTTCCGGATGCGGACCATACCGGCCGCACACCGAGGAGCCACAGGATGTACGCTATATCGTCTCCGCCGGTCTTCATGGTGTCGGTGGCCCATACGACTATTCCGACCTGTCTAGGATACGAGCCGCTGTCCCTCACATGGCGTTCCACCATCAGGTCGGCCATCCTCACTCCCATGTCCCATGATGACCTCGTCGGTATCCCCGCCGGATCTATGGAATAGAAATTGCGCCCGGTCGGCAGCAGATGGACGTTCCCTCTCGTTGGGCACCCCGACGGGCCCGGCAGGATGTACTCTCCGTTCAGTGATCTTATTATGTTGTCCGTTTCCTCGTTGGTCCTCAGCAGCATCGGGACGACCGTGTCGCATATCAGTTCCGTAATGCTGACGATACCATCTCCGATTTCCGCAGCGGTCCTCAGACAGTTCTCCTTCATGAACGACAATGAACCCATCTTTCTTATCAGGTCCATGGACGTATCGTCCACAGCGTCGAGGAGCTCCCCGTTCAGAACGCCGTCGGTCATCTCGGACGGGGCGTCCATGATCCTTTTTAGGTTTACGTTCATCGCCCCTGCCACCGCTTCCCTCAGTGAAGGCACATTGCCGTTCCTTATCCTTATGAGCGAATATATCATCTCATTCATTCGTTCGCCGTCGGGAGGCGATCCGAGGATGTGAAGTCCGTCCTTTATCACGTTGTCCTTAACGGAGCATATGTAATCATAGAGCGTCTCGATCTTTTCCTCCAGATCATCCAGTTCAGAGTGTTGCGTGAGACCGATGTCGTCCAAAAGGGATGAGGACATGCATTTGTCGAATATCTTGTTGACGAGGTCGTTCCGTTTGTCTTTCTGGTTGGCGGACCTTGCTCTCATGTATTCCTGAATGAGTGCCTCCACCTCAGCTATCTCGTCATAGCTGCCGGCGCGCATGTGTGCCGGTATCAGATGGTCGACGATGACCGCGCACGTTCTCCTTTTGGCGTGAACACCTTCTCCGGGATTGCTTATCGCGTACGGGTATATGTGCGGCAGATGTCCGAAGACCGCATCCGGGAAACATTTTCCCGATACGGCGTTACCTTTTCCAGGAAGCCACTCCAGCGTCCCGTGGCATCCCATGTGTATGACCGCATGTGCACCGAACTCCTCGGTGAGCCATCTGTAGTACGCTAGATAATTGTGCGGTGCCGTGATGTCCTGACTGTGATAGATGTCCGCGGAACCGTCCGCCATACCGCGGTTCGGCTGCAGCCCTATGAGAACGTTACCGTTCCTTATTCCTGGTATCACGATGCCGCCGTCGACCGTATGCAGCTCACCGGGAATGTCGCCCCAGTCCCTCAGCATCTTCTCTCGGCATTCCGTGTCCACGGAGGAGAACCATTTCGCATACGTTCCGGTGGGCACGAACGCCGTGCAGCGCTCTTTCATTTCATTCGCCGAAAGCCATTCCGTGTCGTTGGAGACGCCGGCGAGGATCATCTTCGTAAGCTCCTGTCCATTCTCCGGTATGTTATCGAGAACGTATCCGTTCTCCTTCATCTTCCTGATCAGTGCGACGGTGCTCTCAGCCGCGTCCAGCCCGAAGGCCCCGCCTATCATATCGTTACGCGGGGGGTTCTGATGCAGGAGTATAGCTATCTTCCTGTCCTTCGGAGGTGTCCTCCTGAGGGCGGCCCATTTGACGGCAAGTTTCGCCACCGCGTTCACACGGTCCCCTATCGGAACGTGTCTGGTCCCGGTGTCCGAACGTTCGCGGGAGGCGAACGGGAACGATAATATCTGACCGTCGTATTCCGGCCAGAACACGTTCATAGATATCTCGAACGGCCCGAAGCCGGAGTTCCGATGCCAATCCTCCGTCGATCCGAAAAGCGTGGACGCCTGTATCACGGGTACGCCGAGCTTCGCAAAAATATTACCACCGTCATCGGAGGACATGCAGAGCAGCGAGAAACCCATGGTCACTATCAGCGAATCTATCGCCGGCCTCCCGTCACGTATGAAGTATCGTTCTACGGAACCGTTGATCCCTATCGACCCGGTTATCTCACCGGGATTCGGGGTCATGAACACCGGAATGACGTTCACACCCTCTGACCTTAACGATCCGATGAGGGCGTCCATATGGTCGGTATCGTTACCTACAACGGCTATCTGGCTCATCAGCAATCCGACGGTAGGTGCGCCATCTATGATAGTTACGTCCTCATAATTCGCCATCCCCTTTCCGGGGACGTATATCCCTTGTGCCGGCCTTTTTTTCGGGGCCTCCGGCTCAATGTCCGCACCGTCTGAGTCGCGTATCATCCATCTTAACAGATTGAACTCATTCTCGGGACCGCCCAGTTCCACGTACGACCTTATCGTCAAATAATCGTCATCGCTTCCCGTGAACAGGTAACGGTTCTCCGTCATTTCCTCTTTAACCTCACTCTCCACGAACGTCGGAACGCCGTTACTTGTCAGAAATTCCTTCAGCTTTCCGAATTTTTTGAAGTATGTGGCGCCGGCATGCATTCTGATGAATACGGCGTATGCGTCCTTTGCCTCGGAGGTGCATTTACGGAACGTCCTCTCGTCACCGTCCAGTTCTGATGTGGAGTATTGGATCAGATCCACCTCATGTCCCGCGTCCTTGAGACGTACCGCGGCACCCGGTGTGAGCCCGCCGTCATGTGCGTCGCAAATTATGTTGACTATCCTCATGCGTAACCTCTGCTGTTAACTATCGTCTTTATTCTGTGCGCGAGACCGTCCGAGCTGAGATCTTCCAGTCTGAGGTATATTCCGTTCAGTTCTTTGCATATGTTCAGTGCGTTGTCGGTGTGCGGGTATCCCGTTCCGGTGTCGACCACTATCCATGACGCTATGTCCTCGTTCCCTATATGCCTCGCCGCTGACAAGGCGTCCCTGAATGCGTCACCGCCCGCCATCGCGACGTTGGCGCGGCCGTCCGTTGTGAGAACGACGTAATACTTTTCGTTGGGATGCGCCCTTATCTCCTTCCTGATCTCTGTGTACGCCTTGAGGAGTGCTGCCGCCAGCGGAGTGGTGCCGCCGGTGGGCATGTCCTTGAGTTTCCTGTAGGCGAAATCCACACTTTTTGTGAACGGTAATAATATCTCAGCACGATCGCGTCTGAACGCCGTCAGTCCTACCTTGTCCCTGTTCTTGTATGACTCCCTGAGCAATGAGAACACGGCACCTTTGACCGACACCATTCTTTTCCTCGCTCCCATGGATCCGCTTGCGTCCACCAGGAACATTACGGTCGCGCCGCTTTTTCTCTCTCTGACCTTCTGTCTCAGGTCGCTCATCTCCAGTGACAGTGCCAGACCGTCCCTCTTTCTGAGTCTCTGATACGGTGCGGCGGCGCGTATGCTCGCGTCCAATGCGATATCTCTGTGGTCCGATGAGATCCTCGATCTGACGTATCGGCCCTTGCTGGTCGTGCTCTTCGTCTTTCCGTGCCTTCCGTACGACCTTGCGTTGAGATCTCTCATCTTCCTCAGTTCTGTGAAATCGATTACGCTGAACACGTCTCCAACGGAGAAGACGGTCTCCGTGTCCTCACCTCCCGTCCCGGGATCGGCATTGTTCTCAAAATTGTCATCGGACGGTGACATCTCCGGTCCGGCGGCATCCGGAGGTTCCATGTCCGCCTCCGGTGAACGTCTTTCCGCAGGGCCCTCCTGAAGTTCGGTCATCCTGTGTCCGAGGCACATCTTCGCAGCATCTTTAACATCATCAAGCGTGACCTCGTCCCTTCCTGCGAGCGCCGCGAGCGCCATCGACGTATTGGTCATCGCTATGTCCCCGCGGTGACCCTCCGCTCCGACCTTGCCGCACAGTTCGGCGATCACTCTCAGGAGATCGTCGGACACGGTCACATAATCCAAACGCTCGGATGCGCCCTCTATCTCCTTTGCGGCGGTATTGTCGTCATTCTCGTACGTCCTGCGGAATTCTTTCGGATCTCTGTCGAAGTCCGTCTTCCTGCGTACTATCTCATATCTCTCGTTCTCGTTGTTGGTGTTCCCTATGTTGACACAGAGGTCGAACATATCGAGAAGATGTGCGTCCATTGGATTTTCGAGGATGTTCATGGTCGCAATGAACTTGAAGTCGCTCCTGTATGTCCATGATAATCCTTCACGTTCCGCGACCACCTCATCTCCGTTCGCCGCCTTGAGTATACCGTTCAGCACGGAACGGTCCATTAGGTTGGCGTCGTCCGCATACAGTATGTTACCGTGCGCCCTGCATATCAGACCCGGAAGTGCTTTCCTCTCTCCGGAGGTTATCGTCTCCTCTATATCCAGCGATCCGATTATCTGTCCCTCCGTGGCGTTCAGCGGCAGGTTGATCACCTTTTTTTCCGATATTCCGGCAACGGACCTAACAAGCGTGGTCTTCGCCGATCCCGAAATGCCCTGAACGAGCACTGCTTTTATATGAGGGGATGCGAGCATGCATTTTATCGCTTTCTTCGCGATGTCCGCATTCAGGACGGCGGAGAACGGAAAACAGCTCAGATGCTCTTTATCCACTTGTTCAGCTCCTCTGCATCTATGGAAGATTCCTGGAACGGGTTCCTTCTCATCCTGTGCGTGAGAACAAGATTCGCAATGCTCGCCACATCCTCCTTTATCGTGTTGTCGCGGCCGTAGAACGCCGCATACGCGGATGCCGATTTCAGTAACGTTATGTCGGCGCGATGTCCGTCCACGCCGAAGTAGAGTGACGCCTCGACGGCCATTCTCATAGCTTCGTCGTCTATCTTCATCTCTTTCAGCAGGGATTTCGCGGCGTCCATCCTTTTTCTCAGGGCGTCCTGTTGTTCCTCATATCTGTCGTTGAACGCATCGGGGTCCTTCTCAAACTCAAGACGCCTCTTTATGACCTCTATCCTGGTGTCCACATCCTTCTCGCTCTTCACATCGACGGCCATGCCGAAACGGTCGAGAAGCTGCGGCCTCAGGTCGCCCTCTTCCGGGTTCATCGTCCCCACTAATATGAACTTGGACGGATGCGAGAACGAGACGCCTTCTCTCTCGACATAGTTCCTCCCCATCGCCGCTGCGTCAAGCAGCAGATCTACCAGATGGTCATCGAGAAGATTCACCTCGTCCACGTACAATATGTTGCCATTAGCTTTCGCAAGAACGCCCGGCTCGAACTTTCTCTTCCCGGTCTTGAGCGCATGCTCGAGGTCGAGCGTCCCGGCGACCCTGTCCTCTGTCGCGCTGAGCGGAAGTTCAACGACCTTCATACTTACCGATTCCTCTTCTATCTTACCGTTCTCTGCCGATTCTTTACAGTACGGACAGAGTTCGTCCGTCTGAGATATGATGCAATGGAACGGACATTTCGATACCGTTCGTTCAGGCAACAGCTCGGCCATGGAGCGTACGGCCGTGGATTTGGCGGTACCCTTCTCTCCTCGTATCAGAACACCGCCTATCGACGGATTGATAACATTCAAAATAAGTGAATTCTTCATCTCGTTCTGACCGACTATCGCGGTGAACGGAAATCCTCTCATGCTGCCCATATTCTCTGGCAATATTTGTTGATTAATAAACTATGTTATCTTCACAGGCATCAGCGTTTAAAGCATACTGGTGTATATTCTCCGACGCAGACGGATGTGCGCTCCGAGGAGTCCGTTCCTGTGCTGCGTTCCGAGTGCCGACGGGGTATGCGCATTTTGTTTATAGTTATTTGGATTACTCATCCAACCATACATCCAACCTCGTGAGATTGCTTTTTATCATACTCACACATATAACCCCGATGAACCCGGGATACGAGTACCCGATCGTTGTCGAAGGACTTACCAGGATATTCAAGACCACGCGAAGGTCCGGCATCCCGGACAAGGTAGCCGTCGACAACATCTCGTTCAACGTGAAGAAAGGAGAGATATTCGGTCTCCTCGGACCGAACGGCGCCGGGAAGACCACGACCATCAAGGTTCTTGCGACACTTCTCCTTCCGACCTCCGGAAAGGTCGAGATATTGAGCATGGATGTGGTCGGAGGGAATGAGAAAGCCATCAGAAATCGTATAAATCTGGTCTCCGGAGGAGAGAGGGGGTTATACTACAGGCTTACAGGAAGACAGAACCTGAAGTTCTTCTCCAATCTCTACAATATAGACAAAGGGAAACAGAATGATCTCATCAAGGGTCTGCTTGAGACCGTTAAACTGACAGATGCCGCTGACCTCAAGGTTGAGAACTATTCGCGCGGTATGAAGCAGAGGATGCATATCGCAAGGGCACTTGTGAACAATCCCGAGATACTGTATCTGGACGAGCCTACCATCGGCCTCGACCCGGAGATCGCCAGGGATGTGCGTTCGCTTATCAGAGAGCTTGCGGACGCCGGCACTACGATAATACTAACCACTCACTACATGTATGAGGCAGAGGAACTCTGTGACCGCATAATGATAATATCGGACGGACGCTCCGCCGGTTACGGTACCGTGTCCGAATTGAAAGCCTTGATGCCGGACACGAATGTCGTTGAGATAGTCACGAGCGATGACCCTCACGAGACCGTTGCCGAACTATCCAAAGAGCACAGATTCACACACATAAACACGGAACGCGTCGGCGGGAGGTACTGCACCCGTATCCAGATGCGGGAGGTCGGCGATGTCATATCGGAGCTTGACCCCAGGTTCTCACGCTATGGAATAAGAAAGATGGGGTACGATGATCCGACGCTGGAGGACATCTATCTGTCGCTGGTGAGCTCCAACGAGGAAAGCGCACCGGTGGTGAACAGGCATGAACATTAAAGCGGTGGCATGGTCGTTCAGACAGCAGGGCATCCAGTTCCTTGCAGATCCGCAATGGATAATACCGAGCATAATCGCCCCGTTCCTGTTCACGGTCGTCGCGCTCTATATGTACGGATCGGTGGACGGTCCGATCGTCCTCACGGCGGTTCTCGGAGGCGGTGTCCTCGGCATGTGGGGGAACACGCTGTTCACGTCCGGTTACTCTATATCGTACGATCGATACAACGGAACGATAGAGCCGATAATGATGACCCCGACGCATCTGATCGATGTGATAGCAGGCCGTTCCATATGGAACACTTTCATCGGACTGCTGAACGCAGGCCTGGTGTTCATCGCCGCTCAGATCATATTCCAAGTCGGTGTGACTGTGGCGGACCCGCTGCCGTTCTTCCTGATGCTGGCTATGACGCTGTTCTCGCTGGCATCGATAGGTATGATGTTCGCAGCGCTGTATGTTCTGACAAGGGCGTCCTTCGTGGTGATGACGATAATGGAATTTCCGATATACGTTTTCTCGGGAGCATTGTTCCCGGTCAGCTCACTCGGGGCGCTCGCTCCTATATCATATGTCCTGGCACCGACATGGGGGGTGGACGCGATGAAGATAGCCGGTATCGCAGGATATGAGAGCATGACCGAATTCGGTTTCCATTTCAACATAATGATGATGTTCATCCTTATGGCCGTCTATTTGGCCATAGGCTACTTCCTATTCAAGGCGATAGAACGTAACATACGCGAGAGCGGGACACTGGTGAGATACTGATGAGCAGCCTGAGAGTGATCAAGTCGTCGTTCATAATGTCGATATACGACACGTTCACCGTCGTCAGACCGACACTTTGGGTGATCCAACTGATCGTGCCGACGCTCTTCGCTATGTTCTTTTTCTCTATGATGGCGACATGGGCCGGTCGCGATCCGGAGTTCGTGATAATAGGCAACGCCGTCCAGTCCATAGGTATGACGACGATCTACTCAGTCGCCGGGATACCGGGGACGCAGAAACACATCGGCACAATGAACTCGCTTGCCATGACGCCGTCCGGACTGTTCTCGATATTCTTCGGCATGTCCATATTCGGCATCATAGCGGGATTCATGAGCATCGCCGTCTCGCTCTCGGCGGCGGCGTTCATATTCGGCGTGAGCATGGCATCGATAAACATAACGACGGCTGTCTTCGTGATACTGCTCACTGCATTCTCAATAGGCGGCATAAGCATGGCGATCAGCAGTATCGGGATATACCTGAGGACATCCGCGATAATCGCGAACATAATGGCATACATCGGTCTGGTGCTGTGCGGTGTGAACTTCCCGGTCTCAGACCTTCCTGGATGGGCGCAGACGGTCGCTCACTGTCATCCGTTGACGTATGCCGTCGAAGCGACGAGAGGAGCGGTGGACGGTAAAGGGATAATAGAGATGGCATCATCATTATCCGACCCCATACCGATGATGATCATCCTCGGCATCATATTCATAGTGCTGTCTTTGGTAACGTTCCGTTTCTTTGAGAAGCTTTCGCGCAGAAGCAGCAAGATGGACACGTTCTGAATTTAATACAATGAAACCGTTCGCGTATCCATGTGCATCCTTTCCGACAAAGACATCCTAGAACGCATGGAACTCGGTAACTTAGGTATAAGCGACTACAGTGAGCGCGGTCTCACACCGAACGGTTACGATCTGCGGATAGCCGAGATATCGATACGCGGCAGGGACGGTCTGATCAGAGAAGGTACTGCCGCGGTGCCGCCGAGGACGATGTTCTACGTATCGACTATAGAAAGGATAAGAATGCCGTCCGATGTCTGTGCGCAGCTTTGGTTAAGGACGACGTGGATACGCAGAGGCGTGATGGGGGCGTTCGGAAAGATAGATGCGGGATTCGAGGGAACGCTCACTCTGGGCGCGTACAATGCGTCTGACGATGTCATTGAGATACCGATCGGCGAACGTTTCTGTCAGATGGTGTTCGAAACGCTTCATTCGGCCGCCGCCGAGGACTACGGGAAGAGGAGTGGCAATTACCAGGGACAAACGGGAGTAACACTGGATCCGAAGAAATGATGTCCGAATGCGTTGAAGATCTCCGACCCAATGGGCGGATTCATCCGATCTTAGTGCTGTCGAGAACGTAGACGCTCATGGTCGGCGAATATGTCTTCAGCTCCGCCATGCGGCTGACGCGTACATCATGACCTTTAGTTCTCATATCTTCGATAAGCTCGGAGACAGTATCACCGGATGAGCTTCGTTCCAGGATCCTGTGCATGTGCACCGTACCGCCGTCCTTCAGATTGGACAGCGCCGCATGTAAGAACGTCTCGGACATCTGCGGCAAATTCATGATGATGCGGTCGGCCGGAGGTAGTTCGTTTATTATAACGGATGCATCCCCGCATATAGGGATCACATTGCTGGCTCTGTTCAGTTTTATGTTTCTCTTCATTAATTCTACGGCGTCCTCGTTGAGATCGACGGAATAGATAACGGAAGGGTTCGAATGCTTCGCGATCACCAGCGGGAATGGGGCTACGCCGGCGAACATGTCTGTTATCGTCTCACCGTCCTTCACGAGCGACGCAATTCTCATTCTTTCCGTCGAGAGCCGCGGATTGAAGTACACCTTCGCGGGATCGACGATCATCGTCACTCCGAA
>Ga0123353_10010249_pt1 | contig 13044 bp, 8 predicted proteins | sample TergutLab28metaG_3_FD_92763 | JGI IMG/M metagenome (GOLD analysis project Ga0123353, IMG submission 92763) | Labiotermes labralis P3 segment gut microbial communities from Petit-Saut dam, French Guiana - Lab288 P3 | ecosystem: Host-associated > Arthropoda: Insects > Digestive system > Gut ...
GAATGTAAATTTATAAGAAAGGCATTTCGCATGCACATTTCATTTATTCCAATGCAATCTTTCTCTTCACGCTACTCTATTTTTTTGTGCTGCCCGAACCACATTAGTGTTAATACAAAATCAATATTTTGCTTTGCCCCTGTATTAGCCCTATATATATATATATATATATATATATATAATTATTTAAAGGAATCCAGTCACATAGACTGATTATTTTTTATATAAAGTTTTTACACTAACATATCTCCAACACGTTTCGGTACCTACTAAGCCACTATCAGAGAGATGTAGATAAGAGTACACACACACACACACACATATATATTTATATGATAATACACTGACATTCTAGAGCAGTACATATGCATCTATCTGTACGTAAATTGTGGCTGCTACATATACAATATTTGTTACACTTATTTATTTATTATTCTTCAGTTGATATGACTGAATTACATCTACTGGATGTAAACATTTCTTGAATGAACGAAACTATTTTCGTACGCACATCCGTCCCTTTCCATGTAAACACTCTGTTATGCTGGCACTGTCGGAGGTTCATCTTTGTTTAGGGCGGAAGCATGATTGTGATGATAAGACTCGGCGCCTGTCGTAGACATTCTTAGTTGTGGAATTTCCTGTACAGTAGAACTCCACTTACCCGGACGCTGGTTAACCGAATCGCCAGTTATCCGGATCGACTTGGCCCTTCCGGTCAACATTTTCTGATGCCTGAAATTTTTTCCCAGTTGTCAAATACTTGTAATGAATTACGTATTAATGTTTTATTTGTAAGTAATTAAATATGTAGCCTCAAATATCCGTTGCAGATTTTGTTTTCCACTTCAAACTATTTAAAAAAAGTCAACTATCCGGATTTTTTGCATATCCGGATGGCTCGCTGACCCAGTTAATCCGGATAAGCGGCGTTCTACTGTATTTGTAACTTTGATTGCAACATGTCTATGCGTAAAACATAAGAGGGAATATTCTGGATTGTAAACTTAATAATTTACGCTGAAATGTTAAAATAAAATGCGATGGTCACTACGTGTTTGCGTGTCTGTGTGCATGTACGTGCACAGTCTTGTATAGTTTACACCGTGGTCATTACGACATACGTTTTACAACATATAAGAACAGGTAGCAAAAGTAACAAATTTGTTTTCATTGTTTGTGTTTACGGACATGTTAGTCTGATCGCCCTGCTGACTGCCTGATAAAATGGCTGATTGACTGATTAGTTAACTGTATTATAACTTCTAATCGGATTTAAAGAAGAAGTATTTGATTAACTGTCTGATCGATTTGTTACCGAAGCAAATTTTTATTAAAGGGGAAAAATTTATCTGACAAGTTATCATTTAATCTGCCAAAATATTTCAATTTCGATGACATAGTGGGAGTATGGATTAATGGACTTCGTAATTCTGGTACTTTATCCACTATAATCCCAAGCGCAGTAAATGAAATTGAATGTGACTCTGTGAAAATGTATCCATAAACTCGGAGCTGTGTTTCCCAAGCTGGTGAACCTCATGTTGTTAGGTATTCGGCAACTGGTGAAAACAAGTTCCTGTCGAATCACGTTTATTATTTTAAACATTTAGTTCTAAACTTATATTTGTAGGAAACAGGATATACTCTAAATGATGGGTATTAGAGAGACAAAATCCATTTACGTGACTCTTTGTTGCAAAGTAAAACCGTTGAAAATCACTGCTAAAATATGAACAAAAAAAAATTTGGCTTGAAGCCTACGAAAACAGGGGGCTGGCTGATACATGCACACTCCTTCATTAGCGACGCCAGGATACCTTCAGTGTTACTGTCACAAAGCAGAATGCCGCCTGAATAGTTGTTATAAGAATTAGGTCGAAATGGGACTAGAGAACTTGTTAAAACATAAGTTTAATTTAGACCGTGATTTTAATTAAGTACCACAGCAATAAAATGGGAATAGGTCTGCGGCCGCTCTCTTGCTGGGATTGCGGTTTCGAATCTCGCTGGGTGTATGGATGTTTGTTTCTCGTGAATGTTGCGTCATGTGCCGGTAGAGGCCTCTGCGACGGGCCGTTCTCTCGTCCAGGGAAGTCCTACCGAGCGTATGTCATTTAGTGTGATCAAGTGCAACAACACCTACAATGAGTAGGTAGAAGAAGTCACGCTATAAACAACAAAACGAATGGGTTGTGAAGGTGTGGCTCCATCTATTCTGTCAGCATTTGCAGTCAATTGCCGGCACATCAACATGGCTAACAGAATACATACCTATTGGCTATGAAACAAGATATATTATCGAACGTCTACTAAGGAAATTCTTCAACTTCAACATCTGCTTTCATAATTAGGGGCCCTTCCCTGAGTAACTGCATGGAAGTTTCACTTTTTAAGGATTGTTACTCTCTGTATCGCAATGAGCAGTTCCCCAAACTTGGACCGTATTCTGCAAAAGAACGGGGGGGGGAGGGGGTGCTATAACAGTTTTACGTTAGGGTCATTTCAATTTAATCTGTCATCTCCTTCTTCGGGTCGTTATTTCAAACACACTATAACATTTGGTGACGTTGCATTCTCTTTATTCTCTTACTGGTCGACAAGTCTACGGAATGTGGACCGCAATCTAACCTAAATTTTGTACAATTTGTTGGGAAATATTTTGACAATTTTTTTTCCGAAAGTACGCTATAATTGCCTTTCCTCCCGAATTACCTAGTGCTTTATAACCTAAACAACACATGACTGAGAGTGGAGGCTGGACTTCAGACTCCTCTCCTATGTGTACAACCTACTTTAAACAACACATTCACGACTTAAGTGGCTGTGACGTGTCGAGTACATGCACATGCAGAGTGTGTTTGCGCCAACATCCCTTCCTCAATGGCACGACGTTCTATATTGTCTTAAATTGTGTACACAATCTGGATAAGGTTCAACTGTTATGTAACGCGACATTCCACCAGTATTTTGATGTTTTGCTGACCGTGCATCTCAGTATAATCTTAGTAATTAACCAACCTAATGCACCAATTCTTGTTTTATAATAAGTTTATTATATTCCTCTACATATTTCGAGCACTATTGTGCTCATTATCAGGAGGTAAAAATTGTATTATACAACATGTGGCATCACCACACTGTGTAGGTGGCCGTCCGGTGAACAGGTTAGCAATCTGAAGGCGGCACAGGACTGACCCAAATCGTCCCGTTACTAAGTCTGTTTTCTAACAGACAGAACTATATAGTTATTTAATACACAGGTGAATTTCAGTACTAAAAGGGCTAATATTCGGGATTAAATTCAACCCTACAATAGAGGACTTAATTTTGAAAACTCAATTATAAACAAGGCTAAGATTGTTTTACAAACTATTTAAGTAATAACACAACAAATCCACAAAATATTTTATATAAATAATATTCCGTTTAAAATATTTATATTTGTACTACCAACATGCCCAGATAATATTTTAGAAACATTTTATCCTGAAATTGAATCTGACTGTATGGGAAACTGACAGGTAAGTTACAACTTACCAATGAACGTGTTAAATATCTGATGCATATTTACTATAGACCTTTCAGAAGTTTCAAACTGAACAATGTGTAACCTAACTGCAATCAACAATGTCGCTAACGTTTAGAACAGCCAGAGTTATTATGTTGCGCATTATATATTTCATGTTATACATACTCCGTGCAGCTGTCTTTCACACACTAGTTTCGTGGAATAGATGGAAATAAAATTTACGTGTTGCGCATTTTTATTGCCTGTGCAAAAAATTATAAATACGCTCTAGTTTTCAGCATATGTTTGTATCTTAATTTAAAATCTCCGGGCTCAAATCTAGCTTAAATCCCATATAACTGGAATACATATGAATTAGCGTCAGGCTAATTTCAAGGATGCATATTATTTCGTGTTTCCTTACATAATTTATCTCTCTACTTCGCGGAACTTAAATACTCTATGTTTTAAAGCAAGACTTTCAAACACAGGGCCAAAAAATGCATGTCGTTGCAGAAATTATTTCATGTATTTTTATTCATTTTGGTCCTGGGAAAATATATAATGGTCGCCTTTTTTGTTCACATTACATACTTTGGTTTACAGGAGTCCATAAGAGATTCTTTGTCCAATCAACTGCTCACCATGAACCAAATTCTTTAAAATAACTCAATATAGATCCATACGGACGCACGAAGTACATCAGAATCATTTTCACTCTAATGTTATATTTAACAAAAACGTAAGGAGCAATTGAGCTAATCGGGAAGAATGAGATGGGCGGGGCATTTAGCGCGTATGGGGAAGAGGAGAGGTGCATACAGGGTTTTGGTGACGAAACCTGAGACCACTTGGAAGACCCAGGCCTAGATGGGAGGATAATATTAAGATAGATCATCAGGAAGTGAGATGGGGGGGACGTGGACTTGTGTTATATCCCAGGGAGCTGGACGCAGGATCTTGTTGAAGACCGAGCGGAGTATGATAGATGGATCCGTTAGGAGAGTTAAGAAGTAATTTTCAAGTGCACTTGTAGAGGTTAGCACAGTAGATATATTGTGAAAAGTTACAGCAGATGGCTTCTGAATTGTATCAGATGAAAGCTGACCGGTGTCCCCATTGTGGTACAATTACAGTACTTTACATAGGGGGTAGAGAGTTGTCGTGTGAAAAATATACAGCAGTCTTGCGTGTGGCTTTGTGAAGCTATTGGTCGAAAACCTAATTATTATCTGAGTCTTACATTTGGACCCATGCGTCATATTGACGTCATAGCTTCACACTTGTTGTTTAGCCCTTTGACACAGACAAAGTATCAAATATAACTCATCCGAAATTGGAGGCTAATCTTCTTATAAGTCGGAGGGCTTGTCAGCTCACGTAATCTTCCTCTATGATGTAAGACTTTGTACTGACGATAATTTGAAAATATTCCGGATGTGATGAAACTTTAGTTCATATGTCAGTTATTGGTCATATATGACACGGGATTGATCTGGCTCAAGATAGTGGGCGGGCACTTATAATCGCTGGAATGAACCTTCGGGTTCCATAAAATGCGGGGAATATCTTGACCAGCTGAGAATCTGTTAACTTCTCAAGAAGGACTCTACTCCGTATAGTTAGTTAAGGGGCAATCCTTCACGTATTTATAGTATGAGTTATCTAGAATTTGTATTAAATTTATAGTAACATTTTAATGTGAAAATTTATGCTAAGGCCAATTAGATATGAAGACAAAAGATTGTGGCACAGCAAAGTACAAGAAATGAAGCTAAAAAGTAACAATTTCAGAAAGAATACTAGATGTTTAAAGCATACACAAAATAATCCTTCCTTTCTTGTTGCAGGTGCATGCACATTTATGAGGGCTAAAGAGGTACTTAGTATTCAGGAACAGGAAGAATCAGTTGTTTACGTACTTGGTTGGAGAGGCCATGCGAAATTTCTTATATGCTGACAGACACAAAATCAGAGATATTCCTAATAGAGCATAATTAGTATACGAATAAGCTGAATCCTTTAAAGTATGTCATTCGTCTGGTGCACCTCACAGAAGACAGAATGTTTCTCTTAACAAAGTTCAAGTATATGCTTGGCACCAATTGTGGTATTCCAAGGAAAACATTTGTGCAGGCTGTGTGGCAAAATGCACAGCTCTTTAATTTTAAAAAAGGTGGTACATACAGGGACCATTTTCTTACAATCATTTTCTTACAAAGTTTTGATGAAACTTCAGAATTCGAAACCTAATATGTTTTAGAAAAGTAGAGGAATAAGTACATCTTTGAAGGCAGAAAAGCTTGCTTTTCACAACACCATGGAAGCGAACAGAACTTCCTCACGTCCGCCCGTATAAAGAAAGAGTAAGTAGCCCAAACTGTACAAAGTATAAATGTGTGATGATAGTTTAGTGTAACTGAAAAGGATTTGGAAGTGTTCTCTCCCGGCATTTGTCTGGAAGGATGAGAAAACTAAAGTAAACCCGAGCTAGTATGCCGGCAGAGATTCAAATTTGACACCTCCCAAATTCAAATTTAAATCATAACCCCCACACCAATGTGACCCGTCCACTTGATTACCGCCCGCGATTCCTGGTCACATTTTCCAAATTAGCAGTTTTATCTTTACCACCATATATGTGAATCTGACATGTCTCAAACAATGTTATTAACTGCCGAAACTTTGGCCATGTCTGGGCCAACTGACCTCCTACGATGCGGGGACCTGCATAAGAATGCCTCGAGACGACGAATGACAAGTCAATGACCAGCTGTAGGAACTGAATGCACATAGACGGGAGGGAACCTTATCTATCCAACCACAGAGGGCTGCTGTCGCTCAAAGGAAGAAATGAAGTGGAGAAAACTTCAAAAAAGAGCGGAAACTGTACAAACCGGGGGATCATGCATCTAGAAATGGGCAAACCTCTGGTAGATCCTTAGCACCGGCGTTAAGAAAAGGCAACTGTTGAGAGCAACAGCAGCTTCGAGTCCGGCAAACACAGCACCCGAAGCCGGACATGATAACGATCCAGTCTGAAAAGCAGCAACAGCATTCCAGTTAAGGTTGGTCAGTAAATCCAGGGTCGCTGTGTAGGAAGCGATTCTTTTAATGAAAAGCTTGGTCTTGTCAGTAGCCCAGCAAATTATGACACGGCTAAATAGTGCTATGTCTTGAGAAGAGACACAAAGGTGTTCATTACATAAACAGTCTTGAGTTTCATAAAATAAATCTTCGTAGGCGTCTCTGATTCTCGGCATTTAATACAAATACCTCTGGGAGCAGCTCTATGAACACACTAAGCAGCCGCAAGAATTAGAAAACGATGTGTCTCCGTTGTCACCAACATAATTGAAACCTTACAGGAGGTCCTTTATTCCAAACTATTAGCTTTATCACACGCAAGGCTTCCCGCTTATGAAAGGTGGAAACGACCATGTAGTCACAGAAGCCATGCCCCACAAGTACGTAGACCTACCTCACCTCCTTTCACCAGAAGTTACAGGTGTCCGACTAGCAGCTGTAAATTCTCCACGTCGAGCATGACGTAATATAGACACCATTGCGCCCTGAAACTTGAGCTGTAAATGAATACTGACAGATAATCTGAATTCGATGTACCTACTGTGTGAAAGTGCAGTTCCTAACACACCACGTGAGAAGCTGGTACATCTGTTTGATAAAAATTGTAACGATACTTCAGCGCTAACATGTCCCACTCACAACTCGCTCTCGAGTAGAGGGTAGAAAAAGGTAAATCAGTCCCATTACAAGCCTGGAGTGGCCCAGAGGGTCCCAGGAAGTTAAGGTTCCCAGATTTCGTGGCAACGGCACAGGATGGTGGTAGGTTGTCAGCCTTACGTACCGGCCGCCTTTAACCCAGGAAATGCTCCTGGTACTCATTTCTGTTAGAGGCTGAGTCGACCCCAGGGCCATAGTGTGATCGGAAGGATTTTGTGTCAATGAAAAATCCACTGACACTAGCTGGGATCGAGCCAGCGACCTTCCGATTTGTAGCACAGCACCTTAGCCACTGTGCTACCGCGGTCCCCCTCGAGGAGAGGGTACGTGTTCGAAATTCTGTTTAATCACAAATATACGATTGTCAGATGTCGCAGTCTATGACAGCCTCGATCAGATCAACTAGCCATCATTTTTCACACACTGGATCGTGTTCCAGTTGGACATTATTCGAACTGTACAGCAAAATTCACAGACTGCGAACGGTTTCAATGTTTTTCCTCCGAATTAATTTAAATATAGACCAAATCAATTCGGAGGAAGAAGCCGCTAAAACGTTCCGTTCTACGGCCTCGAAATAACTGCTACGGAGAGTGGAAATCACTTTCGTACAGAAATAACGATCTTCCTGGTGCAGATCAATTAAATTAGAATGAACTGGTGTTGTAAAAATCATGGTAAAAAACCGGAGACCCCCCAATGCAAAATAGCAATTACATAGGTCACAAAACCGATCTGAGACATGTCTTGAAGAAAAGCATTTTAGCGGTGGGAAACAAAGCTAGGAAATTGGGAGGTCACATCAAAAGTAACTGGCCTACTGCAAAATCCCTTATTAACCAAGGGCACCAGCAGGAGTCCGAAGCACTTGTTTAAGGCCTCAAAGTTCTTATTTTAAGCAAAACGAGTGCAATATTTTGTTGTTGGGATAAGCAGTTCACACGTCGTAACGACTCTAACGAAGGTCACAAAAGATCGGGCAGAGTCTAGTGTCCAAAGCCCTGTCTGAAATTTACAGAAAAATGTGCCTACCACAGTGAAACCTCTTGGCATGGTCAAAAGGAATATCAATAAAACTTTGAAGGGCCTGTGGAGCCGATGGAATTCAAAACAAAGGAGACCGTTCTTATATGTGACAAATTTATTCTATCACTGTATTCAGCTGTGGCACGGGAGGGAATCGAAAACAATCGCAATGCCCAAACCAGTCATGGGCCTCAAGGTTCCTCAATATTTACGTTTTATTAGCTTCTTATTCACTAGGGCCACGCTATTGGACATATATTATTCTAAGAATTTTTCAAACGCACTGTGGCAAAAGTAAAAGTGCAACCTGTGAGCGAGTTTGGTTTTCCTGTACGTCACAGCATGAAAATTACGGATCTTTGCTACTAAATTTCAACAAAACTATCTATATGGGTGTTGTATTCTCGGATACTAGAGAAGCGTCTGACGCTACTTGGCACTCTGGCGTTTTGTAAAGTTGTCAAAATTAAAATTTTGATTAGTATAAGTAGGCTTATTAATTCTTTTCCCTTCAGCTGAAAATTCAAACTTTCCGTCAAAAGCGAAATACACATGTCGACAATCCTATGCAATTTTAGCAACTGGGAGTGTTATTATATAGCACACTTTAAAAAGTACGTTACCAAATTTGATTCCCTGTAAAAGTACATTTCTTCTTATCAGCCAATTTTTGTCATTGTCCAGTTCATTAATTTTACAATGCTGACCTCAGTTACCCTTATTCAATGGCTACAGTTTAAGTTCACTCGAAGGGCGAGATAATTCAACGAACGTATCTATTGTTTCAAAAATTTCCCTTCGTATTGAATTACTGCACAACAAGGTACTGAAAGTTTTGTCTTCTCTTTGTCGTGTGGAAAATGGGCAGAAGAATTCTCATCTTGTGAACTCATACGAAATAACTCGTCTCTGTCGCTGGACCACAGTGACAGATTAGGCTAACCAGATTACGACCTTTCTCCCCCTCATCCAATCCAGCTGAAGACATAAACAAACCCGTTTTTCCAAACGTTGCTACAATAAACTATGACACTGGTCAACGTACAAAACACTAGTGGAGCTTTATATTTATAGCACATAAGGATTTAAACCAACCAAATACACTTTTGTGTAATAAAAGCCAACTTTATGCACTATTTATCCTCAGTTTAATTCTTCAATGAAACTCTATATGTTTCGGGCATATTTGTAGCACATCATCAGGAGGAATACTGTATATATATATATACAGCAATTGGTACGTGTTGTGCTTTTCAGTTGACTGTCTGTTGGCCGACCAATAGACAGTCAACTAATTTATGTAGTGCCCAAGCCGAGCGGTAACTTGGGCGAGCTTACTTCGACCGTTGTTAGGCCCATCCTAGAATTCCCAAGGGAACAGGGAATGAATGGTAGCTGTAGCCGTAAGTTGGAGGCTTCGTGACTATCTAGGTATTCGGGGCGGTGCGGGCTATATTTCGGTCAGTGACAATTTTTGTAACTAGTTTCACAAATTCTATTATCTAATCATATATACAGAAATTATATACAAGTAAATTACATCAGATCAAATAGTGTTCACCAATCCTCTAGTTACGCTTAATTTCTGCTTCAAGTTGATTAATTGTCACGCCACTATTTAATCCCAAATGGTAATCGCAAAATTTAGAAAAATACTTTGTTCCCGAAATAAATTGAGGATAAATATTGCACCAAGTTGGTTTTTATTACACAGATGTATGGAGATGCACGGTCAATAAAACATAAAAAATACACTCTGTAGTGACAAACCTTTAATTGTGCATAATTTATCTCCATCTTAATGCTGTACACGCCGCGTTTTACCTTCCCATTTTCCGTCTTCATCAAACCAACGTTCAATGCACCACTTCCAAGAAACCAAGTTACACTCTTCAACTTATACTCCGACGTGTGTCAGAAGATTTGACAGTTTAAGTTTGCTTCCTGAAGATGGCGCCGAAGCGCACCGAAATACGTCGGGGTATTATTTAAGCAGTGTAACTCTGTGTGTGAGAAGTGGTGCAATGAGCGTTTGTTTAATGAACACAGATATTTACTACATGTTTCGGCCTCTTGCGCCATTATCAAGGAGCTTGACGTAATTACAAACAGAAGTATAAAAAGAATACTCCATACTTTAACAAACCAATTATACATATACAAATACAAAAATGGCCAAGAATTGATTAAAATATATTTGTCTATCTCGTTCAGAAATAAATTCAATCAACCATTTAATTAACAGTTCCATTATGAAATGGTTGCTTTGTATATGATGATTATGCAGTTTCACACTTGGTACTTGGCCATATCAGGCTTCTATAAATGAAACGCATATGCAGTCTTAATTAAAAATGTTGCCTCCAAACATCTAAATAAAACGAATAATGGTTAAATGTGCACCTACCAATTTTCGTCGCATGGGGCGAAGAACAATGTTATTATCAGAAATAAGTGGGTTCTGTAAGTGGGTTCTGTCCTTGAGCATATAAGTTCCGGAATAGAAGGCCCTCTTATCTCAAAAAAGACTATTCTCTTAGCGCATTGCAACAACTTAAATAGTGAAAGACATAATTTAACGTTAAAAGTAATCGGAAATACCAGGTAACAGATAAAATTTAAAAAACTTAACATGAAATCATTCATGAAATCAATTCTATGGCAAGGTCTGCTGTGGGGTTCAGTTTCCGACTTGCTTTCGGGAGCAACCAGTTTCGATTATTAGCCGATTGGACTTACTACTGATGGTTCACGTACTTTACTTCAGTTACTCCAGGGAATGCCGGAACTGGCCTCCACCTCTCGTTCCCTAAGCTTCACGGAAACCAGTAAACCTACGCCACCTAACCTATGTTACATCCGAAAGTTACAGTAAAGATGAAGACTGAAGCACGTGTCCCCACGTGCATAACCTTCAAAGATGCCAGTCCGAAGGCGTTTCACTTATGTTTACCACAAGCGCTCCTAATATACCCAAATGAACTTAAGGTAAGACAAATGAAGTTATGGAAAGAAACGTGTATATCTGTTTAATGGGGTAAGCTGCAGAGAGAAAAAGGACTCAGTGCTGCTTAACATTGCCCATATCATGTTCTTATCCATTTAATGTTTATTTACTGATGTTAATATCTCAAATTATACAACGCGACTGTCAGTATGACTATGTAAATAGTGAACTGGAAAGGATGTGGGAGTAAGCCTTCCCAGCCTAATTCGACAAAATTCCGACCCACACTGACACTATTCACAAATACTGTATTCCGAATATATGCAAACCTGTAACACACAATCGTAAAGAAACATTCAGGACAGCTTTGAGACAAGTTTTCACGGTGCTTTAAAAGAGACTGTCATGTGCAAAACATACTTTACATCAATCGTCCCCAAGCCTTTTGAAGACAGGAGCAGTGAAAGTGCAGTGTGTACCCAATATGTCGCACGTTAATGCAGTGCGCAGATTACAAACATGATTGACACTATGACATTTAAGGCACTCATTTTCAAAAGCAAGATGACTGAATATTCAACTGATTTGGAGTATGATGCCGTGCATTCTGTCAAAGACTGACGGGTGTTTCTGCACTCCATTTGGGCTACCAAGAAGAAGGAGGTAGTAAGGTAATCTGAAGCGTGGGTAGTTATTTACAAATCGATACGGTATCATATCCCTGAAAACTTGAATTTTCTTCAAGAGCCCTCTGAGAAAATCAAATCTCGCAAAACGATGCCCGTCTGATATTATTCAGTACAGGTTGTTTTGTTATTATTCAGTACAGGTTTTATCTACAAATCTCTCATACTACTTCGTCTGAAATGCTACTTCCAGTACAAAATAATTTCTCTTGTGTGGCTCCGAGAACTATGGGGCGTCAAATGCGGACCGACGGCTATCAGAACTGACTACTGCGGTAATACCGCTGAGCAAATATAGTAGTGCTCTACACGATCCATTGAGTCGGTAAAAGGCATTCAGAAGGGTCACTGCATATAAAAGAGTAATTTCTACAGCTGTGGTAATACATATTACAACATAAGACCTATCATATTAGCATAAACTGCGAGCATTACCTTATACGTCGTAGAATGTTGAGACAGTAATTCGTCTGTTAGACGTATTTGTCAAAGCACAGCAGTTAAGATGACACCCTACCTGAGTCTCGACAGTAGAGCAGGAGAAGGAGAATGATTGATGACATCTTCCTGGCAGAAGTGCCTTCCGTTACTTCACCAGCAGCCACCATCGTCTTTCGTCCAAGGGTTAATATCGCAGGTTCAGGTTAATGTAAAACTTCCAGCGAAAATATAAACTCACAGGTTAATCAAGTCTTCACTTGTCATTACGTATTACGCACGGTCACTCACTAATTTCACACACAAATATGGTAACCCCATTAGTAAAATGCCGAATATCTTAGATCACTTGCATTCTGAGAACTCCTCACATGCCTTTTTCACTTTAATAACATTAAGCAACATAACATGTACAGCTATACGTAAGAAGAGGAAAATGTCAGAATTTTTAATAAAATTCTACGACCGTAGATAAAGGAGTGAGTACTAGTCAGAAGCGGATTTGCCCCAAGACCGAACACATATCACTGTGCAACAACACTACACTGTGGGGCCCCAGCGTTTCCTCTTTGCCCGGGTCTCGAGTCACGACCAGCAAGGAAAAGGAAGCCGATTTTCCGCTAGTCATGTCGGTCGCATTATTCTGCGTTCAGTCTTATTTTACATCCAACAGTCAAATGTAACACACAAGA
>Ga0123353_10010250_pt1 | contig 13044 bp, 8 predicted proteins | sample TergutLab28metaG_3_FD_92763 | JGI IMG/M metagenome (GOLD analysis project Ga0123353, IMG submission 92763) | Labiotermes labralis P3 segment gut microbial communities from Petit-Saut dam, French Guiana - Lab288 P3 | ecosystem: Host-associated > Arthropoda: Insects > Digestive system > Gut ...
ACACCCCCCCCCCCTCGCCATTGAGCCCCATAAACGCTAAGAAACTTCATGAGGAGAAGGGTAATTAAAAACAGAGTTTGTAGCCGTCAGAGCACAGACTTTTGTTCCCTCCTGTGCAGCCACACTCGCGGGTGTTTTGCACGATCGTATATTTGAGAAAAGGACTCCTTGATCCCTTTCCAATGCACAATAAACTCCCCATTTCCCCTACATATCAATTGAGCGAGAATTTGCGAAGATCGTACAAACTACAGAGTTACAAGAAGTACTGTTAGTGGAGGCCTCACAGAACAATCAGTTCAGTTCCGTATAGCGTGCAGCCTTCTGCCTTGAGAAAGGAGCACATGTTGCAGGTAACAACCTTGTAAACAAGCAAGCAGGTCAGGACTCAGACGCAGCGAATTCAGCTGGTTCTTCTCATTGGACGGGCAAGACATAAATCTGTGTAGACCAGCGCTGCACAATGGGCAGTGAATCATAGCAGTGTCTGGTAATTGCATTCCACGTGACCGTAGCGATGACTGGTTGTTGTAGGTCTGCTGATAAATTGCTCCAATACAGGATATCAGCGCGGTGCCAATGTGTAACATGAAGGTTTAATTAGTTGCGTTAAAAACCGAAATTACACAGATGAAAAAAAATTTAAACGACAGATGGTTGTACTTAAGTGAAGGTATAAGTGAGGATGTGGTATATGAGAATGTGGTACATGAGAATGTGGTACATGAGAATGTGGTACATGAAGATGTGGTACATGAGAATGTGGTACATGAGAATGAGGTACATAAGTGAGGATATGGTACATAAATGAGAATGTGTTACATAAGTGAGGATGTGGTACATAAGTGAGGATGTGGTACATAAGTGAGGATGTGGTACATAAGTCGGGATGTGGTACATAAGAATAGAATCGGTTGTGCCAAGAATACAGAATTGAAAAAGTTAGGAAAATGTTCACTTATTTAAAATTCGAGTGGAAACTCGGTGGAAAATACAGTACAAGGTGTAGATGACGACAGAGAGAGAGAGAGAGAGAGAGAGAGAAAGTGTTATAAATATAGATGCTTTAGTGGATACTTACTTACTTACTCCACGCAACAGAGTTCTTCCTGATAAGCTAACCGGTTCTCAGCTAGCCAAGAAATTCTCCACATTTTATGGAACCCGAAGGTTCATTACCACATTCAAAAGTGTTCGCCACCTATCCCTATCTTGAGCCAGCTTGATCCAGTCCACAGCCCCACATCCCACTTCTTAAAGATCCATCTTAATATTATCCTCCCATCCACGCCTGGGTCTCGCAGTCGATCTCTTTGCCTCAGTTTTCCCCACCAAAATCTTATATACGCCTCTCCTCTCCCCATACATGCTACATTCCCCGACCATCTCACTCTTCTCGATTTTATCACCCGAAGCATATTGGGTGAGCAGTACAGATCATTTAGCTCCTCATTATGTAATTATCTCCACTCCACTATTACCTCGTCCCTCTAAGGCCCAAATATCCCCCTCAGCACCCTGTTCTCAAACACCCTCAGCCTACGTTCCTCCTTCATTATGAGCGACCAAGATTCACACTCATACAAAACAACAGGCGCCCACTTAACTCGGCTTTAGTGGATCCATTGAACTTAATTTAGATGGGACTCGAACCTTTAAAAACAGTATAATTATTATAAGGCAAATGCTTGTCATTAATGGCCGATGTTCCCGCGCAAAACACAAGCTGTTAATAGCCATGCAGAAAGATGTGTAGTGAGAAGTGAACACACTAAATTAATCTTACATGATTTGAAAAAAAGCAGGTCCTTACCCATTTTGCAGCTTCACATCAAGGTGTCTTTGAAGAGTGTCAACATTTCTTCGTCGATTCAACTACGTGTGTCAGGCAGACGTTTGCTAAGAGTCGTTAACGTCAGTCGCAGCAGTGAGCGGCTACCGCCCGCCAGGCACAAGATGGCCACTTTGCCAGTCCGTATGCCGTACTGCTGTACACTTTGCAAAGCGACACAATCCACGACGTAGTCGAAAAAATCCGCCTCCAGAAGCTATTTTCATGTGCTGTCGAAATCGGATTCTTTTTTCGATTCCAGTTGAGTACATCGCATGACGTTAATGTGAGTGGCTTAGGACTGTGCAGTACAGGAACCATTTTGTGCACCTGCTTAGGACTGTGCAATGCAGGAACCATTTTGTGCATATGTTTAGAATTGTGCAGTACAAGAACCATTTTGTGCATCAGCTTAGGACTGTGCAATACAGGAACCATTTAGTTCATATGCTTAGAATTGTGCAGTACAGGAACCATTTTGTGCATCTGCTTAGGACTGTGCAATACAGTAACCATTTTGTGCACCTGCTTAGGACTGTGCAATACAGGAACCATTTTGTGCATCTGCTTAGGACTGTGCAGTACATGAACCATTTTGTGTATCTGCTTAGAATTGTGCAATACAGGAACCATTTTGTGCACCTGCTTAGGACTATGCAATACAGGAACCATTTTGCGCATCTGCTTAGGACTGTGCAATACAGGAACCATTTTGTGCATATGCTTAGAATTGTGCAGTACAGGAACCATTTTGTGCATCTGCTTAGGACTGTGCAATACAGGAACCATTTTGTGCATCTGCTTAGAATTGTGCAGTACAGGAACAATTTTGTGCATCTGCTTAGGACTGTGCAATACAGGAATCATTTTGTGCATCTGCTTGGAATTGTGCAATACAGGAACAATTTTGTGCATCTGCTTCAAGTGAAGATGGGGGCTACATGACAGCGCCTTCTTGAGCTGGCATCAGAAGAGACTCCGGACGATTGAAAGTTTATTTTGCAGGCAGAGACAGAATTGAGACTTAGCGAGATCAATTAATTGTATTACAGTCTGTGATCCTCCGAACACCGTGTAACCAGTATTGTTTATTGTCAACAGAAGATGTGTTACTGCTGCTACATTATTCATTCATTCATTTATTCTATGGCACAACAGCCCCTAGTGGGCCAGGGTCTTCTTTTTGTTGGCGCTTCACTGTCACACTCGCTAGTACTTCTCTGGACACGTGGTCAGCCAGATGCAGAGACCTCTACCCGACAGTACGTAACACTCACAAGAGACAAACATCCATGCCGCCGGTGGGATTCGAACCTGCGATCCCAGCAATCGAGCGGCCCCAGAACTACGGCTAGACTGAGCGGGTACCAGCATCGGCACATTGTTTGTTGTCCGTGACTACTACTACCGCAGTTAGTTGTATCGTCACATTAATTGTACCGCCATTTACCTTGCATTTAATTTAGTATGTAGAGTGTGTAGAGTGCCGCATTGTGACTTGGTATCTTTATGAAACTTGCCTTGGTGTAATTAGTCTATACAGGGCTTCCTTTGTTCGTTCGTTTGCTCCTTTGTCAGCTGGTTAGTCAGTCGATTTATGCTGTCCTTCAGTGGGCACAACGTGAAATGTCTGTTAACCTCAGGTACCTCACTGGTTGGAAACAATAAACTGTGGTTACGTGCATAGTTCAGTCGGTACTGCTGTGTCGATCATTGCAGATAGCATCTGTAACCGCTTTTTCTACCTTTACACTGTGCTAAGCGGTCTGTGTTCAGTGTCGTAGATAAGCAGTTTGAGTCCAGGGGCTCAAACGACAGCGAAGTCAAAGCAGCTATTAATGAAGTTAGCAACAGTGTTTTGTTGTAGTGACGTAGCTTCAGACTGTTATGGTTACTGTGACCATCACCATCATAAGAATAGTATTTTTGGAGACTGCAGTATTTTGCTCTATTACGCAGTGTTGGCTAACAGTTGGTAACGACAGTTTCGAGGAGATTCCTACTTCCACCTTCAGGGTAGTCCAAGGACTTTTTGGCAGTAGAAGATTGGTTGCAACTTATTCCTGCCTTGCTTATCTGGAGATGAAAGCAGCAAACCTCCGCGTAACTTCTGTTACAGATTACCAATCAACATGGCGTCATACCCCAAAGAAGTGTGTTCTTCATCAGCAGTGCTGAGAAAACCTCAAATAACACTACCGTGTATATGGTACAGTACGAAACTGATTGTCTGCAGTGGTTCAAGTTACATCGTGCTGTATATCGAAGTGTCTCTGAAATGGTGCTTTCTGTAGGAGTGGCTGAGTGGAAGGTTTGTCGGTGAAGGGTTTAGTGGCTGGGTGGAAGAGTTGTCGGTGAAGGTTTGCTTCATATGAAGGCCAAACTGTAAAAATATTTTGCTGTAGAAAAATTGGGACAACTTACTTAGGCCAATAAAAACACAACCCACACCTGTACCTTAGAATTGCCATTCCTGCTGTATATTCGTGAGGTCTGACCGTTCACATAACTCCGCAGACAAGTTCCTAATTGCCACTTCAAATTACGGCAGATATACTCAGCTTCGATAAACGCCATCTCGAACTCACGATTCAATTAACAGATAACGAAAGCCTTGTGCACTGTGCAGTTGGCGCGATGCTGTAAAACACAAGAAATGACGCTGCATATGAAAATTCGAATGATATTGGAAGAAACACACAACTTAAATTTGCCAACGAACTCTTGTCTTCAAATAACTGCGATTATTTTTTTAATATTGAGTGTGGCAGTACGTTGCATTCTTGTGTCTTAAATACACGGAATAAAAAGAAAACATTTAGGGGCACCGAACGCTAAGTGACAGGTGCAATAACTGTCAGCAGGTGATCCTTTAATTGGCGTTTAGTTTCTGAAATTAAACTGCACTTCTATTGGAGATTTACCTTCCATATTTCGACACACCTAGTCCTTGATTTTACCCGATCCTAAAATTCGCGTGCTTTACGATGCACAAGGCACTGATCCACGCTGTAACAAATAGGGTATCTGCCTGAAGCCGTAAAGTGAATGTATTATCTCGTAAACTGCTGTAGTCTCCCCCTGTGATATTCTGCAGCCTGTTGGAGTCTTAACGCTGTCAAATAAAACAAGGCGTATACGACGCCATTTAAAAACCCGAAGTTATGGTCTACACTTTCTACAGTTTACTGCTGCAATTCACTTGTATCTGACAATAAACTGCTGTACAAAATATATGATGCAAACTAGTTGATAAAATGTCCTGTAATAATTAACAACAAACGTAGCAAACATTAAATAACAGTAAACACAATCACGCTAAGTAGTGTTTAAATTTGTCATGGCTTTTCACAAAGAATGCCGCCCAGAACTTAGCAAATACGAGCGCTCTTCAGGAGAAAGACAAGAAAAAAATGAGGAAAGGAATAGGACAGGAAGAACGTACTGAACGGAAGGAAGAGATAAACAAACGCGGAGAGAGAGAGAGAGAGAGAGAGAGAAGGAGAGAGAAAAGAACTTAACCACGTTATTATGTTTTAATGATTTGTGTGCTGTGACGTCATGCGGACAGCACAGAATCTTTCTGCAGAGAGGTAGCACTGTCCTTCCAAACGAGAGAAGCCACATTTCAGAGTACAAGTTGTCATTACGTCAGAACTGCAGTGCGAGCTTCGCGAAGTTGTGGCATGAGACTGCGGTGGGCGATGTGAACATTGCTACATCGAACCCGGCATCTCCGAACATGCAATAAGAGCGGTAACCACCTGAGGGCAGACGCTTGTGGTGGCCATGTTCCTTGTTATGGCAGTTTGACGTTTCGCCATCAACAGTGCATCTTTCTGTAAATTTGAGGGCAATGTGTTGGTACGTAAATGATGCTTATTGATGATAATGTTCAAAATTCTGAATGCAGTTGCAGTTTGTGTGCACCACCCGCACCGTACACACGAACTACGCAGCAGCTCTCAAGACCACCAAACATCCACAAACTCGGTACAGAAAACCACATGCTGCAACTCAACATCTAATGCTCCTGACGATGGGCTTATGCGCCCGAAACATGTAGAGCTAAGAATACATCAATAAAATTACCTCGTTGCATCAAGTTAGCATTTCACATTATTTCATTCCGAACACTGTGTTCAAGTATGTGGTCAAAATTCGTCGGGCATGCTGGCATTTGATTTGTTAAGAGAATTTGTTACAGGATTCAGTCACAAAAATATTCTGCCTGACTGCAAGCAGAAACCAGTGAATTTTATAGTGCAAAATAACGAAGTACAAATTGTGTTTTTATGAGCTTGATAACCACTGATGGCACGCTCACGGTACCATCACGGTACGCTCACAGTACGCTCACGTTCAGGGCAGCTATTCGTTTCTGAAGCTGCAGTGCGTCTCCTAACCTGAACGGTCACACTGAGGTCAGGAGCGCTCAGATTAGAGTGGCTTCTTCGAAAGAAGCAATGCGCTTACCGCCATATCTGTGTTGGTTTCAGTTTTTGTACAAGTCTAAAGTAAAATGAACTGCAGTGGTGTGCAGAAAGGGCCTACAGTGTCAGTAAGGTATCCGCGTCTCTCGTTGTGAGCTTACCTGTAGCTGAGCCCGAGCCTACCGATAGTGGATCTGACGGTACACTGTCAAAAGGATGGTGTGTGTGTGTGTGTGTATGTGTGTGTGTGTATGTGTGTGGGTGTGAGTGTGTGTGTGTGGGGGGGGTGTGTGTGTGTATGTATTGTGTGGTGTGTGTGGGTGTGTGGTGTGTGTGTGTGGTGTGTTTATGTGTGTGTGTGTGTGCGGTGTGTGTGGTGTGTGTGTGTATGGGTGTGTGTGTGTATGTACGAGGTCTGTTAGAAAAGTATCCGACCGTATTTTTTTATGCGAACACCTGATGGATTATAATCTAGCGCGCTTGCATGAGCCGACCTTGAACCTTAGTGCGTGGTGTGTGTGTATGTGTGTGTGTGTGTGTGTGTTTTGAGGATGGATTTTCAGCGGCATATTTGAAAACACAGCTTAGGTGAAGCATATAACGGGGAACTGGAGAAGCCGGTAACACGATTTATAGAAACTCTGTGTTTCTAAGCACAATCGAGCCGATGAGGCGCACTGCCCAAACACAACCTGTGGTCCGGAAGCTGCAGCCGGACCGCAGTAAAACCGCGTACAGTATCCGTCTTGTTTCTCGCTAGGAAGGCTCTCAAACTCGGCGCTTTTAACTTGTTTCCAGCGAAAGAAATTTCGATTGTCGTTGTTTATGGGGTTTCTCGGGCCTTAACGTGTATGCGTGAAGTGGGCCACAACTATTTCTTTCTTTAATTCTCAGAATTTTTAATTCATTGAAATAATCAAAATAGTTCATCTCACAGAAAGTTGTAGCAGCGTTCAATCTGATATAGTGACAATTAATGATGTACCGGTCACCTGTGTGTCACCTAGCTTGCGTCATTAGAGAGACGGACTGCTTAATGTACACCCCTGTCTTATTTACAGTAGAGGTCTCCCGTGGCCTTTGAGCAAAGTACACCCGCGCTCGGGGTGCGCAGGTGCGCTACTTGGTCCTGTACTTGCAACACTTCGGTGCTGCCGGCTCATTTTCGTGCATACTTAACACAATTTGTTGTTGGTAGGTGTTAATGTTAATGTTAATGTTAATGGCGGTGAGCAATTAACGGCTGCTTCTGGATGAGAATCTAAACACCCATGACTGGCTATTAACGGATTCTTCGCTCTACACACAATTTGAAGTGTTTTTAGGGATATTCCCCCCCCCCCTTCCCAAACGACCATTCTTAGCATAAATTGCGCCGTTGCGAGGGCTAAATGAGGCCAGCTTCTCGTCCTTCCCCATATCATTTGATAAATGTAGCTCTGATATTTGGATAATGCTGAGAAGGTTTTTGCGTAGAAATGATTTAGGTTATGCTGCTAAGGCTTTGCTGATTTTGCTGGTCGTTTTGTGCTGCTGCGTCTCTTACAGCTAGTGTCAACAAGTCGGTACAATGTGCAACTGCATTTTCGACTGAAATTCGTGTTCAAAATGTCGACCGGTTTTTGGGGGAAAAAAAAAAATCTTATTTTTATTTGTGACTGTTTGTGTGGCGAACAGTGCTTGATTGCGTGGTTATCTGCTGACTGTGTTACCTGCTAAGGTTGTACGTATTTCAGTGTCAAGGAAATGAGGTCGTCAATGGACACTACATGAGGATTTAGAAGTGGCTGCTTGGAATGACTGAAGGTCTTAAGGAAGAGGCAGAAAATTGTTGTGGCGTCAGGCTAATCTGCCTGAAGCAAGATTTCCGGCCACTGTTAGCGTGATTGGACTCTACCAAGTGATGGTCTTCACCTTTTGTTTTGTAATGTGTTGTGTAACATGCTGCAGCGACTTAGGGTGACTGAAGAAGACAGCAGTAGCACGTTCCGCCGAAACGTCGGAACAAGTACGTTACACTGCAAAGGTTTCAAAAACTCGGAATATCAACATTCTAGTGATATCCGCCATGACAACCTGAAAACCTATACAAAGATATTGGCTGGGCTGTTAAGTGACGAAACGTCGCGTCTATAAGGTAGCACTGCAGCTTGGTATTCGGACAGATCCGAGTTCAAATTTCGACTCGAAAGCCAACAATGCTGAATGACATACTGCAACATTGTCCAGAGTTCCTCCAGGCAAAGATCAGACTAATGCCTCGAACTTCGCAGCGGTCGACTTTTGCACACGTTTCGTAATTCGATCTTCGCCGAACATCGCGCTAAATATTGCAGACTGACAGAAATTCGGACAGCGTCGTCACTACGCTGCAGGCAAACAGAGAACTGAACTGAACTGAACTGAACTGAGTGACGTGAGCCCTTCTTCATTTTCCGCAAGACATGATTTGTTCTGCTGTGTTGCAGTTCTGACCTGGGATAAGATGGAATTGTAACAGCGCTGACCCAACTTGCTTCGCTGCTGTTGCACTTAAATGTTCATAAACTAGAAACATAATGAATGACTGCATAATATGAAGCGGGTCGTATTTAAACTGAACCCTTCTCTTTTTTTGTAGTCCATTAACTTGCAAAATGTCCAGTATTTGGCCCCATTTTAACCCTTTCTGTTGCATTATGTCAGGTGTTGCTCTGCGTTTCCTTTCCTGTCGGTCCGCACTTCATCATTAACGTAGGAGGCCCTTCTTACTCTCTTTCTCTCTGTGTGTCTACATTCCGTTAACACTGCGAATCCATCCTTTGTGAGTTCCAGAAAGTTCAGTGGTGCTGATTTAATCTTCAGGCCATGAAAGTTACATTCTGAAATTCTCCTTGCATATTTCACGGACTCTAGAATTTATCTCAGCTACTATTATTCTGGATTCATCGCTAATAAATTCTACGCCACCAGCTGCCATTTGTTTCATAAAATGTCCATTTTCAGGCCTTAGTCCTTGTTCTCTGCTCCGTAGCCATTGCTGCAGTGCGCACCGCCAACAACACGCTGAGAGCTGCTCTTTGTAAGGTACCCTGCTGTCTGCAGCTGAACCGGACCCAGCGTCTCGCTAGCACTGCTGTGTCTGCAGACGGTAACTTCATAACAATACTGTAAAAACTATCTGTGTTTCTAAGACCTTTAACCATCACAAGCTTTGAGACATTTCCTTCAATGCCGGTAGTGACTTCCTACGCCACTGAGACGTTCCCAATTCTGCAGTGTCTGTTCCTCATGAATGGGTTTACCTCCCGTTTTTAATGCAGTTCATAGGAAGTGTTAGCTCAGCTATTTAATTAGGTAATGTTTGTTATTGATTCAGCTAAAGGACAGACAGACAGACGGACACACACTTTTTTTTTTTAAATATTTGCTATCCCGAAGTGTTTATCACACGTGTGGATATCTAATGCATCAGTCAAACACAACAAAACTTTATTATGTTTATTATTGTATTAGGGCAACATGTTTCGACTCTTATAGAGTCATCTTCAGGCCCTTCTAAGATACAGATCCTTACTTAGCAATATTTGAAATGCGTAGTGGGATCCCAAATGCTTACATTCTTGATAAAACTATGTAAGCATTTGGGATCCTACTGCGCATTTCAAACATTGTTAGTAAGGATCTGTATCTTAGAAGGGCCTGAAGATGACTCTATGAGAGTCGAAACTTGTTGCCCTAAATAATGAAATAACATATCAAAATTTGTTGTGTTTGACTGATGCATTATATATCCACACACACACGCACACACAAACACCATATACTCAAGCAGTTTTCCAAAACTGCTTCCGAAGAAAGAACTCTTGTCGTTTTGTTAACTCAATTCTGCACAAAATACACTTACGTCATCCCCCCACGACATTATTTATGTCCGTGTCCGTGTTCCAACCCCCCCCCCCCCCTCCCCTGCGCCTAAATCGGTTTTTTTTTACGCTATCTTTTTTTGTTCGTGTCCGGTGTCCCCCCCCCCCCCCCCCCGTCGCGGGTATCAATTGCGGTATTTCGAGCCGAATTTCTTGTTGTTGCTCTTAACATTTACGGCGCCGTTCCGTAAGCAGCGTGTCTGCTACAAATGTGGGCAGCTGACTGACTGCTGGGGGAGAGAACGCCGCCATTTTAGCGTTGTCCGCCATTACCTGCACGTTTCGTCTGCTCGCTGTCCAAATAATCAAATCGTTGACGATTGCAAAGAACAAGTCGGCACGTAAGACATTAGCTCACCTTTCCGTTTGTAACCAACACCCCTGCTGTGCGCTACACAACCTCAGATGTATTACGTTATTGGCGCAGTGAAATCTCCCCCCACGGAAATCAGAGGCCTGCCATTTTGTGTGCAGTGCAGAACGGCAGATATCAGTCAGGCCGACAGCAGTGGCTCACTGGTCCAAGGTGCTGGTGGTAGTGGGACGCTGAACCGCGCTGATCGCGTGTTGTGCTGCGCAGTGACCGGACGGACGACGGGCACGTCCGCTGTATAAGGAGGCCATCTCGCTCGGTGTGCCCCGATACTTTCCCTGTTTCATCCAGAGCCCGAATGGTAGCAGCTGACGTCCATTTCATATCGAGTTTAATTCGTCATGGCCTCTGTTTGGTGTTCAACAACGTTTTATCAGTTCAGAGATAAAACCAATAGTTTTCTCCGAAACGTCGGTGTATAGCTATCAATCGATACGGCGCATTTGGATAATGTACGTGTATGTGGAACATTAATAATATTATTGTATTGCTTGTTGTGTGTATACTCTTCATATTCTTGGCTTATTCCGCCTTGTGTTGTTACTTTGACAATAGTCTTGGCAAGTGCGCTGTGCAGTGTGTGTGTGTGTGTGTGTATGAGTATGTATGTATGTATGTATGTATGCGTGGGTGCGTGTGTATTTATGAATGTATGTACGTACGTATGTATGTGGGTATGTGTGTATGTATGTATGTGTGTGTGTAAGTATGTATGTATGTATCTATGTATGTATGTATTCATGTATGTATGTACGTATGTATGTATGTATGTATGTGTGTATGTATGTATGTATGTATGTACTTATGTATGTATGTATGTATGTACTTATGTATGTGGGTGTGTACGTATGTATGTGTGTAAGTGTGTATGTATGTATGTATGTACGTATGTATGTATGTATGTATGTATGTACATACGTACGTATGTCCCGGTAGATCTTAGTCTTTGTACTCACCTCTGTGAGTGTGTCAGATCTGCATTATGAATTGCTTTGCAAATCAGAATGTGTCCATTGCACAGCTGCTTACTTTAGTTGCTTTGTGTTGGTCCGTTTGTTTGTGCTGCCAGTAGAATCTTGCAACTGAAAGGCACACAGCGTTGTAATGCCGTGTGTAACGAAGTGTGCGAAATGCACGCAATTTACTGTTATTTCGGTCGAATTCTCAGTGCGGTGTTTCACTACGCACTCCGCCTTAACTCTATCGCTACTATTTTATTCAGAACCCCCTCTGCCCACCTCCCCTACCCACCCACTTCCTCTCGCGCAGGATTAGCCACTGCCAGCGGAGAGAACTGACGCTAAATGAATAAAAGCGAGCACGCAACCTTGGCATTCACTCTGTTCCACTGCTTTGCTGGAGAGTATTGGTTTTGAAGTAGCTACTGCCCACTGTGCTTTTAAATGTTGAATTGCAATGAGAGAGGCCAGAGCAAGGATTTTCCATTATCCAATAATGATTTCCCAGGATCTCCAAACCTCCCCTTGTGAAGGGGTTCATCTAATTGGCCGGCAGTTGGTGTCACCGCATTTGATCACACTATAAATGGCAAGACTACGTCACACAGTCCAGCGTGCTGTCGCTTATCAATTGGTACTCCGACACTGTATTTGATTACAAATTTTCAAACTCGTATTTCTTAACTGTTTTTGTGCTACCGGAATATCGAAATTCCGTGACAAAGTTTCGGAAAGAATCAGAACTTGTGGAATATCAGGGCGTGTCGGTGGGCTGGTGCACAGCGGCCTTTCGAGGGAACGTGTCGCTTCACCTTCAAGACTCGAGTCCAAGGAGGGTGACTTCTTGGATTCCTGGAAGTCCTTGCAACCGTCGGCAACCATTAATCTAAAGACACGGGGTCGCATCCCCCCAGACCTCTGTCATATTTATCTCTCACGTATTCGCCTGTTCTAGCTTCAGTTCATTACTGTGACAGCAGTGAGCACAGAGCGACGACGGGCGCCACAGTGTGGTGTTCGTCGGAAAGGATAGAGACTTCATACAGTATCGGCGCTTTTGAAGTCAAAAGTATGAACAGGTTGACATGTACAGGCTCCTGCAACTCTTCTGCATTGTTCTGTATGCATTTTAAACAATGGAGAACCTGTCAGACTTTTAGTTTCGAACGGGAAAAAATGAAATGTTTTAAGTCACACTGGTGTCTATATGTACCACTGGTTGTAACATAAGGAAACTGTAAGTTCTGCCTACACTGTGTGTATGTGGTGTGTGTGTGTGTGTGAGTGTGTGTGTGTGTGTGTGTGGTGTGTGTATGTGTGTGTGTGTGTGAGTTTGTGTGGGTGTGTGGTGTGTGTGTGTGTGTATGTGTGGTGTGGTGTGTGTTTGTGTGGTGTGTGTGTGTGTGTGTGTGTGTGGTGTGGTGTGGTGTGTGTGTGTGTATGTGTGGTGTGTGAGTGTGTGTGTGTGTGTGGTGTGGTGTGTGTGAGTGTGTGTGTGTGTGTTTCATGCTGCTTATACAATATCTATTGTTTTCCTACACAA
>Ga0123353_10010251_pt1 | contig 13044 bp, 17 predicted proteins | sample TergutLab28metaG_3_FD_92763 | JGI IMG/M metagenome (GOLD analysis project Ga0123353, IMG submission 92763) | Labiotermes labralis P3 segment gut microbial communities from Petit-Saut dam, French Guiana - Lab288 P3 | ecosystem: Host-associated > Arthropoda: Insects > Digestive system > Gut ...
CGCCGACTCCTTCCACCGGAGGAAGTGAGAACATGACCCCACGCCCACCAGCCGCCCTGGTCGCGGTCGCGGCAGCCCTGGCCGTCCTTGCCGCCGGATGCACAAACGACCCAGGCACGACACCAACAGCCCCCGTCTCCCAACCCAACACCATCCCGGCAGACGCGTTCACGCCCGACCCCCAGGACGCCGACGACCGTGCCGCGATCCAGACGTACACGGACTTCATCGCCGCGTACAACCAGGTCGGCCAGGACGGCTACGCCAACTACATGCAAGATCTGGTCTGGCGCTTCACCTACGACGAGTACGGCCCCAAGTTGTCCGACGAACTGGCCCCACGCGCGGCGGCTGGTGCCCACCAGACCGGCGAGCTCATCCTGTCGAACTTCAAGGTCGTCGAACGCAAGACCACTCCTCCCATCATCGTTCTGGAGGTCTGCAAAGACACCAGCAACTTCGACGTGGTCCTGCCAGACGGGACGTCCATGCTCCGTCCAGGGACCACCGGACGGTATCTCAGCACTGTCGAGATGCTGCACACACGTTACGACACGTGGCGCGTGGCCATGGCCACCACCGACCGTGGGAGGCCCTGCTGATGCGCAAGCGCCGAACGACACTTATCGTGCTCACAGGCCTGGTCCTCCTTTCGCCGCCCTTGCCGGCCCAGGCAGACCCGCCCGTCGGCATCACACAAGAGTGCGACACGGACGGCTGCAATAACACCATCTACGGCGACGAGCCTCGCGCAGGTGGTGGCGGAAACGCTCCGTGTCGCGTATCTCTGAATAACGTGTTTCTCGCTCCCGCGGGGACTGTGATTCCGTGTAGCCGGACCCTCGATGGAATCACGACGAAATGGAGTTCCTTCTATCAATGCTACTGGCAGCCGGTGCAAAATCTCACGGTGAACGACCAGTCGTTCACGATGGAGGAGTACGCGGAGATTATGGGCCGCCCTGGCCGGGTCGCAGCGGAGTGCGTGCAAACATGGGACGGCGCGAGAATAGACTTTGAGCTGGGAGGGCGGGGTGAGTTCTGGGTCAACGCTGGCGGCGTCGACCCGGCCGTGCTCGCCCGTCGAGCCGTGACGCAGATGCAGCTGCGGGCCCCGCAGATCGGGATGACTGGGGGCTCGCCACCCGATGGTATGCAGATCGTCGGAATCCCGGCGTGGATGTGGGTTGCTGATCCGGGAGAGTCGACGACAGGTCCGATCGAAAGGTTCGCGTCTGAAGGCGGAATCACCGTCAGGGCCACCGCCAGGCTTGACCGTACCGTGTGGACCATGGGCGACGGGACGGTGGTCACGTGCCCCGGTGCCAGAGCCCCCGGCACCCCGTACGAAGGGCGGTACGACAAGCTGCCGTCTCCGACGTGCGGGCACATGTACACCCGCACCAGCGCCGGGCAGCCCAACGAGGCCTTCACTGTCATCGTCACTGCGTACTGGGTCGTCGAATGGTCCGTCGTCGCCGGTGGCGGCGGGCAGTCCGGGACCATCACGCAGCAGATGTCCAGGAACACCCCAAAACAAGTCGGTGAGCTCCAGGCACTGCTCGTGTCACCCGGAAGCCGACGGTGACCGGCCAAGACGGCTTTCGTGCAGAGAATCAGACCAGACCGGTCTGGTCTGCTAGACTCGAGACATGACCATCGTCGTGAGCACCCAAGAGGCGAAGACCCACCTGTCGCGTCTGCTCACGCAGGTCGAGCGCGGCGACGAGGTGGTCATCGCGCGTCATGGCCGTCAGGTCGCCAAGCTTGTCGCACTGGCACCAGCACCTGCCCGAGAGCTGGGGTTCATGCCGCTGGCGCTCGACGACGAGGCGGACGCCGCCCTGCTCGCGCCGCTCGACGACGACGCGCTGGCGTGGTGGGAAGGTCACCATGCGTCTCCTGCTTGATACCCATGCAGTCCTGTGGGCTGTGGGAGACCCGTCGAAGCTGTCCACCGACGCCTCCGAGCTGGTCCGTGATCCCACCCACGAGCTCGCCGTCTCGGCCGTCGTGCCCTGGGAGCTGAGCATCAAGCACCACCTCGGCAAGCTCGAGCAGGCCAGAGGGGTGCTCCTCAGCTGGACGGCCACACTTGAGCGCCTGGGAGCAACACCCATGCCCATCACCCATGCGCACGCTCTGGCCGCCGGCGCGTTGACCTGGGCACACCGCGACCCGTTCGACCGGATGCTCGCGACCCAGGCGATGTCCGAAAACCTGGCCTTGGTGAGCACCGACACCATTTTCGACACTCTCCCCGGCCTCACCCGCATGTGGTGAAGGCAAGGCTTCCACGCGAAGGCATGTCATGTCCCTCACCTTCGACTCTGGTGCGAACCTCTCGCGGCCGCCGGCGAAGGCAAGGCTTCCACGCGAAAACAAGTCTTCAAACCCTTGTTTTCGCGTGGACGACTTGTCCTGGCGCACTGCTCGATGGACGCTGGGCAAGGAGGGTGGTCGATTGCCTGACGACCCTGGTCCATCGTTGTTCGGTGGCTGTTCAGGCGGCGTTGGTGAGGTCGACGTGGACGTGCTTCCCGCCGACGGTGCCGGTCAGGGCGATGTCTTGCATGCCGGCTGCGGTGAGGTAGTCCACGAGGGTGGACAGCAGGGCGTCGCGCTGGTTCTCGATGCGGGAGACCTGGCCCTGGGTGACGCCGAGCCGTTGGGCGAGCTCGACCTGGGTGAGCTCGGCTGCCTTGCGGATCGTGGCCAGGCTCATGGCGTGGGCTCGGTCGGCGGCGTGCATCTCGGCGACGCCTGCGGCGACGTCGGCGGCGAGCTCGGGGTCGGCGGCGAGCGTGGCCGTGATGCGCTCGTTGCGGGGGGTGAACCCGGGCAGGTTGTCGATGGTCATAGCTCCTCCTGGTTCTTCTCGTGCGTCTCGGCGACCTCGCGGCGGTACCGGTCGATCGCCTGGTCGGCCCGGCTTCCGACCGTAGAATAGAAGACGTCGCCCATCTGGGCCTTGTCGTTGGCGAACAGCGCGACGACCGCGTGGACCTCGTCGGGGAACCACACGATGGTCCGCACCGCGATCCCCGGCCGGTACGGGTGCGCCAGACGCCACACAGTGTGCGTGCGCGACTGTCGCACCCGCTTGAGCGTCACCGTGTCCTGCGACGGCGTTGCGGTCAGCCCTGCGAGGTACTCCAGCTGCCGCAGGACCAACCTGTACACCTGCCCCGCGCCGGGGTCGGTCCCAGCACGGTCTTCGAGAGCGTCGAACCAGCTCTCGAACTCGGCGGTCCAGTCGATCAGCACCACCCAAGTATGCGCCACAACACATACAACATGCAACTCATAGCACCATCGTGCACCTGTGGTTTCCAGAGCTTGCCTGCACGCCCCGACGGGGGCGCCTCGACTCGTCTGGTGCTCTGCCTCACAAGGTTGTTCCGTGTGGGGTTCGCGCGAGACCGGGGTCGAGGACAGCGACGTCACCTTCGACTCTGGTGCGAACCTCTCGCGGCCGCCGGCGAAGGCAAGGCTTCCACGCGAAAACAAGTCTTCAAACCCTTGTTTTCGCGTGGACGACTTGTCCTGGCGAACTGCTCGATGGACGCTGGGCAAGGAGGGTGGCTCCGCGAGCCGTCCCCAGCCCACGGTCGCGACGGGTTGTCCAAACGCCTCGTCCACCACGGTGGACAATGCGGTGGAGTGGGTGCATGACGATACGACCAGGTTCCCAGCCACCTGCCCCGCCCGCGCTGCCAGAGGTGTTCTTCGCGCGCGACCACGACGCGGCCCGGGTCGCCGCACGGGTGCGCACCGCCCGGTGGGAACCGCTGACCCGCGGTGCCTATGTCGCTGCTGGCGCGGTGACCAACGCGAAAGACCGTGCGTTGGCGCAGATGGTGGCTGTCCACCACCGGGTGCACGTCGAGCACTGGTTCAGCCATGAGTCGGCCGCGCTGCTGCGGGGGCTGCGGGTGTGGCTCGACCCGACGACAACACACCTGCGGCAGGCCCGTCGCCCAGACCACAGCCCGGACCCGACGGTGCGGCGCCATCTGCCCGCTGCCCCTGTGGGGCACCGTTCGCAGGTCAGCGGGCTGCCGGTGACGAGCCTGGAGGCGACCGTCGTCGACTGCGCGCGGTCGTTGCCACCGTTGGACGCGTTGGTGATCGCCGATGCGGCAGTCCGGGCGGGGGCGGACCTCGCCACTGCCAACGCGCTGCTCGCTCAGATGCCGGGGTTCCGGGGTGTGCGCGCGGCGACCGACGTCCTCGCCCTGGCCGACCCTGGCGCCGAGTCGGCCCCAGAGACGGCTGTGCGGTACCACATGCTCGCCGCCGGGCTGCCCCCACCCCAGACCCAGGTCGAGGTCGAGACCTGGCGCGGAACGTACTGGAGCGACCTGGGCTACCCCCAACACAAGGTGCTCATCGAGTACGACGGCCGTGCCAAGTACGCCGGCAACGAGTGGCTGCGCGAGAAACAGCGTACGGACGCCATCGTCGAGGCCGGGTTCCGCGTCGTCCGCGCCACAGCAGAAGACCTGCGCAACCCCGCTCGGCTCATCGCCCGCATCCGCCGGTTTCTGCCCGACGCCGCTATCTACCCCCGTCCCCACCTCCGCTGAGCCCCCACCGAAGGCAAGGCTTGCACGCGAAGACAGCTCTTCACCCTTGCTCTCGCAAAGACGCCCTGCCCTCGCGGGGCGCGGGGTCACCTGCGACGAGACAGGCGTGCAGGGTGCGCGCCGAAGGCAAGGCTTCCACGCGAAGACAAGTCTTCAAACCCTTGCTTTCGCGTCGACGCCTTGCCTTCGCGGGTCAGGTCTTTGCCTTCGCGGGGTCACAGGCCGTAGGCGGCGAGGAAGCAGGGCCAGACCTGCGACAAGGTGGGGTGGACGGCGACGGCGTGCCACAGCACGTCCAACCGGACCTGGGCGACGATCGCGACGGTCGCCGCGTGGACCAGCTCGGCGACGTCGGGGCCGACGAACGTCGCACCCGCCAGCACCGGGCCTGACACGTCGACGACAAAACGGGCCTGGCCTTGGTACCCGGTGCCGCGGACGGTGGCCGCCGCAAGGGTCGACAGGTCGACGTCGACGACGCGCACGTCGTGGCGGGCCTGGCGCGCCTGGGCGAGGGTCAGACCGGTCCAGGCCACCTGCGGACGGGTGAACAGCACCTGGGCGCCGGTCGACGCGGTGATCCGGTACGGCGGTGCGGCCTGCGCCTCGGCGAGGCGGGCGTCCAGGTCGACCCCGAACCGGGCTGCGACGACGTCACCAGCGACGCGGGCGTGGTACTGGCCCTCGTGCGTCGTGCGGGTCCGCCCGGTGACGTCCCCGGCGGCGTACAACCAGCCGCCGGGAACCCCGATGACCTGGCCAGAGGCGTCAGTCGTCAACGGGTCCCCCGGGGTCAGCCCGACGGCGTCCAGACCCAGGTCGCCTGTGGCAGGGTGGCGGCCGGTGACCACGAGCAGCTCGTCGGCGTCGACCCGCACGGGGGCGCCACCGTGGGCGACGGCGACGTGCACACCGGCCGGGTCGCGCCACACCCGCTCGGCGCGGGCCCCGGTGAGCACCCGCACCCCTGCGGCGGTGAGCGTGTCAGCCAGGGTCGCGCCGACGAACGGCTCGGTCCACGGGACCAGGCGCGACCCGCGGGCCAGCACCGTCACCTGCGCCCCGAGCGCGGCGTACACCTGCGCAGCCTCAACCCCGGCCGCACCGCCGCCGAGCACCGCCAACCGGTCGGGCACGTGGTGGCAGGACGTGGCGTCACGCGAGGTCCACAACCGCGTCTGACGCAGACCCGGCACATCGGGAACACCGGGCTCTGAACCCGTCGCGACGATGACGGCGTGGCGCGCGGCCACCGTCTGTTCCCCACCGGCGGCGGTGATGGTGACGGTCCGTTCTGCGGCCAGGCGGGCCATCCCCCGCAGCAGCGTCACCGGGCTGCCACGCAGCCGCGCCACCTCCTCGTCGTCGCGCCAGTGCGACACCATGGCGTCGCGCGCAGCGAACGTCGCCTGCGTGTCCAGCTCGGCGGCCCCCAGCCCCGGCACCGCACGAACGTCACCCATGACCGCCCCCGGCCGCAGCAGCATCTTCGACGGACGGCACGCCCAGAAGGCCTCCTCCCCACCAACCAGCTCGCTCTCGACGAGCGCGACGTGCAACCCAGTGCGCGCCGAACGTTGCGCGGCGGTCTGCCCGACGGCTCCGGCACCCACCACGACCACGTCGTACGTGTCCACACCCCCATCTTCGAAGACATCACTCGAATGCGCAGGTCGAGACCGCCCTTGTTGGCTGTCTGAGCCTGCGGTGAGGGACGAGCTTCGGGGTGAGGGACGAACATATTGGTTCGTCCCTCACCCCGAAGTTCGTCCCTCGGCGCGAAGATGTACGCGCAGCAGTCAGACGACTGTTGCGCGCACGCGACGGCAGCCCTCGGCGAACTGGTCTGGGTCGAGCACCAGGGACAAGGCCAGGACGCTGGGGTCGGCGAGGTCGTACAACCAGCCTGGGTGGGCGAGCACTCCAGCAGCCAGCAGCTCGGCGGTGAGGGCGTCGTCGTCGCGGGTGCGTGGCACGTCGACCAGGACGGTCCAGCCACCGTCGGTGCGACGGACACGGCACGGCGAACCCAGCATCCCCCGGGCTGTGGCGAGGTTGGTCGTGGTCCTCGCGCGCACCTGGGCGACCTGCTCGTCGACGAGGCTGAGCAGGCCAGGAAGGGCGCACGCGACGGGGGCGCTCACCGACAGGTAGGCGTCGGCGACGGTGTCCAAGGCCTCGGCCAGCCCAGGGCGGGCGTCGCCGCCAAGGCGTAACCAGGCGAGCTTGAGCTGGGGTGCCGCCAACGACTTCGACAGCCCGTCGAGGACGGCGACAGTCGCAGCTTCGCCCACGTTGTCAAGGCTCGGCGCGCGCGAACCACGGTCCAGCCAGAACGGCCCGAACACCTCGTCGGCAACCATCACCACCTCGTGCTCGGCGCACAGCGCGGCGACGACGGCAGCAGTGGGCGGCTCCAGGTACGCCCCCGTCGGGTTCCCAGGGCTGACGACAACCAGCGCCCGCACCGCCGGGTCGGCCAGCACACGGGCGAGGGCGTCGGTGTCCACAGACCAGCCGTGCGGGTGGACGTAGAACAACGGGTAACCCACGGTGCGCACCCCGGCGAACCGCGCCAGTGGTTCGACCAGCGGGTATCCCGGCACCGGAACAGCCACCGCGTCACCCGGGTCGCACGTGACGGTGAGCAGCCATGTGTACGCCTCGGACGTGCTCGCAGCCAGCCAGTAGTCGTCGCTGTGGCCACCGTGCGACGCGGCGAGGGCTTCGCGTGCCTGGCGCGGCCCGCGCGGGTCCGGGGTGTAGGTCCCGACCTGCTCCAGCCCCTGCGCCAGCACCTCGACCAACCGTGGGTGCGTCAACCCGTGCCGCGTCGGGTTCGCGTCCGACAGGTCCACCACATCCGCACCCGCCTGCGCCCGGGCCCGCGCGAACGCGTTCGCCGCCCCCTCCCCCACCCGTCGGGCCACTGGTCGTCTCACACCACGAGTGTGCCAGCCCCGACGCAGCGGAGGCGGACGTCTGAAGCCCAGGGCCGGGAACCCAATATCGATTCGGCGTGGCGCCCCTGCCCCTGGTACAGTGGCTGGTCGCGCGCCATTAGCTCAATTGGCAGAGCAGCTGGCTCTTAACCAGCGGGTTCGGGGTTCGAGTCCCTGATGGCGCACAAGAGGTCGGGCGAACGCGCACGCCACCAAGGCCGCGCCGCTGCGGCTGCGAGAACTGCGCCGAGGGTGTTGACGATGACGTCGTCGATCGACGAGACCACCGGTCTCTACGGCGTCGGTCCGGCCTGTTGAGGATGACCGACGGACACTGTGATGACACCGCGCGACATTGTCTGTCTGCGGACGCGCTGGTCACAGACACCCGCGGTGAGCTGGGTCACAGGTACAGACCCGGCCCCTGGCCGGACTCGTCGGGCTGGGCGACGCCGTGGATGTCGCGTTCGCGCAGAAGCAGGTAGGCGGTGCCGGTGAGCTCGACCTCGGCGCGGTCCTCGGAGTCGAACAGGACCTTGTCGCCGATGGCGACCTGGCGCACGTGCTGGCCGGCGGCCACGACAAACCCCCACGACAGACGCTTGCCGACCTCGGCGCTGGCGGGGATGACGATGCCGGTCGCAGAGCGGCGTTCGGCGCTCTCGGCGTCCAGACGGACCAGGAGGCGGTCGTTGAGCATCCGGATCGGGACACGGGGCGTCGGGCTGGTCGCAGCGCGCGGGGTGGTGGGTTCAGGCACGTGTTGACCGTACCGTGGACCGTAGAGTGAGCGTGACACCTACGGAGGAACAATGTCTGGTCTGAAGGTTGGCGACACCGCCCCTGACTTCACCCTGCCCGACGCGCAGGGCACCCCGGTCACCTTGTCTGACCTGCGCGGGCAGCGCGTCGTGGTGTACTTCTACCCCCGGGCGGCCACGTCGGGGTGCACGAAGCAGGCGTGCGACTTCCGCGACTCGCTGGCGTCGTTGGGCGCCGCGGGGTACCAGGTGCTGGGTGTCTCCCCTGACCCGGTGGCGCGGCTGGCGACGTTCGCCGCCGCGCAGCACCTGACGTACCCGTTGCTGTCAGACCCCGACCACGCCGTGCTCGACGCGTGGGGTGCGTGGGGCGAGAAGAACAGCTACGGCAAGACGAGCGTCGGGGTGATCCGGTCCACGGTCGTCCTCGACGGCGCTGGGACCGTCACCTGGGTGCGGTACAACGTCAAGGCCACAGGGCATGTGGCGTTGCTGCGCCGCGAGCTGGGGATCTGACGTTCGGCGCAAGCGTGCCAGACTGGACCTTGCGCGTGAGTGGTGAAACGGCAGCCACGCCAGGTTTAGGTCCTGGTGCCCGCCAGGGCGTGCGGGTTCGAGTCCCGCCTCACGCACCCGCGACCGCAGCACCTCACCGCCCCGGCGAGGCACGGTCTCACGCCTGCTCGGCAGCCTTCTGGCGCACCTCGTCCATGTCGAGGTTCTTCACCACGTCAACCAGCTGCTCAAGCGTCGCCGCAGGCACCGCCCCGGCTTTGCGGTACACCAAGATGCCCTCCCGGTACACCGCGAGGGTCGGGATCGAGGTGATCTGCATCTTCAGCGCCAGGCCCTGCTCAGCCTCGGTGTCGACCTTGGCGTGCAGGACGTCAGCGTGCGCGTCCGACGACTTCTCGTACACCGGCCCGAACACCCGGCACGGGCCACACCACGGCGCCCAGAAGTCGACGATGACGATCTCGGTCTCGGCGATGGTCTGGTCGAACGTGGCGTCGGTGAGGTCGATGGTTGCCATAGGTCCTACTCTCGGTGAGGGACGAGCGTCGTGCACGTCAGCGCACGTTGCCCCATGATAGTCCTGGTACCCCCAGGGGTATCAAATCTGCACCCTGCTGCCGTCGAGGGAGTAGAACAGGTCTGTGACCGACACCGCCGAGTTCCCACGCCCACCAGACGAACCTGCGCAACCGTCGATCTGGCTCACCGAGGGCGAGCTGGCTGTTGTGCGCCAGCAGGTCCCTGTGCTGTACATCAACGCTGTGCCCGTGCGGGTCGACGACTCAGGTGACGTCGTCGACGTCGGTCTGCTGCTGCGCGTCACCCCCACCGGTGCGATCACCCGGGCCCTGGTCTCGGGGCGCGTGAACTACCACGAGCGGGTGCGCGACGCCCTGCTGCGCCATATCGAGAAAGACCTCGGGCCGATGGCCCTGCCGCAGATCCCCGCCTCACCGCAACCGTTCACCGTCGCCGAGTACTTCCCCACCCCGGGGATCACCGCCTACCACGACCCACGCCAGCACGCGGTGTCCTTGGCCTACGTCGTCCCCGTCGCCGGTGACTGCCGGCCCCGCCAAGACGCGCTCGACCTTGCCTGGCTCACCCCAGAACAGGCCTGCGACGACGACGTCCAGCTCGAGATGACCGGCGGCCAGGGTGTGCTGCTGCGCCAGGCGATGGCACATGTCGGACGTCTGCTGTGACCATCTGACCTGTGCGGACGTCAGTACGTGCTGGTGTCTTGCGAGACGACCCAGACGAAGATGACGAGGTAGAAGATGAAGACGAGGATGGCCACCACCACGAGGATGTAGCCGATGACCAGCCCGGCCACCGCCATCCCCCTGCCCTCCTCACCGGTGTTCTTGATCTGGTTGAGCGCGATATGCCCCAAGATGATGCCGACGACCGCCGTGACACCGGTGAAGATCCCGGCAAGGCTGCAGATCATCGACACCAACGCCATCGTGTTGTTCTGCGGCGTGGGTGCGTACGGGTACGGCGGGGGACCATACCCAGGCGCTGGCGGGTATCCCGGTGTGCCATAGTCGACCGGGGCACCATAGTCAGCCGGGGGCCCGTACCCGGCGGGAGGAGGGTTGTACGGGTCTGGCTGGTACGGCTGCTGGTACGACATGGATCCCTCTGCGTGGTGAGGTGGGACAGACGGGTCGAGCCTACGCCCCGCCGGCACGTGCCATGTGGCACTTGGGCCCACCGGGGCGTCGACGGGGCACAGGTCGCCGGTTTCACCCTGCCGGCGACTGGTCAGGTCACGGCGACAGCACAGCGACGACCGCCGGCGCCAACGCCCGGAAAGCTGTGCCACGGTGGCTGCGGGCGTTCTTCTCGGTCGCGCTCAGCTCGGCGCAGGTGCGTCGTTCACCGTCTGGGACGAGCACCGGGTCGTAGCCGAACCCGTTGGCCCCGCGTGGGGCTGTGGTGAGCGTGCTGGCAAGGTCGCCGTGCTCGACGACCTCGGCCCCGTCGGGGGTCACGAGCACCGCGGCGCAGCGGAACCGCGCGGTGCGGTGCGGGTCGGGCACGTCGGCGAGCTGGTCGAGCAGCAGGCGCAAGTTCGCCTCGTCATCGCCGTGGTGGCCGCACCAACGTGCCGAGAAGATGCCTGGGGCCCCGCCGAGGACGTCGACGACCAGGCCCGAGTCGTCCGCGACCGCCGCCAGCCCGGTTGCCGCGACCAGCGCACGGGCCTTGATCAGGGCGTTGTCGGCAGAGGTCAGGCCGTCTTCGACCGGGGGGGCCACGCCCAGGTCTGCTGCACCGACCAGGCACCGGGGGTCCAGCCCCGCCTCAGCGAGGATCGCACGGACCTCGGCGACCTTGTGCGCGTTGTGCGTGGCCAGGACGACCGTGCCGGTCACGACGCGAGCACCTCACGCTGGAGCCGGGTGAGCTCGGTCGTGCCGACCAGCGCCAGGTCGAGCAGCGTGTCGAGCTCGGCACGGTCGAACGGGGTCTGCTCGGCAGTGCCCTGCACCTCGACGAACGTACCCGAGCCGGTCGTCACGACGTTCATGTCTGTGGCGGCGCGCACGTCCTCGGCGTACGGCAGGTCGAGCATCGGCACCGCGTCGACGATCCCGACGCTGACCGCCGCGACCGAGTCTGACAACGGCTCGCCTTTGAGCAAGCCCCGGGTGCCCGCCCACGCCAGGGCGTCGGCGAGGGCGACATAGGCCCCAGTGACCGCCGCGGTGCGGGTGCCCCCGTCAGCGGCGAGGACGTCGCAGTCGACGACGATGGTGTTCTCACCCAGGGCCCTGGTGTCGACGACGGTGCGCAACGACCGCCCGACCAGCCGGGAGATCTCGTGCGTGCGCCCGCCGACCTTGCCGCGCACCGACTCACGGTCGGAGCGGCTGCCGGTCGCCCGCGGCAGCATCGCGTACTCCGCGGTCACCCACCCTTTGCCCGACCCGCGCCGCCACCGCGGCACCCCTTCGGTGAACGAGGCCACGCACAGCACCGTCGTGCGCCCGAACCGCACCAGGACACTGCCCTCCCCCACGTCGAAGTACCCACGCTCGATCGACACCGGCCTCAGCTCGTCCACGCGGCGCCCATCGGCCCGCACCAGGTTCTCGTCCATACCAGCCACCCTAGGCCACCTCACGTACCCAGGGGCGCACCGGGGACGCACGCTGGCACCCTGCGGCTGGCGAGCACCGGCACCGGACGCGCCGTGCGTGCACCTCACACCCGGCGACGAATCGCCTGGCCATCTGTCCGGCGTGGCCTACAACGTCACGAGCATGTCTGGGACGGCCAGGTCGAGCGGTCCGTCATAGGTCTGGCGGGCTCGGGCGAGGGCACGCTGTGGGTCGTCCCAGGCGGCGAGGTGGGTGAGCACGAGCCGACGTGCACCAGCACGCTGCGCGGCGGCACCGGCCCTCGCAGCGGTGAGGTGGATTCCCCGGGGTGCGTCGTCGTCGCAGAACCCAGCCTCGGCGAGCAGCACGTCGACGTCGGTGGCCAGCTCGTCCAGGCCCGGCCCGGTGTCGGTGTCACCGGTGTACGACAACGTGACCGTGCGGGCGGAGCCAGCCTCGCACGGGCCGACGACGCGGACACCGAACGTCGGCACAGGGTGCTCGACCGCGACCGGGGTGAGCACCATCGGCCCGACGGCCACCTGAACGCCTGGGTGCCACACGTGCACGTCGAACGCTGGCGTGGGTTTGCCGACCAGGGCGGTGATCCGGTCGTCGGTGCCAGCCGGCCCCCAGACCGGCAACGGTGGGCACGGGCCAGCGGGGTGGTGCCGGCGGGCCACGTCCAGCACAGCGAGGTCTGCGCAATGGTCGGCGTGCAGGTGGGTGATCGCCACGAGGTCCAGCGCGGTGTGGTCCACCCAGCGCTGCAACGGACCCAGCGCCCCTGAGCCAAGGTCGAGCACGACGTGCCAGGTGCGCCCCTGGGCGTCGTCGGCGCTCACCAGGTACCCCGAGGCGGGCGACGTCGCCGACGGGAACGACCCGGCGCACCCCAGCACCCGCAGCCTCATGGCACCCTCACCTCAACGCGCCGAGGGTGTCGACGGTATGCACCTCTGGTCCCAAGAACCGCTGCGCGAGCTCGGCGAACGACGCCGGGTCTCCGGTGGTGACGAACTGCCGGCGTGGCGGACCGGCAGCGGGGTCACGCTGCAGGTCGTGGGCGACCAGGGTGCGCACGACGTCCTTGGCGGTCTCCTCAGCCGACGAGACCAACGTC
>Ga0123353_10010255_pt1 | contig 13040 bp, 9 predicted proteins | sample TergutLab28metaG_3_FD_92763 | JGI IMG/M metagenome (GOLD analysis project Ga0123353, IMG submission 92763) | Labiotermes labralis P3 segment gut microbial communities from Petit-Saut dam, French Guiana - Lab288 P3 | ecosystem: Host-associated > Arthropoda: Insects > Digestive system > Gut ...
GGAGAAACCCCCCCCCCCCCCCCCCCCACGGCCCCCCGATACCCGGCGAGTAAGAGACATTTTGTACCACAGACACGATGTGGTAGAAGACTCGGAGGTCCGAAAATCTTTTGTCCTAAAAGGGAATCGATGCATTATTCCTCGGTCGTTCATTTCGTAGCCTAGTCACTATAAAATTGTTGCTAATAGGCCTATTGTTTTATATTTGCGTTGTCAATCTGTCATTCTTTACAAAAGAAAGAACTCATAAACATCCAGCTCTTTCAATAGGAAACAACCTCATTTCCACTGATATAATCAAATGCACATGACAAATGAAGGAGTATGTGAATTTTGCGCATATCTTCAAGCAACATTAATAAATATGGCCTATAGTCACTTGCAACTAGTCTCTCCCTCTCTTTCTCTCTCTCTCTCTCTCTCTCTCTCTCTCTCTCTCTCTATATATATATATATATATAAACACACACATTCACGGGGAATCGTAAAAAATAATTCAAGTCTAATTGTTCGACTACGTTCCGAAGAATATATTGCATTCACCCTCAACATGCAAATAATGATAAGGGTGAGGGATGACTGAAGTTTGTGTAAGTAGCTGCAGGTAGATAGGAACCTGAAGCATAACAGAAACTTTCCCATTGTATTAAAAGGTAAATTTGTCCCTTGACACATCACTGAGATATGTAGGTGGCGTGAAGGTAAAACTAAACTCCCTTTTACCTCGGCAATAGATGCAGTTGAGTAGTTGACTTCACCCTCCGGCCCTTTTAGCTACATGGGATAAACTTTCATCATCCATCACATATGAGGCTGTGGTGGACCCCAGATCCGGTCTAGATGTTTTGGAGAAGAATAAATACCTTTCGTCTCCCGAAATTTAGACCCCGGACCTAACAGCATGCATCGCACGCACTATACCGCCTGAGCTATTCAGGTTTCGTTCCTCACTGTATAGGGAGTCATAAATCAGAAGAGGAAACCGGAAGCAATAATGATTTTCTTTACATTTTAATCCTAAAAAACCCAGTGGTTGGTATATATACCACCTGTTCTAAATTGAAAGTTTCAAATATGTTTTTAAATAATCCTCAGAACCAAAAACAACCACGTCCCTACACAGCTTCAGCGAATTATTCGGTGTTAACCCCTTAAGAACGAAATTGTTTCTGTCTGATTTGAAGACCCAGTTCTTACCGCGCAGTAAACACTCTCTGTCTCGGTTATAAAACCGAAAGGTTAATGTTGTATAGAGAAATAATCGCTGTTTGTTCTGAGATCCGCACAAAACACATGAATACATTGCGGACAGAAGGCAGAAATTATGAATGTTAAAGCTGGTGGTTCATGAAGTAATTCTGAGATTTTAGAAAAGTTAAGCTGATGGATTTTGCCCTCTGAGACAATAAAATTAAACATTTCGTACTGTCGTACTGTAAGGACAACACTGACTCCCCGTATAACAATATGCTGCTTGACAGATGTGCACTGATTAGCATTTATAGAAACCTCTCGTTTCATGAAGGAAATCAAAGTAAATATAAAAAACTTGCTTTTGTGCATGTCGAGACAGATCTTAAACATATTTCTTCGTGGGCTGAAGGTTTTATATACGGTTCATTAGATATAATCTCTTCAAACACGTTTGTGTGCAAAATGATTGCATATGTATTAACTGATTGTCGCAAAATATGTGAAAAACCAAATCTCTGTCTAGTGCCTAGGAATCCTACTTTAGGTCCTAGTCAAAGACTAACACTAATTGAGGATTTGGGGTTCAAGAATCCTTAAGCCACATTTTTTTTTTATAAAATTGCTTATTAATTTATGGGTACATTTCCAAAACAATTTTTGAAGAGTTTCAGCCCGAGGGAACATAAAGTGCAAAGATGTTATAAAACTCACTTCAATCTACATCTGTTTCCTGGAAGAGTCTTGTCTAATTATTAGCCTCAAAATATTTGACCATTTCTGCTCCTTGGACTCAAAGTCTACACCTTTCTCTCCTCTATCCTCTTCTTCTTTGATCTTCATTTTCTTCCTTTCTTTTTCTTCGTCTCTCCTTATTCCTTTCTTCCTGCACAGCTTAGATTGGGTTTTGCTCGTTCATTGTAAAGAGAATTTTATTTTACCGCGCTGCAGTTCCCAGTAGGTCAGAACTTTCTCATTGTCCTGACTTCACGATCACTCCCGCTGGACACACCACATTCGGTAGGAATCCTCGGTTCGAGTAACCAGCTCTTCGCTGAAACCTGTACCTGACAACACGCAAAACTCATAAGAGAGAGATATCCATGCACCCGGCAGGATTTGAACCCCCAAACCCAGTAAACGTGCGGCCACATTTCCAAGCCTTAGACCGCAAGGCCACCAGGATCGAACTTGTTCGAATTAAGTCCACGTATGACACCCCTGAATTAGTAAGGGATAGGAAGTGGCGAACCAACAAACTGTAGGAAAGAGGTAGGCCTCACAGAAAATTGGTTAGGAAATAGGAAGAGGGCTGAGAGGATAGGGTAGGTATAAGCAGAGAATAAAGCAAGGAAGAGGTTGGCTGAAACAACCCTTCTACTCTCTCTAACCAAACCTCGCCCCTGGAAAAGCAGCAACTTGCGAGGCAAACCTGCAGCAGCTTCTAACCTAGCAGAGGCCTTCATAAATCCGAAAACGACACAAGTCAGATTTTATTTCTTGGAAATCGGTTTTGAGTGCTAAGGCAGCATAACACGCGTATGCATACTGATGAAGGGTTAATGTCAGTAACTGAGAATACACAGCGTGTTACACAATTGGAAGTGTTAGCTATCGTGTTTGCTTTGAAATCAAAGTTTTGGGGCATTAATTAAAAGACACTGCAGAATATCAACCAGTACGAACGACACATTTAATATATACGAACTAGACTGAAGTCACTTTTGCTGACAAAACGCTGCATTTAGCAACCAGTGGTCAAAACTGTGCGTGAGCACCACAGTTAAGCTGGACCCAGTGGTGCGAACACAGAAATTTCATACGGATTTTAAGACCCAAAATCACATCTAGGGTTTAGCGAGAATGCTGTCCTTGTCGATAACACAGCCCTGTGTAAAGTTGCCACCTCAATCTAGGGGCCGGTGTAGAATGCCTGGCGTTTTGTTTCCATCTATCTTATACACCTTCGAAAGTTGATGCTAAGACACATGTTAATTTACGTTTTACCTTCTGGTGGAAGGTGGGCGTAATGTACTGTAATAAACAGAGGTTTATGTGGCGCTCTTCCAGTAAAGAGAACGTTTGAAGAGGAGAGATACAGCGGGAGAGAGAGAGAGAGAAAGATAATTTGCTGCAGCCCTTTGCCTATACTACAGTGCCAGCTATTACTCGAAGCACAGTGATTGGACGAGAAATTTTAATACAAAGCTTCTTACAATCTGCTGTTTTCTCTTTTGGTTCCAAGGTGATTTCCTTCACCGTCTTGCAGATTACAAAGATTTCGTAAGTCTTGAGTTGGTCCCTTCTACCACCGGGACACACAGTATCGCAAATAATTTAAATACCTTACAAGTCGCCATAAAATTATCGCACTACAAAGGTACCTAAATTCTCCCCTCTGCAGTGTTCTCAGATGTGTCAAGAGTATTATCTTTACCTTGAGATCGAGCGAGCTGTTTGAATAGGTAACACCTGGGCTTGCAGTTAGGAGTTGCCCAGATTTAGTTGTTGGTGGGAAGCCGTGTATCCCGAAAGGTGCATTTCGTGATTTTATCCAGTCTTCCAGTTGAACACCAAGATTATACCTCGAAATAAGCAGAAAAAGCGTCCTTTCCAAACTTCCTATTTTTTTCGGAATCGGTTTTCATTTTGTTAGTATTCGATGTCGAAGAGTGAAGGCTGGTAATATAATGTAGCAAAATTACCATGAATCATTTGCACATCATTTTAAACTACTGGTTTTTATCGATAATTATCCTAGAGTTTAATACTTACTTACTTATTACTTACTTACTATATTTTGTTACTTACTTAATTACTTACTTACTTACTCCATGGTGCAGAGTCCTTCTTGAGAAGCTAACTGGTTTGCAGCTAGTCAAGAAATTCCCCGCATTTCACGGAACCCAAAGGTTCATTACCGCACTCAAAAGCTTCCGACACCTGTCTCTATCTGGGCTAGCCCAATCCAGTCCATATACCCACATTCCACCTCCTGGAGATCCATCCTAATATTGTTAACCCATCTAAGCCTAGGTCTCCCCAGTGGTCTCCTTCCCTCCCGTTTCCCCACCAAGACCCTATATCCTAGAGTTTAATAGAAACAAATATTTGCAATAAACAACATTCATGAAAATAAATTTATCACTCTTTCTTTTTCTTCATAATTCTTTGTAGTTTTCTAGTATACCTTATTAGACTTGTAATGTTCCAAGGTTTTAAGGTATTTCTTTAAATTTCCTACAAACCAACAAGCAATATTTCTGATGATAGATATTATACACGCAACAAGGATTGAGAATAATTCTCAAAGTCTGACATAATGTTTTCATTATTTCTTACTTCAGTTAAATACAGTGCCAAATAATAAGGATACTATATTGGCGTACGGCGGTGGCGCAGTTACTTGAGGTACTGCGCTACTAGCCGGAAGGTCGCGGGTTCCATTACCGATGGGGTCTTTGAGTCTCTAAGGGAAATTAATACAAGGAATATATTCTGGGGGTAAAGGCGGCCGTGCTGAAAACCTTGCCAATTACATATGGGAAGCCTAAGGATCCCCCAGTCTAGCTTATTTTGTTGGACACACCGGTTCTAATTTTGTGAGCCAATCCCATTGTACAATGGTAGTAAAGCAAGCAGTCCCGTTACAGGCCTGGACAGGCCCAGAGGGTTCTTAGGAAGTTAAGGTTCCCAGATTTCGTGACAACGGCACAGGATGGTGGTAGTTTGTCAGCCTTACGCACCGGCCGCCTTTACCCCCAGGAAATGCTCCTGGTACTCATTTCTGTTAGAGGCTGAGTCGACCCCAGGGCCATAGTGCGTTCAGAAGGATTTGATGTCAATGAAGAATCCACTGACACCAGCTGGGATCGAACCAGCGACCTTCCGATTTGTAGCACAGCACCTTAACCACTGCACTATCGTGGTCCCCTTGGAGTGGCCCAGAGGATTCCAGGAAGTTAAGGTTCCCAGGTTTCATGACAACGGCACAGGATGGTGGTAAGTTTGTCAGCCTTACGCACCGGCCACCTTTACCCCCAGGAAATACTCCTGGTACTCATTTCGGTTAGAGGCTGAGTCGACCCCAGGGCCATAGTGCGATCGGAAGGATTTTGTCAATGAAAAATTCCAATGACACCAGCTGGGATCGAACCAGCAACCTTCCGCTTTGTAGCACAGCACCTTAACCACTGTGCTACCGCGGTCCCCGTACAATGGTAGTGTTTACAGATATTTGCTTCTTAGACGGCTCATTTTTATAAGAATTAGGCACAGAAGTTTGTGCCCTCGTTAATCCTGTTTGTGTTTATTTCATTTTAATAATATTTAATTAATATGAAATTAAATGTTCTGTTGGCAGTGAGTAATACATTCCGTATACTGGTAATTAATGCTGTGTAGTTCGGTACACTGGCACAGACGTCTTGAAAAATAGTATTGCATTTATTTATAAGTCGAATGTGTAGAGATTAGGTACTTCTGACAACTTGTAGGCCTGTCCACCTACCTACCTACCTACCAAATTACATATGTCGTATCACAGAAGCTAACTACTTCTATGAAGCAAAGTCCATGAGAAGCTAATAGTTCGCTAGCCAGTCAAAAAGAGCTCCGAATTTTATGAAAGCCTCAAATTTTCTTACCCTTGACACAACAGCCAGCGTACCAGAAAGAGATAATTCACAAGTCCACTACTTCATACCCTATTTCTCTACGATATAATCTTAACTATACTTCAATATTATTCATCCCTTAACGGCTAAGTCTCTAAGCGGTTATTTCTCTCAAGTTTACCAAAAAGTTTTGTATATAGTACTTTCCCCCCACCCTCCCCCATACATTCCACACTTACCGCCCATTTCATCCTCCTCGATTCAATTACTATAATAAGTCTTGGTGCGCGAAACTTCCATTTTTGAGGTGACTTCCGAATTTCGATCTCAGTACCAGCTGTTTGACGTTCAGGTGACTTTGCATCGTGATAAATTCTTACAATAAAACAAGCTAGATGCATTAATTTCTCAAAATTATTCTTAGAATAAAAACGCTACATGTTTCGGACAGTTCCTCTGTCCATCATCAGGAGTTTTTCACTGTACACACAGCAATAGATATATGTCATACAGGTTTGTAGACGGCTTTCGGGCCTGCTCGAAAGCCGTCTACAGTTCTGTATGACACTACCATTGCTGTGTGTACAGTGAAAAACTTCTGATGATGAACAGAGTAACTGTCCGAAACATGTAGAATTTTTATTCCAAAAATAAATTTGAGAAATTAGTGCATCTAGTTGGTTTTATTGTAAGGGTTCAGTACAAGCATCTCAGGAAGCCAGGATACTGTAGTCGGTATAGTGACTAGAATATGGGCTGGACGCTAAGGAGTTCGAATACCGACATTGGTACAAAATCTATCTGTTCTCCAAAGCTTGCAGATCTTCTGTGGAGCCCAATGAGCCTCCTGTTCCACAGGCACGAAAGGATGTCACCCAGAGTTAAAACGGCTTAAGCGGGAAGCTAACCACGCACCCTCACCTATTTCTGAGGTTAGAAATAGATGGAGCTACACATCCCCCCACCCATTTTATGCCTTCATGATGTTTATTAAGGAAGACTTCACTTTTTTTAACTGACGGTTCTGAAATATATTTTGTGGTACTTAGTCTAAAACCGAGAAATTCTAAAATATCTCACGATCCTATTTGTAGACAATTTTCTGTTTAATATTTGTGATTTTTTTCCATCTCATTTCAAAGTAAAGAGGTCATACATTTTTTAAATTTAATACATCGTCAATACGCCACTTAAAAATCAATTATCCATTACTCTGCATTTCAGAAGAGAGTCTAAATGTGACAGAGAATAATTTACTTTTGAGCCACAGACATAATTTTGACAGATGTGATGACTTACAAATAATCTGGAAGGGAGTTTCAGAGCAGAATTATGTCTCAGCATTTTCCTGGTGTGATGAGAAAAGCAACGGAAAAATCAAGAAAAGAAAGCAAACAGAAACTTCGCAGTATTGTACGTTAGAAGTTTTATAGAATAGTATGGTGAGTTGATTTGCGTTTATCATTTAAGAAACTTTTAAGGGAAGCAGCTGCACATTATTTTAAATTAGTATTGTATTAAAACTTACAGAGGGAAACTAAAAATCTGCAAAAAAAACTTCGGGCGGAATTAATAGTGTCCAAGTCAATAGTCTAAATTTGGGTTCGTCTGAAAATAAGAAACGCTGTAAGGTTTATTTCTCTTCGTGCCCCTCAATTACTATCAGCTACAAAAAAAAGTCGAAGCGTCTTGTGTTGTCGCATGTGAACAGAGCACACGCCACGGCTCACGTAAGACGAGGCACGCTGGTGCACGGCAGTGAAAACTGCTCGGAAACATCCATTCTCGTTGGACGCCTTTTCCTTTCGAAATACCATCCCTCCTCCCCTTCAACCCCTTGGAGAAACCGGGCTTCTAAAATATTCTTGTCTTTTCCTCACCAAAACCAACCAATCAGGAACGTATACGTCAGAAAACCACCATAGCTTCTAGGTTTGGCGAGGGTGGTTGTGGGGTAGGGTTGGGGGAGAAAGGAAGGCGTAGTTCTACATTTTGAAGAGGATTTGCTCCTAGGAAATGTGTGTAGTGCAAGAGGGAGTAAGGTGGGGTGGGTTTCAGGGAGGCGGAGGGACGCCATGCGTCTTTGCTGAGAGAAGAAACATCAATAATACAGGAAAAGCAAAGAGAAATGGTCTTTCAAACAAGAATGAAGTAACAATATTTTCAGGCTCTGTTTCGTACATTTCTCATTCCCGATCTTTTCAAGTATTACTTAATTACTTAGTGTTTCACACATTACAATAACAAAACACAGTCTCTAATATGATACTATACTTGTAACAGCAGAGTCAAGTTTTTAAACGAGAAAAGTCTAAAGAATAAAGAAACTATGATCTTGTGCCACTCTTTCCCTGAAGTAACGACGTGGAGAAACCAAAGAGAAGCCTTCTGTACGAGAGTACCCACAAACACATATACGCCATCTATTCACAGAAAAGACAGATGGATATTACCAGAAAGTTTGCCTACACAAGCAACTGTGCTTCAACACGTTTTGGAGGCTTTACCTGTTTCTAATTTCCGCGCGCTCTCTGAGATGAATAGGAAAAAACAAAACACATGCGTTGGCGTATCAACAGCCACGCGGAAATGTTCACCTCGATATATCGCATGTCAGCGCGGTTCAAACTAAGGCAGACTCTTTGTCTCCCCCGTCTTGTAGAGAAGAGCTGATAAAAACGAGAGAAAAGAGGAAATTGGGAGAAGCTGAGAAATGTTGCCGTGCAGAGAACGGCAGGGTCTGTTGGTAGTTCTGTCTGACTGTCTGTCTATCTATCTGTATTTGTGTCTGTCTAATACTTTCATCTCGTCTTTCTGGTATCCTTATCCGAGACATCTGTAGATCACAAAAGACCTTAGGTTTGAAGTTACCTAATCTGGTATAAGGGTAAAGCAGTCCCATTACAGGCCTGGACAGGCCCAAAGGTTCCCAGATTTCGTGACAACGGCACAGGATGGTGGTAGGTTGTCAGCCTTACGCACCGACCGCCTTTACCCCCAGGAAATTCTCCTGGTACTCATTTCTGTTAGAGGCTGAGTCGGCCCCAGAGCCATAGTGCGATCAGAAGAATTTTATATCAATGAAAAATCCACTGACACCAGCTGGGATCGAACCAGCAACCTTCGGAATTGTAACGCAGCACCTTACCACTGTGCTACCGCGGTCCCCCACCTAATCTGGTATATATTTCCGAAATGGGACTAAAGTACGTGAGCGTCTTGGGGTAAGAATAAAACAACAATATACCACCCCCTAGTAATAATTGAAAAAATGTTTAAATTTAAAAAATAAGAAAAACGAAGAAAGAGTGTAAAAGAAGAAAGGAGGACAATAGTTGAAATGAAGAAAAATGTAGAAGTTAAGCCACTTTTAATAAAATTAGGGATTAATCATAAATTTAGAAGTGAAAAAGGAGAGTATGAGATAAAATAGACAAATATTCAATGAATATAAACGTAAGGCAAAACAGGCATTTCGTTTGCGGTTCAAACCACAAGTTCACTTTGTACAGCCTGAAAAGAAATTTTTAAGAAAATATTCGGTTAGAAATATTTGAGTAGGGCTCCCTGCCTTAATCACGCGAGAGCAAGTATAATCCACGCAGTATATAATACGTGTGTATTTGCAGGTTCAGCAGGCCAGAAGATTGTAGACAGCATTTTTTTTAATCGTTGTACCGTGCATTTCGATATCTATAAAGTTCATACACAAACAAATGCACTCTAAATTAAACTTGACAAAGTTTTAAAATTTACATTAAAAATCACTTTGACTTTCTCCTACGTGTTTCGGTCTACGGCCATCATCAGGGAGCCTTCACTAGAGTCTAACTAAAGTTATATTTAGGTTAAAATTCTGTAAAAAAAAAAACCACGTCGTTATATGTTATGCGGTGGTATGGCAGCTTGCTGCAACACCACCGCATAACATATAACGAAGTAGTTTTTACCGAATCTTAACCTAAATATAACTTTAGTTAGACTCTAGTGAAGGCTCCCTGATTAAGGTCGTTGACCGAAATACGTAGGAGCAAGTCAAAGCGATTTTTAAAGTGAATTTTAAAACTTTATCTAGTTTAATAAATAGTGCATTTGTTGGTGTATGAACTTTGTAGACAGCATTTTTTTTTACCCTGACTCTCAGTTTTGTTAGTCGGTGAAAGGAAGCTTCGTCCAAACTGTGCCAACGAATACTGGATAATTTATGACGGAAATCGGCAGAAGTCCCACTGCCAATATGTAGTCTATAGATTCGAGATTATTGGAAATGCCTGACTTTGTTCGTGAGCATTACAAAAATATCTTACTGAAACAGCCGTCAACAATTATACTAGTAGGTGAGCACGGCATTCCCTACAGTGTCAGAGTGTTTATACCCTACAGCAGGGGTTATAAATGCAAGAAACGATATACAAATTTACACTTTTTAAATTTAGTTTATAACAGTACATTAAAAATAGCCTCTTTATATACTGATACTATTTTGTATCACGTAATTTTTATTACTAATTGTTTGAAATAGTATCCATTTTCTTGATTTTGTCTGTGTTTGTTAATATTGTTTTATTCTTCGACTAAGTATTTACCTGAAAAACTAAAAATACACTAAGTAATTAATTACATAGCTGACCAAGTAACTGTCAGCTTACCTAAATAACTATATTTTTATTCTCAAGAAGGACTGTTACAATATACCGCAGTAACGTGACCTTGAATAGGACTATTTTATCGCCCTCTAATAAAGGATATATATATATAAGACTGGCAAACTCCAAGTTCTTGGAAATTTATCTGCCTCGGCGCAGCTTCGTTTACCATAAATCCCCCACTGACATCCCGGAAACTAAACACAAGTCTCCATCATCAAAAGGAGTCAACTAATCATCGGAGTTATAAAACCGCCTAAATACCTGATCATTCCATCTACTAACTACCCAAACAATCAATTGTCTATACTATTTCCTGTACATGGTCAATCTATAAGGTTATTCAAGAAATTTAATATGAATATGGAACACAAAGCTCATTACATTACCCAAAGAAATAACCACTAGAAATTATTCTGCCTGAAATATAACAGACCAATTTACACCCTTAAAAACCACATCTGTGAAAACTATCCTACTATTATTCTTTCATTGGTGTCTCAGCCTTCTATTCTGAAAACGTCCTTTAAGAATTGCATTTAAAGAAGGAAATTATGAAGAAGTTTTATTGACGTTGGTAGGGGAACAATAATTGTAATCGCAGTCAGGGAATATTTAAAATGTGGAGGTCAAAATTACATTACACAGCCTCTGTTATCATCACACTGAAACAAGTGAGTGGTCTAAAATTATTAAAATACAATTCTGTAAATATGAGCAAATAGTAGTAAAATTTATGTACGAAATTTTCAGGCGTGGTTACTGTATTTACTTTAAACATGTTACGTCATATAGATGTTACATTTATCCAGTTGTTAAACTTATTAAGTAGGTAGTATGTCTATTTACATTATATATTTGCTGAGTCTATCTAGTCATAAAATCGTATAAATTGTTGATTAGTTGTTGTTTCTACATGGTTACGTATACCCGGTTGTTAAATTTGTTAAAAATACATGATTTCTGTTTACATTACCTATCTATTAGTATAAAACAAGAATTTGTGCATCAAGTTGGTCAATTACTAAGATTATACTGAGATGCACGGTCAGCAAAACATCAGAGTTAAAATGTGGGTTTGACAGTAAAGAAATAGATTATTATGATGGGTTAAAATAATCTGAAAATCCATTTATTCCAATAATGGTGGAATGATGTGTTCAGGCGAGACGTCGCGATGGGTACTAGAACTCTGATAACTCTGTAGTGAAATTCCCACTCATAACCTAAACTTAGTAATTCCATCACAGCCGACATGATCTGAGCATCATGATTATGACAGGCAGGTGGAAGGGAGGCAGTGTCAAAGTTAAACTCTCGTCAACCACTGTACAGCCTAGTGTTAGCTGGCTTTGTCAGCCCGTGTTTTGCACCCCCTAAAACCACCACCAGCTTCTACCCCGCAACAAAACCTCGTGGTTTTGTTTCACACTAGGCAGATTGATTTTACTTTAACAGATAAGAGTTTAGTGCTTGTAAATATCACTATAAATACAGATAAAATATTCGGAATGTATTTCTGTTGAAGGAACACACTGTGGAGAAACTGCCTGGAATAGGAAAATTTGAAATATCATAAAATGAATCAAATGCAGATAATTTCACTCTTCTCTGTTGTTACGCAGGGAGCAGTGGTAATTTCTTATCGACGTTTCAGGACAAGCTGTCAGTCCCATCTACAGCGGTCGAGAATCCAAAAGAAAGGCTTCATTTGGATTCCCGACCCATGAAGAAAGGACGGACAGGTTATCCTGAAACGTCGGTAAGAATTTATCACTACTCGCTGCGTAACAACCCAGAAGAGCGCATTTATCTGCTACTTCACGGCGGAAGCCTGAAATCACGCATGAATTAAGTGCAATATATTTCTGAAATGTTAGTCGCGGAATTCTTTTAAGACTCACTACCGCTAATTCTGATATTATCCTTCCATTCTGAGTCACTTACATTCAGCTATGATACCCATAACATGTTTCTTGAGACCTGATTTAAATTAAACCTTCAGCGAATAATTTCCGTTTTTGTCACCTATGATATTCTTTAGCAATTTAATTCAGTAAGAACTTATTTTATCTGCGTGTTTCACCCAACAAAGTAAATACTGGCATAATGATTTATCCCACTAAACTCGATAAACCAGGAAAATGACTGTATGTTAATAATAAATTAAGTCTTATTTAACAGCAAAATATTCTCGTTTGGAATTTTTTCGATATCTGACATGAAGAGACAGAATATAAATGAAGTATAGAATTGTTCAGTCTTAAAGTCGATGTTAGATGGAGGTCAGTGTTCAACATGATGTTCCAGACAATTTACTGCCGAGAAAGGACCCTGGTACAGAACGGAGTAGAGGCTGGGGTTCCTCCAGCTAAATCTGAATCCAGTTTATCCAGTCTAAATGTCTCCGAATCAACGGTAACCAACCCAGACGTACCCCCACTTCCCATCTGTACAACTCTCTAGACATCCAGCCCATCCCCGTTCTCATCCACCTACTTAACGAAAAATTTTTCGTTCATTGCCCCCTACATCCCAACCCCCCAGTCCAACAAATAGGGAATTATACTCTAGCCGACTTGACTAA
>Ga0123353_10010256_pt1 | contig 13040 bp, 15 predicted proteins | sample TergutLab28metaG_3_FD_92763 | JGI IMG/M metagenome (GOLD analysis project Ga0123353, IMG submission 92763) | Labiotermes labralis P3 segment gut microbial communities from Petit-Saut dam, French Guiana - Lab288 P3 | ecosystem: Host-associated > Arthropoda: Insects > Digestive system > Gut ...
CCGGGTTGCTGACCAAAATTTCCGATATGTACTGTGCGCTGACGTATCCTGTTTTCCCGCGAAAATCTATGCAAGCCCACCCGCCGGAAATGGATTTAACCGTGATCTGCGCTCCCCACACTAATGTCCCGATGCTGCCGTAACCGCCGCCCGGCCCGCTGCGCACATACAATCCGGTATTAGACATTACCTTATACATTTTTGCCGTTGCAACAGCCGCATGGGCGGTTATCGGCGGAGCGGAGGTGTTTACCCTGTCTGCCGCCTCAAGCGCGTCCACAAGCCAATTCTCAAGCCATATCCCGTCCCGGTCATGAATCCGTATCTGCAGATCGTCTGTTTCATCTTCCTCGTTATCGGTATAGGTAACGGATATGAGGTATTTTTCTAACGACCGGGTGATATCCACGCCCTGAAAAAAGATTTCCGCCCGCACCCGCCGCGCCTGATTGATATCGCTCATGATGCACCTCGTCATAAAAAGACGCCTTTGATCAGGCGTCTTTCATGGACTTTCATGGACTTGACAAATATGATTTTCTCGCATATAATAAGAATAGCAAGAGGAGCAGCCGTTACGGCTGGTCTAAGATGAACAGGTTAAAATGACTGCCCAACTTTGACGAGCGGGGGCAGTCATTTGCTTTTGTCCCGGACAATGATCATTAACAATAACACAATGGTTATGTACAGTATCATTTGATTCGAGTCCATCAGCCTCACCCCCTTTCGGGTGGTGAACAGCAGGACGCAAACGTCCTGCACCGCGCCGGCTCTTTCCTCTTGCTAACCGCAGCAAAATTGCTGCTGGAAAGATTCTAACAAATAAGGCTGCTTCTGTCAAGAACAGTTTTATTTTTTTACCCCGCCTTTTTTTTACCCCGCCACCAACCGCCACGGCGGCATCTCATCCACAACCCCCGGCGAAACCGCCGGCAGCTCCAGCTCGATCCCCGCCGGGAAAATATAATACGCCCGATACTGCCGGTTCAAATTCATGATTTTATCGATGTGCGCGGCATCCCCGAGCTGGGTATGGGCGATCAGATCCCACATATCTCCCTGACGGGTAATATAAGTCATCAATCGTAAACCCTCCTCGCGGTATCGTCTGCATGATCACGCATCGTCTCGATTATAATCTCCCGCAGATTTTCATTGTTTCGGTCAAATACCGCCTGCATTTCAGATGTATTCTGAGCGCCGGATATATGATACTGCGGAGAAATGGTCATATCCTCGATATTCAATCCGCCGCCGCCGCTGTTCGCCGCCACCGCCGCGCCCCTCGACTGCGCGCTGACCGCCGCCATCGCCGCCATCGCCTGCGGCGCCAGCATAGCATACTCCGTATATGCCCGGCTAACCTCCGCGTTCTCCGCCGCCGTAAGCACCCGCTCCCCTTTATGCAGCAGCGCCAGATAATTGTCCCACGGCACAAAATCCAGCCCGTCCGCATGGGAGCCGTGCAGCTTAGGCCCGCTATATTGGGGTATTTCCGGCATTTTTGCAGATAAATCGTACATAGTCAGCGCCGTCTGCGCAACACCGGCAATCTTTTTGTACGCAGCCAACACCGCCGGAAGCATCCCCTCCGCGCCGTCGATAAACCCCTGTACAGTATATTTCCCGGCTGTGACCGCTTCGGCGTTGAGATCCATCGCCGACACCGCATCCGCAAGCTCCTTGCTGATCGCCGCCATCTTTTCAGCGAAATCCGTCTCCAATTCGGCCAAACTGCCGGCGACCAACCCATGTTCCTCCTGCACCTTCTGCCAGTTGGCGACCATCTTTTTGAGATCGTCATCATTCGCTTCCGCCATCCCCGCGACCGCGTTGACGCTCTCCTTACTCCCGTCCGCGAAGCTGGTAAGCATCTCCTGCAAGCCCTCTATATCGCCCGTCCGGTCAGCCAATCCTCCGAGATTCTCGTTATAGCTCTGCCAATACTTCGCCTGGCTCTCCAACGCCGTATTGATCTCCTCCGCGCTGACAACGACAACCTCCGCCGCTTTCTCCCACAGCTGATACTGCCCGGAAATACTCTTGTAAGCGGCAACATAAGCCTCCCCGTAAGCCTTCGCTAAGTTATCCATTTCCGTCTTATAGTTATTGAGTGCGGGTTCCAGCTCGCCGATGTTTTCTTCATAAGTAGCGACCGCCCCGCTCAAGTGATCAACTATCGCTTTTTCAGCCCGCATTGAATCTGTAATATTTTTATGCGCAGCTTCAAGATCTTTCAATTCATTACCGGCGGCATCATACGCGTCGCTAACTCTTTGCATATCTTCCTTAAATGCGTTAGTGTCTCGCATAAAGGTAGAATCTTCTCGGTTCTCTTCCTTTTCCACAATGGCGTCATAATCCGCTTTCGCTTTAGTGAGCTTTTCCCTGGCAGCGTTGACGTTTTTAAGCGCATTTGCTTCATCATCTATCATACTGTTGTATCTTTGTTGTGCCGCGATCATAATCTCGAAATCTTTAGCGTTTTTCCGCCGGGCGGCCTCCGCTTCAACAACGGCTTTAACTGCATCAACACCTTTATTCAACGAATTGTCAAATTCATTAAAAGAAAGGGCAAGCTCCGGCATAGCTTTATTGAGTAAATCAACAATGCCAAGTATCTGTTGTTTAATCCCCGCGTCATCGCTCTGTAAGCCAATTAATCTATCCAGTTCATTAGCCAGATTGATAAGGCTTTGACCTTCTTTTTGAGTAGCAACAAGCGATTCATCACGCGTTTTCTTATATTCCTCGTATTCATCCATATACTTTTTGTGCGCTATCCGCGCTTCCTCCGCGGATATCTTATTGTTCTCAAACGCCGCCGTCGCGTCGTCCAGATCACGCTTCAACAGCTGCGCGTCCACCGATGTCTCGCCCATAGCGTCCTCGACCCGGTTATACTCATCCTCCAGATCCTTCATCTGATAATACTGCTCCTGCGACGCCGCAGAAAGCTCCCGTACCTCCTGCTCGGCGGATTTCTCCGCCGCCGCAAACAGCGCCAAAACCCCCGCAACCGCCGTGACCCCCAGCATAATCGGAGCGAACGACCCGGACAGCGCGATATTTATCACCTTTACCGCCTTGGCCGCCACCGTATACGCCGCCAGCGCCGCCGTAGCAAGAGCGATCGTCCCGGCGAACACCGTAATTGCCTTGACGATCTCCGGGTTATCCCGGGCGAAATCCGCCGCCCACCGGAACGCGTCCGCCCCGGCATTCGCCAAATCCTTTATCGTCGGCGTCAGCGCCTCCCCGACTGCCATCCGGAAATCGTTGCTCGCGTTGTTCATGATCTGCAGCGCCGACCGGGCATTGTCGGTTGCCGTCTTGGCCATCCCGGCCGCCGCGCCCAGCCCGTAGAACGCCCGGTCCGCCCCGTAGATAGCCTCCGACGCGTCGTCCATCTGCTTCTCAGTAGACCGAGCAACCGCCAGCATCCCCGACATGGCGTTCTGCCCGAAAATGGCCGCGGCGGCGGCGCCCTGCTGCGCCGCAGTCATATCCGAGAACCGGTCCCGCAAAATCTCGACGATCTCCGCAAAAGATTTCATTGTCCCGTCCGCGTTGGTGATGGAAATGCCGTATTCATCCATAGCCTCCGCCGCCGCTTTGGGTTCCGACACGAGCCTTGTCAAAGCCGCCCGCAGCGATGTGCCGGCCTGACTGGCCTTGACCCCGTTATTCGCCATCAGCGCCATAGCGACCGACATATCATCAATCGAAAATCCCAGCGCCGACGCCATCGGCGCCGCATATTTCAGCGTCTCGCCCAGCTGCCCGACCTCCACGTTGGCCACGTTGGTGGTCGCCGCCAGCACGTTGGCGAAATGATCGGTATCCTTCGCCGCCAGCCCGAACGCCTCAAGGCTGTCCGCGACGATCTCCGCCGTCCGCGCCAAGTCCAGCCCGGACCCCTGCGCCAGATTGACGATCCCGTTCATGCTGTCCAGCATCCGGCTGGTGTCCTCACCGGCCACCGCCATATACTTGAACGACCCGGCGATCTCCTCCGCGTTGAATACCGTCGTCCGCCCCGCTTCCCCGGCGACGGATTTCAAAATATTCATCTCCTCGGATGTAGCCCCCAATATCGCCTCTAACGACGACATCGACTTCTCGAAATCCATCGCCACCGCCGCGCTGTCCGCAAAGACATTAAAGACATCCTTCGCCGCGCCGGCGATCCCGGACGCGACAAACGCCTGACTGGCGGCGGCCAGTGATTCGTTGACCGACGCGCCCATCTTCTGCGCCGCGTCGGCCGCCTCCTCCTGCTTGCGCTTGAGATCATCGATCCTGCCGCCCAGCTCGGCGGCGGACTTTCCCATGTTATCCATATCCACGCCGGCCTCCCGCAGCGCGGCGCCCATCTGCGCCAGCTTCTGCGTCTTGGTTTCCAGCGTTTCGTTTTCCTTTTTTACCGCCGCTTCCTGATCCAGAATCCTGTTTTTCAAATCAGCAGTCGCCTCACCGGTTTTCGGCAGCTCGGCCCGTAAGTTTTCCAACTTCTCCCGGTACCGCTCCAACTTTTCCCGCGTAGCCTCCACCGCGCCCTGCTGCCGCTCATAACCGGTAATATCCTTCTGCACCTTCTGCAGCTCATTGATCTCCTTCTGCATCCCGGACAGCTGCTTCTGCGCCTCGGTAAATGCCTTGCTGTAACTCCCGCCCAGCTGCGCCTGAAGCGAAAACAGCATCTCAAATTCTTTTCTTGCACTTGCAGACATACGGATTTCACCTCTCCATCAATGCGTCATTATCATCTATCCACCCCCGCAGCTCCGTCAGCGGCAGCGACAGCCAAAAATCCACCGGTGTGTTGTTGTTCCGCGCCAGAATAAGGCAGTTTCGGCGTATCCAATGTCCGCCGTCGCCCGCCATTATTCCGGCTTTAGAAAAAAAGACCGGGCGGCCCCCTTGATCCTCTTGAAATCCTTCGATCTCATCGACTCGATCGCGTCCGATCCGATTTTTTCGGTACTACAAGCCATCGCGGCGAATTTGATAAGATACAACCCGTTGTACTCTTCAAGAATCACCGGATCGCCCATCTTGTTCATTTCCTTTTCAATGGCAAGGCATTTGCTCCCGTCGACCGATTCCCAATCAAACCGTAGCTCGCCGTATGCTTTTCCCTGCCATTCAAACGGCGTTTTGAATTTGAGAACAAAGATATCCTCCGCGTCGGCAGCCTGCCGTTCGACCTCGGCATCCTCCGCCGCGGAAGTCATCGCCTCATCCGCGAAATCAACCTCTTTTTGAACGCCATCGCTGTTTTTTATACGCATGATAAAATTTCCCCTTTATTTTTTAATAAAAATAGAATTCATTGGGTTCGGGGCTCATAATCGGGGCTCGTGCGCTGTTCGCTTGCGAACTGCTTGCGACATGCGCCTGTTCGCTGTTCGTAGTCAGGTGGAATCAACGCACAGGCGAAGTCGCGGCCCGCAGGCCGCACGAGCCCCGATTACTTCGCCTGTGCGCTGAGGCTGATTAAGTGCGTAAACCCATTGGTTTCCCAACAGTGCGTTAAAGCGAACCAAAAACGCACCGCAGGGGCGTTTTTATACTGTGTTGGTTACTGGTTTCCCGAAATTGTGTTAAAGCGCACCGCAAAAATATGTTCTCCAGTTCGCAAACTGGAGAACATATTTCTTGTGTATGTGTTGGTTACAGTCCCATTGCGCTTCTCACCGGCGCGCCGTAATCGACGCCGTTGATGAAGAAGATATAGTTGAGCGGATCGATCTCCACAACCTTCCGGCCCTCGATATAATGCGCAAAATACCGCACGGCGGCGGGAATCGCCGTATCCCGCGCGGTGGCCGGCGCGATGGTTATCCCCGACAGCCCCTTCGGAACGATAACCATCACGATCTTCTCGCCGACCGCCAGCATCGCGCCCTTCACCGTATCCTCTTTCTGGACCGCCGGACGCAGCTCGACGGTGTGCCGTACCGGCGTCCGCAGCCGCATCGAATCGGCGGACGGGGAGCGTAGGTTGATGGTCGTCTCCATCGCGTCAAACTGCCCGATGACCGGCACATCCACATCGCCCGCGATACCGGCCCCGGTCAGCTGCGCGATCTTGCTGTTGATGCTCGGCAGCACCACCGACGCCATATCCACAAACCGGTTACCGTCCTCGTACAGCATACAGTTGATGGTCGTTACTTCGTATCTCATAAGTGTTTTCCTCCCTATTTTTTTCAAAACAAAAGACGCCCCGTCCGGGACGCCTGAAATTTTGGCTTGACAAATTTCATTTTTCCGCATATAATAGTGACAGCAAGGGGACTTACCCGTTAAACGGTTACCCCCGAAAAGAAAAAGCTATGTAGCCGTACTCTTATCAGGGATGGACGGCTACCTTGCTTTTTGGGCGTTAAGTACGAACCATATACAGAGAATCACCAAACAAATGATGACCCGAATAATCCGCCTGAAACGTTCTCCCAATAGGCTTCACCTGCCTCGCTCCCGCAGACAGCGGGGATAAGGAGGGGTAACCAATCCACAGCAAGCCCCCTTGCTGTGCAAGATAAATTGTAACAAATCCTCTCCGCCATGTCAAGGCGGAGTTTTTATTATCGTATGCCTACGCCCCCGCAAACGCCGCGGCAACATATTCCGCGTCGTACTCTAAGATAAACTCGCCCAACTGGAACGGGCTGGGCGGCGTCGCGTAGAAATGCACCCGGATAATACCCTTCATCAGGTTTTCGACCGGATTCTCGTTTTCGAGTATCTCCGCCCGCGCCCCCAGCAGCGCCCCTGACCCGGACAGCGCGTTGAGCCAGACGTTGGCCTCATTGATGATACCGGACGCGATCATCGGCGTCAGCGGGCGGTCGAGTTTCGGCCAGAACCGCATGATAAGGGATTTTCCGATCCATTTGAAGGTGCGGGAAATCGGGATGAAGTATTCGGTGATATCCTCGTTGTTGACCGGATAGCTGGCGGTATAATTGCCCCACGCGGTGATTCCGTTGATGAAATTCAGCGCGGTCACAATACCGCTCTCGTTGAGCTTCTCGGTATCGGTCAGGCTCATGTTTACCTCGGACCCGTCGCCCAGCACCACCGCGTCGCAGACATACGGCTTATTCGACGGCGATTCATAGGGGATCCCGGCATTCTCGCCTTTGCGGTGCATCCCGTTATCCACCTGCGCCATCAGCCCGCAGAGATGGGTGCTCATGCGGTAAATCTTACCGCGGTTGCCTATCATCGGCCAGCAGGCGATCTGATACGGCGAGTTGACGTTGCCGGTATCCTTTTTCGTGACCGCCGCGTCCGGCGTCAACGCCCCGCCGGCCGCCGCGCTGATATCCACCACCGACATCGCTTCAAACACGTTGCTGATGTTCTCCGCCTTGACCGCCATTGCCGCCGCCACATTCGGGTCGGACGAATGGCCCGGCGCGCAGATCAGGTCCGGAATAATCCCGGTCACGGTCAGGCAATTCTCAATGTTCTCCATCCCGGCCGCCACCACCGTCCCGGTAACCCCGGCGGGATTGACCGCCTTATAGGCGATATTGAGCGTATCATCGCCCACCGCCGCGCCGTCCTCCAGCACCTCCACCGCCAGCCCGCCGGCGACATAAAACGCGTCGTAATCGGTCCCCCGGACCAGTGCCGGGCTGGAGGCATCCGGCTTGACGACCAATGTGCCGTCGTTGATCGCCTCCAGAGGCAGCAGTACCCGTCCGTTCACCACCGGCATATCGGCGGCCGCAACTGTCGTAACCATCTTGGCCGGATCCAGCAGATTACAGAAGATGGCCGGCTGGCACCGGTATAGCCGGAAATGGGTATCCATCGCCTCGCACAGATCATATTTCTCCCAGTCGTCGGAATACCCTAACCGCCCGACGATCTGGGCGAATCCGGTCCCGAGCACCACGTCGCCGGCAGCGGCGGGGTTATCCGCGCTCTGCACCGGCGCCGCGCCGATAAAAAACGGGATACTGACCGAAGTCTCATCCGTCCGCCCGCCCCGGATCGCCACCCGGATCACTTTAATTCCATGATTCATTTGGTTTTAATTCCTTTCCTGTTAAATTAATTTGGACAGCCGCTCGTACAAATTATACAACCGGCTGCCCGGCGTCTTAACCTCGACGCGCTTCTCTGACAATTTGTCGCCGTTCACAATCAGCGCGGACACATGCTGCGCGATATACGCCGGCAGCTTCAACCTCCGGGCAGCGGTCACCCTGCTCCCGTGAAAAATCCTGCCGCTCTGAATCACGCCGTGAACGGTCGGCCCCAAATAGACACAGAATCCGTCAGATTCTGTAGCGTTCGCTCCCGCCGGCGGGACGGCATTTTTCCCGGCGGATTTTCCAGCGGTCTTTTCCGGCTTTTTGCCGCCCGGCTGTTCTGCATCGCTCTCTGACGCCGGATTATCTGCAGACTGCCCGGACGTCGCCGACACATTGTTTTTTTCGGGCATTGTTATAGCCTCCTTCCTTTTTTTTCGTAAAAAAGAACGCTCTCTCAAAGCGTTCCGATTTTGTGCTTGACATTTTTGAATTGGCGTCTTATAATAATGGTAGAGGCAATGCCGTTGAACGGTTAGCCAAAAAGTTAAGTTATTATGGAAATAACCGCACTCTTGGACGGGGAGCGGTTATTTTCGTGTGTCCTTAAGTATAATTGCAATGACAATTATTATCAACAGCAAGTATACCAAATCATTTTCCACGGCTTCACCCCCTTTCAGGGGATCGGCTAACCGTCCGAGGACGTTTACGTCCTCAACGTTTCCCGCTTACGACATTGCTCTACACGCGTTACATATTAACAAATCCGCCGCATAATGTCAAGCGTCATTCCCACATCTCCGGAACCTCCCGCGGAACGCCGGGGATGCTCCACGTGCTGACCATCTCACCCGCGTAGAACGGACTGGTATCATCCGGATAAACCAGCATCTCCACCCCTTCTGTCAGATCCAGCATAAACGCCCCGCCGATAACCACAGCTTTGAGCAGCGCGATCCGCAGCCGTTCCATCAATTCCAGCAGCGACAGCGCCCCCTCCTGCTCGTCCTCGTTGTATACGCAAAAGATCGACCGCACCACCGCGAACCCGGCGCACTGTCCCCCCGGAACCTGCGAATCCTTCCCGGTGATGATCTGGTGAATAATATACGGCGCTGCCTTTTTGGCGGAGGTGCTCTTGATCAGCCGCATGGAATAAACCTCCGCCTCCCGCGGATCCGGCGTCACCCCGCCATCCTCCTTCTGCTCCTGAACCGGCAGCAGAATCCCGCTGACCGCGTCCTCGGTAAAGGTTTTCAATACCTCCAAAAATCTAACCTTTGTCATCCGCTATCAACCTCCAATCCCGGCAAGAACACGGGTAATTTCGTGCTCTATGCGCTTATCAAAAGCATCCATAATGGCATCTCCGACAAGCTGTTGTGTATCATCATCAGAAAACGCCTGGGTTGCGGCCGGACCGTATATTTGACGTATTGGGTATCTTCCTGGACCGATTCTCTCAAAAACACCAGAAAAATGCTTGTTTATTCCACTTGAAATAAATGCGTTATCAAGTGTCTTTCTGACGCTATTTCGCAATACGCGAGTAACCACACGTCCATCCTTACCGATTTTTGTGTCAAATTCCATTAACGGGATGTGGTGTCCTCTATAGCCGAAACTAACCGTATAGACCGACCCATAATCGTGTTCTGTCGTATTACTTATACCCATATAACGTCTGATCACATTTTGACCTGCCGTATACCGATCCGAAACAGCGCGCAATCCAGCCGTCCTTCCGTGTTCGAATGCTCGTTTCATTGCGCTTCCGACAGCCCTATAAAATCCGCCTTCAATACCCGCGAGAACTTTATGAGCCCGTGCAACCGCGCTATTGTCAATATCTAATACTATACCTGATATCCTGCTGGTTTTTGGCTCATACGGATTTACGCCGGTGTTATTTCTAATTTCGCGTTCCAAAGCGGCGTCATATTTTCCCTTAGACGTTCCCTTTGTCTGCCATTCATTATATTGCCGATATACGCCGCCGCCAAGATTTGTAAATCGTTTTAAATCACTCATTACTCATTAAACGCCTCCAATTCCACCTGCAGCATCCCCATTTCGCACAACGACGTGCCGACCCGGTACTCCGAAAAGAACCCGCCGCCGCCCTCCTGACTATTGATCCAGATCCGCTGTCCCTGCTCCGGCTGCCTGCCGTCGAGATCGTCAATACGGCAGTGCAGCACCCGCGTTTTCCTGAAAATCCCCTGCACATGGTCGTCCCGCAGGGCTTTCCGGTCGATCTGCCTGTCCCCGGTGATCACCACCCGGATATCCTCATAGACCTCCCCGTCATATCGGACGGTGCGCAGGTCGGCGAATTCCTCCGCGTTCATAAACACATTCAGGTTATCGCCGGCGACCGAATCCTTGAACCCGCCGCTCATATTGTCACAGGATCAGCGGCGCCGACAGGAGGCAACTCGCCATCCTCCTCGTCGCCATCCTCGCCGTCTTCATCTTCGCTGTCTTCACCGTCCGGCGCGACGCCGTAAAACTCATCTAATGCCGCGACCATAGCCGCCTTGGTCATGCCGACCGGCGTTTTAAGCCCGACAGCTTTCATCAAATCCCGTAGCACGGTCACGTTCAACGCGACGCTGTATTCCGGCTTTTCCTCACCGGGATCATCCGGCTGGATAACCGCGCCGGCGTTTGTGGGTTGGGCGGTAACATATTCTGCCACCCCGCGGCCGACCAGCCGTTCCTCATCCTCTGCCGACAGAGAAAACGGCTTATCCCGTGATGTTTTGTAAACGGTTAACCTGACAAATTTCCCGCCATGACCGGCAGCCGTCATACACACGCCGACCGTCCCAGATATGATTCTGATCATAAAAAAACTCTCCTTTTACGAATTGGTTTGTATAATTGTGTTAAAACGCACCAAAAACGCCGCCGCGTATAAGCGGCGTTTTTATGATGTGTTGGTTCTCAACTAAAAACATTCTTAGCCACCATCCACGGATTCGCCCGTTTCGGCGCCATCAACGGCTTGGATGTCAGGATAACCTCTTTGGTGCCGTGCCGCCGGTCGGCAAAGAACATCGGCACCCTCGCGGCGGCATGGGTATAGAACTGCTCGTCCGCCTCCATCTGGGTGACGCCGCCGTAGATGCAGTGCCCGCACCCCGGCGCGGTGACGATAACGGTTCCGGCCGGCAGATAGGTGACGATATTGTCGTACTCATCCTCATAGGTTTCCTCGCTCACAATGATGTTGAGCAGAATCCCGCCGAAGTTGATCGACCCGAGGAAGGTGGTGCCGTTCGGCAGCTCGTTCGGCGCAATCCGCCCGATCTCAACCCGGTTGTTGTCTAACAGTTTCAACAGCCATTCGTCCCGCATGATGAAGGATTCCACATCCGGCGCAATGATCAGGTCTGCCGCCGGCAGCCCGCGCTGCGACAAACTCTTGGCCATCGCCCTGACATCGTCCCGCCAGCGGGGATCGCCGTCATACCACGGATATGACGGGGTATACAGCGCCGGATTGTCGGTGCCGGAAAAGAACTGCGCGTTGATCTCCTCGAACGTGACGTCCTCCCGGTCGGTGATATGCCGCATGACACAGCCGTTATTGATCATCGTCTTTGCCGCCATCCATTCCTCCCGGCGGGTGATCCGGTCGGACAGCACCCGCATATCCTCCAGAAGCAGCATGGATTCCCGGTCGGCCGGCGTCATCTGACTGTTCAGCGCCTCGCCGAATCCACGGGTTTTCAGGTTGTCTACGGTCAGGGTGCGGCGCAGCGAGATATTGGGCGGCTCCAGCTCAAAGGTCTGGAAAGCGTCCCGCAGTATGCTGACCCCGCCGATCCGCGGCATGACAAAGGGCGCCAGCCGCTTATTGCCCTCATAGAAGTCGACTAACACCCGGGCGGATCCGAAGATATCCAGATTGGTGTTGGTCGGGAAATACCTGTCCCGGAAAAATCTGCGCATCAGCGGCATCTCCCGGACCGCCGCCAGCATGAAATAGGTATCGTAAATGTTCATGTAAATTCTCCTTCCTGTTTAAATCAAAGCATCCGAGAGCAAAATTCCGCCGCTGCGCAGGGATTCCTCGTCCTCCCGCGTCAGGGCATATCCCTCCGCCACGATCAGCGCCTGCCGGTTGAAATGCCCGGTGCGGTAGGCGATCCCCGGAACCTCCGCCCCCATACCGGCATCCGTATCCACTTGATCGGCAAGGATATAGCTGGCGGTGGCGTCATACACCTGAATGGCGCCCAAACCGTCCTCATATGATCCCCCCATCGGAACCATTTGGCCATTTGGATACATGTCAAGAACAATGCCGAGAACCGTTCCGCGTTCAAGCACACCCTGATTCCCGATAAGACTTACGCCGGTCGTCAGCGCGGGCGGGCTGCTGCTGTTGATCAGGTTATCTACCGGGGATTCCCCGACCGGTCTCACAAGATCGTTATTCATCTTTATGATCTCCTTTCATCGTTTTCATGTACATCGCCGCGGCGTTCTTTCCGGCCGCTTCGACGTTCTCCTGTCCGCCTCCCGCTGTGTCCTCCGGACCCGGCGCGGCGGCTACGGACGGTGCCCCGGACGCGGCGGTATCGGCGGAAGCGGCAGCCATAAATTGTGCGCCCTGTTTCATCGCCTTCTGCGCGGCGCGGTAGGCCATCTCCTGCGCGGTGCATGGATTGTCTCCGTACTTCGCGTCGTTTACCGTCGCACTGTCAAAGAGCGCCGACATATCGTCAATTGCTTTCAGGCGCTCACGCTCCGCTATCATTGCCGCGTCTGCCGCGCCGATCTCCGCCGCTTCCTGCGCCGTGGCAGCCGCGGCAACAGCGGCAGCCTTTGCTTCGGATTCGATCTGGGCTGTCAGGTCTGGATATTCCGCCCGCAGCTCGCCAATGGTATTTGCCATAGGTTTTCCTCCTTCTGTATTGCCGGCGGCTGCCGGCGTTTTTGTATGTATTCCATCCGCCGCGGCCGGAA
>Ga0123353_10010257_pt1 | contig 13038 bp, 8 predicted proteins | sample TergutLab28metaG_3_FD_92763 | JGI IMG/M metagenome (GOLD analysis project Ga0123353, IMG submission 92763) | Labiotermes labralis P3 segment gut microbial communities from Petit-Saut dam, French Guiana - Lab288 P3 | ecosystem: Host-associated > Arthropoda: Insects > Digestive system > Gut ...
AGTAATATCTGAAAACTAAAATTGAAGAACTTAAAACTAACGGTAAGATAAAAAAAATTAAGGTTTTTTTATACGGGCATCAATGACTTTAAGTAGGATTGCCAGCCTAGAACTAATATAGGACAGGATGAGAAAGGTGATTTGGTTGCAGACTCCCACAGTACTTTGGCTAGGTGGAGGAACTATTTCCCCCAGCTATTCAATGTACTTGGAGTTAATGATGTCAGGCAGACAGAAATGGACACAGCAGAACTACTAGTACCTGAGCCAAGTGCCTCCGAGGTTGAGTCGGCTATTGAAAAAAAAGTCACATATCACCAGGTACTGACCAAACACCAGCAGAACTGATGAAAGCAGTAAGTAGAACAATTCGCTGTGATATTCATAAACTTATTATTCTTATTTGAAATAAGGAGGAATTGCCTGAGGAGTGGAAGGAGTCGATCATTCTATCTATCTAAATGAAGGGCGATAAAAAACAGATTTTATTACTTCCAGACGCATATCAATTTTGCCAACTACGTACAAAATTTTATCCACCATCTTGCTGTCAATACTAACTCCATATGCAAAGGAAATTATTGGGGATCATCAATGTGGATTTCGACGCAACAGGTCAATTACTGATCACATATTCCGCATTCGTAAATACTTGAGAAAAAAATGGAATACAACGAAGCAGTGCAGCAGCTCTTGATAGTCTTCAAGAAAACCTATGATTCAGTTAGGAGGGAGGTCTTGTATAATATTCTCACCGAGTTTGTTATCCCCATGAAACTGACAAGGCTAGTAAAAGTGTGCCTGGCTGAAACGTATAGCAGAGTCCGGGTAGGCAAGAATTTGTCAGACATATTTCCTACTAGGAATAGTTTGAAACAAGGAGTTGCTTTATCGCCATTGTTGTTCAACTTTGTTTTAGAGTACGCTATTAGGAGGGTTCAGGTAAACCAGGATGACTTGAAACTAAATGGTTCACATCAGCTTCTGGTTTATGGTGATGATGTTAATATGTTGAAAGGAAGCGTACATACCACAAAGGTAATCGCAGAAGCTTTGTTACTGGCGAGTAGGGAGAATGGTCTGGAAGTAAATGCGAATATAACTAAGTACATGGTCATGTCTCGAGACAAGAACGCAGGACGAAATCACAATACAAAGAATTATAATTGTTCCTTTGAAAGGGTGGATGAGTTCAAATATTTGGGAACAACCATGACAAATCAAAATTCTATTCATGAAGAAATGAAGGGCAGATTTAAATCAGGGAATGCTTGCCGTCATTCGATGCAGAACCTTTTGTCTTCCAGGTTGCTATCCAAAAATTTAAAGATTAAGATGCACAGAACTATAATTTTGCCTGTTGTTTTGTGTGGGTGTGAAACTAGGTCGCTCACGTTGAGGGAGGATCTAGGTTGAAGGTGTGTGAGAATAAGGTGTTGAGGAGAATATTTGGGCTTAACAGGGTCGAGGTAACAGGGGAGTGGAAAAAACTACATAATGAAGAGCTTAATGATTTGTACTCCTCGCCCAATATTGTGATGTGATAAAATTGAGAAGAATGAGATCGGCAGGGCATGTAGCGCTTATGGGGGAGAGGAGAGTCGGATACTGGGTTTTGGTAGGGAAACCTGAACGTAAGAGACAATTTGGGAGACCCAGGCTCAGATGGGAGGATAATATTAAGATCGATCTTCAGGAAGTGGGATGTGGTGGTATGGAATGGATCGAGGTGGCGCAGGATAGGGACCGTGGCGCGCACTTGTGACAGCAGTAATGAAAATTCGGGTTGCATAAAATGCCGGGAATGTCTTGACTAGCTGAAAACCTGTTAGCTTCTCAAGAAAGACTCTGCTCCATGGATAAGTGAGTGAGTAAGTACGTAAATAAGTTAGCAGTAAGTAATAAGTACGTAGTTCCTGCAACTTTAACTCCAACCCTGTCCGTCTGGTTACAATAACCAACAACTGCGCGATTAATACAGGGCAGTTCATTTCGTTAAGCTACTTTTACTATCTGTCCGAATCTTCTTATAGTTATTTTCATCATAGTGACCTTAGAATAGGGAAATTCTCTTATTTTCATATTCTGCTAACATTATTTCGAGCCCATATTAAAATTTGATGCTACATCCTCACTCCATATTCGTATCATAAACATGGTTGCCATTCCATCTGTAGATCACGGTATGCATACTCGCTGGCTGGTACTTTGAGCTACGGATAAAATAAAATAAATCACCTAGTAGGTGTTTAATATTGAACAATTTTCACAAGTGTAGACAGAGCCACTTTAGGGCGGTGAAATCAATTTATTCTTTATCGAAGCCTATGTCCATTGTCTTGTTGAGAAATTGTATCATTCATTTCAAAAGACAATAATACCTGCAAACAGAGAAATAAAGTATATTCATGTAAGCCTACTCCCTTAATATTTCATCTGAGTGAATTTTCAAGGACCATATATTAAATCGATTATATTATGTTCTTAAAATACAACTCGAATAGAACTTGGCACATTATGAAGCAAGGTGGCCATCAGTTGAAAACGACGGGAAATTTTTATAAATTCTTGTGTTTTGTTCTCTTAATCACCAGTAGCAATCATATAATTTTTGCCTTTAATTATTGTAGATATATTTGTCTTTTGGTAATGTCTCATTGTATTTTAAATTGGAATATAAGAACACCTATTACATTCCTTCAAGCTTGAACTGAATTTTTGTCGGCATGGTTTTGTTCAATCAAAATCCGCTGTCACAAGGCTGGTAACTTATATAGACTACGTTTCTGCCTTAGCTATTTCTCAGCGTCAATTGGATGCTGTGAATTTTGACGTTAACAACGCATTTTATTTTGTTCACCATTGTATTCTTTCGCAAACACCTGCCCTCTTTGAGATTCTCGATGATTTTACAGTTTTATTCACAGCTATTTAACCAGTCATAAATATTTTGTAGGTATTTCGGGAATTAGTGTGTCACCTTTTGCTCAAGGATCTGTCCTGGGGCCCCTCCGGATCAGTAAGTGTTATCAGTTTTCTTTGTAATATCACTAAATATTACAGTTATCTTCTGTTTAACGGAGACGTCAAAATGTCCGTGACATTCATGCAAATGAAAATTATAGACAGAGGAAACCCTATGTCAAATGTAAACGACGTTGATGTACTGCTAATTTAATTAAACTGAGCACTGGTAAAACAAGATTCATACCTTTCACTAGGAAAACAAATTACCTCACATATATTCAGAAACAATGTGATTCCTGTATTACTCGAACAGACGCTATCAAGGACATGGGTGTTCTGATAGATAGAAAAATATAATTTTCCAAAAATTGGTTATTAATTTAAACGCATTTTTCGCACGATAACTCATTATTTCTCAACCTTTATTTGCTATTCTTGTGGTTGTTGTTGTTGTTGTATTTGATCTTAATTGCACCCAAGCTAGAATGATTGCGTTGCTTGGAACTCAGCTGCATGTATAGACGCCAAAAAGCTTGAACTCCTCCACCAGAAATCGGTACCCTTTCTTTAAATCATTTCTTTCTTCGTGAAAATTTCAGTTATGGTAAGCACTTCAATATCTTGAGCTTCACGCTCTCCAGCTGAGAATAAATGATCGAATTTCCTTTCTGAATGTTCATACTGATTTAAAGAACTGTCCGTCCTGTTTGGACGTTACTGACCTCCGTATTCTAGTTAATAATATAAGAGACTCCCTTACGTATTCCGTCACACACGAAAACTCTCCATCGGCTAAATGCGTAAAAGTAGCAAATTCCTTCTGCGGAAACATAAACATGTTTAGAAACACAGTCCTTCATTTAAAACATTAATTTCCTCTAATGGGTCAGAAAAGCACATCTTGTTCTATTAGATTTGCATTAGAAACGGAAAATAATTTTGTAGGTCGCTGAACCAGTACTCACACTTTCCTTTTCTTATCTTCTTGTATTGTTTTTGTAACTGTTATGTGCCTATGTGACTTAGTATTTACGTATTTGTGCTAATTTCTTAGTTGGTATTACAATTATTATTATTATTATTGGTGGTGGTGGTGGTGGTGGTAGTAGAAGTAGTAGTGCTGCCGCCGCCGCCGCTGCCGCTGCCGCTGCTGCTGCTGTTGTGTTTTGTTGTTGTTGCTGCTGCTGCTACTGTTGTTGTTGTTGTTGTAGCGATAGTGGTAGTGGTAGAAGTAGTAATAGTGTAATTGTAATTTTCATTTTATTTTAGACACCAATGCCAATATAAAATGCACTCAGCAATAACAATCTATCGTCCTCGTCATTAATGCTGAAATATTAATTTTCATCTCATATTAGTGTGATAAAAAAGGAATGAAACAGACAGGAGTGTAGCTAAAGATGAGTGACGACAAATGCACAAGAAATGCTGGTCTTGGATCCTGATGTGAACGGATCACTTCGAGCAAATAGTTTCAAAATTGAGCAATGTATTAAACTGAAATTTAAAGACACAGATTTGAAGATTGTGAACTTGGTTCGTCTGGTACATGCAGAGGCAAGTGGCAGGCTCTTGTAAACTAGGTAGGCTATTAAATTTCCTGCTACCATGAAAAGCAGAAATTTTCTTGACACATAGCATGAGGTCTTTTCTCCAGAGGAACGCCAATTGATGGGGCTGCCGTCACTTTTCTTTTTGTTATTCTTGTTGTTCTCCATGCTGCAAATACGGATTAATGAGAATTTTAGAATCACGTATATTGATATAATGTGTAAAAATAAGGTGGACGGATAAGATGTAGTTTTCTATTCAAACAAATCTTTGGGAACAGAATTATAAAATGTGTTTAGTATTTATTAACATAGAAATGTAACGCGTGACACTAGTTTGCTTCAATTGTATAAAATTATTCATATTGGAATAATTTAAAAGGGAGTTCTGTGACTGATGTCAGAATGACGTCATTGTCATGGACGTTCCTAAAGTTTTTAAATACACAAAGAAATTTTTTACAAGTTAAGAACAAAAGACACAATCGCTTGTGTGTTCCATAAAGCCGTCTTTCCAGGCTTAAAAGAGCTTCAAGTTTGTGTTCACACGAAACAAAAGACACGGCTGCTGTAATGCGCTGAACAGCTAATTGAGCTCACTTTAATTACCGTGTACATCTGGTAATATGAGTGTGTGAACTTTACCCCAAAGACTAAAAGCTGCTTATTAACAAGACATACTGTAATGCCTTATTTCCATACCTGTCTCCAATTTACGTCTCCCAGCTTTCAGCCAGCCAAACTAACTCAGGCATCCGTAAAATGGAAGTGATTTAACTAAATTTTGTCTTGCTTAACGAAGATGTAAACCAAACAAGTACGGCAGAGAAGAGATGTAACTCCATTCGTTCTTCATCTCGTCACAAGATGGAGGTAATTTATCAGTTTGACGTCCCAGCCGCTTTATCTTCAGGGTAAGTGCCCTCGGTACCCACTGTGTAGAGGCTGTGTGCTTCTAGAGAAAATATTGATGCTGTTGCGGTAAGAAACGTTTATGTTCCTGCCAAAAATCGAAACTGAATTCACCGTCTTTCGTAGTCGCTGAATTTCTGAGTTATCCCCGATAGATGTGGTGTACTTGGAGAGATGAAAAGACAGAGGTCTGGAAAATAAGTTAATATGTTAATTAAATTTCAGGTTCTTAAGGCGCTGAAGATGAAGACAGCTAATTTCTGGGTTGTGGGGTAGCGTAATTTGGTTGCCATGATGACGTGACAGAATATCGAAGAAAAGTATTACCTACATCTTCAGTGTAGGCACATGACACGGATTTAAAATGCGGTTTATTCGAAATAAATTCAAGAAATCACGCTCCTCTTTCAAATTCAAACGTTCGTATTTTCACATCTTCCTAGAGCTTTTTTTGTTTGCCCCTCCATCCAACTTCCAGATTAATGTCTCGAAATAAGCCGCGTTCTCTTTCTTTTACATCCTCTGAAATGCGGTACTTGTCGACGCTACTGGAAACGTTATTAAATGAAACGAAACTTATAAAAAAAATCTACATTTGTCTAAGAAACATTTTCTGGTCTGAAAGGAATAAGGCCCGCTGGGTCTTAAATAAGAGAGTTTAGAAGGTAGTTAAGAAATTTTTAATGTTGTAACACCCAAGTGGCATTAAAAACGTAATAACGGAAAGCCCAGAAAAGGGGCATTGACCCCAGCTACTTGAATTCAAAAAGCACAATGTTACGTTTATTTAGGATAAATTTTAAATTACCATCCCATTTGTCATTCCGCGTATAGCAAGTAGTATATTATATTGATGTTTTCGGGCAAAAGATTTTTAAACGCTTGTTTGTTCCACATAATCGTAATATCCTCGACCATGTTCAGCAATAACAAAATCATTACAAGCTGAGTATTATTTATAAATTTCGCCATTATATAATTTTCTCCATTTTTACTGGAACTTTCTTAGACCAAAATATTCTCAGCACCATTTGCTCGAGTACTGTCATGTACGAACCTATTAATCCGCTCGGAGATGAAATGCGTACTTAAAAATTATTAATTTTTCACAAGCGAATTACACGCTAAAGTAAACGTAAAAGGCGTTTGTTGACACAAGTAACAATGAAACAGGGAAGTGCATTTTACGCCCGGTGTGTTCTTACTTCATCCATGTTGGCATAAACAAATTGTAGAATGGAATTATGCACATTCATCGAAAAACTTCGTCTGTAACAAGTGAAGAACCTGAAGTGCGTGCAATGATGGGTGATTATGTATTCCTGACACACCATCCAGTGCCACGTCCGTATGCACTGTAAGTAGGGGAAAACAAAGAGTCGATGCAGTCCTTTTACTTAACTTTGCCTTATTCAGTAGCAACATCATGCATAAAAACATTAAGTGCAGAAAGAAAGAATTATGCTCACTTTGGCAGTAAACTGATTGGACATTGTTACGTTATTGCGGTTGTATTGCTAAGTGACATATTAACATTTCGAGCCTGACGTTCACCAAATCAAGACTCAGTTCGTACTGCACAGTAGACACCCTGCGTCTAGGTTATAACGAACTAAACATTTATTAATGAAGTATGTATTTGTCTATTCTCTACACATCAAAAGCAATTCTGCTTGTCAGACAGCAAGAAAAGCACAATGTGGACGGTAGCTTAATTAATTTATGGTCCATCGCCCTAAGCAATCAGAATACACACGAAAGGCCTTATGTTTGGGTAATTGGTGAATGACGAATTGAAAATAATATGTCAAAAAGCTATCGTGTTCTGTTTATTTAAAGTGGTACGTGCTTATTTTACCACGCTTTCATTTTACAGAGCGTCGAATGTGAAGATCTTTGCTGAGTGATGGATTGGAAAGATGTCAACGAAGAGGACGTGGCACAGTTCTCAACTGCGGTTTAATGTGCAAAGCTATCACAAGCTCCGAATATATAGCACCGATTGTTAGAATGTCTGATGGTGTATGTAATGGGCCGCAAATAATTTCGAAGGAAGTAGTCCTGGCCGCATAGGCGTTTGTTCTATGGCGTATCACAGGACGCTGTCGCTGTCAACATATCAGGCTTCATACCGTCAAATGTTAAGAAGAGTCGTGAAAAATGAACTAGAAAGATTGTAAGAGAAGTGGTGTGCTTTAACTGTGATTATTTTCATTATGACTTTCACTATGTAGTGTGTCAGGAAGGTAGGTAGGATGGAGGGGCAGATGGACGGAAGGAAGAAACGACGGATGGATTGATATATTGATTGGTAGTTCGAAAGGTAAGAAGGTAGGTAGGTAGGTAGGTAATTAGATTTACTTAGGTAAGTGGGTGGATAGGTAGGTAAGTAGGTAGACAGGTAGGTAGGTACACCCATGATAGTTGCACACGCATATATAGAAAATCCGTTTAATTTTAAGATGACTGTGAATGATAAACTGAAGGAATTTGAATGAAAGCGACTGTGGCCTAATGATGGTACTACCCCGGCTTTTTCCCGCAGGGACTGGTGAAATGAGTCACGATATTTCGTGTACCGGCCAAGATCCTAACCGGGCACCAGCCAAAAACCTTGAAAACAGTTACAGTTGCTGTAAAGTACCCTTTCAGAAGGAAACTTTTTCTGCCACTCTATGGGGATACAATTATACCACACAAATATAGATAGCCCTTCTACTGACTGTGGGCTTGCAGCATACTTTTACGTGTGAATTAAAGTAGGAATTCATTGGAAAACATTAATGTTTGACTGTTGACAGCATTTGGGCAGCAGACTACTAAACCGCTAAAAGAAGTGCAGGTAAAGACACTGAATATGTGCACGTTCGGAATTACAATCAGGAATACAGGCTATAGCAAATGCTCTAGTGTCGTTCAACAACTACGAAACAAAAAAAAATTACCAACTGCAAACAACGTCATCACTCATATCATTTCAGTGCGCACCTGCGTTCGTTGCGAACGACCCTTGAGGTCAGGAATAGCATGTGAATGATTCAATGCTTTACAGATTACAGCACAGGCTAGGGGTGTACAGCATACATCATACAGTGATGAGGAAGTGATACATTTGAAAGCAAAGATGTTAATAATCCATAAAATAATTTGTTCGACATCATGATACAGCATATTCCTTGAACAGTCGATTTCAGCTTGTAAATAAATTTTCCGTCATTAAACAATAACAATGTTCGTTACTGTATTTACAAAAACTACACAAATACTTTATCCTGAGACATACGTTTCCAGTCTATACCTTCATCATTTATTTTTTACGATCCAGTTTAATGCTAAGTTCCCGACTGAATTTCGCAGTAAAGTTTAGAAGTAAAATACACTGTTCGCTGTTACATGTGGACAGATATACGTGATAGCTTCAAACTGTTCCTGTAATTACCTTATTTCTGATAAATACAAAGCAGTACAACTATTTAAGCTACAGTTACTTCAAAATTGCCCCTTTGTGCAAAGATACCCTTCTGCCAGTGACTCTAAAAGCGTTGGAAACATTTCTGGAAGTCGTTTTGTGAAAACCTTTTCGTCTGTTCCGTCGCATTCTTAATTATATCAGTAGCATCCAAGCGCCGTGTTTCCAGTGCCGATTTTAGTCGAGAGAAGAGGTAAAAATCAGCCGGGGCCAAGTCAGCAGAGTGTAGGTGAAGCTTCGGTGTTGTCACATGGTTCTTTGCTAAGAAATCCTTGACCAAATCCAACTGGTTCGCTGGAGCATTGTCGTGAAGGAGAAACCAAGTCTTGGTTCTCAAATTTGAGGGGCGTTTCCTTCTCACCGTATCCCTGAGGCGGCGAAGGGTGTTAATGTACATTTCTTTACGAAATCCTGTAAACTGTACCAGCGAATTCCGGGAACGTTTAGATTCTACTAGGTATGAGACTAATTGTCTTCTTTTATAGATAAAAGATATTATAACTTCGTACCTCACATTAAACACCTTACTTTTCCATTATTGAAATCAGGCAGTTACGTTTGGGGAAATAATCGTTGTTTACTGTGACCATAATAAGAAACATATAAATAAATGCGTAGGAAAATTATGGAGTAGCTTAACACCACTGCAGGTGGTACAGTGTAGTAGCCATCATACCACAAGTCGAGAGCGTCGTCTGTTGCATGTATCATCAGAGACACTGTACTATTGTTTTAAATGATGATAGTAATTTTGTTCTGACCTTAAGTTTCGTGCAAGTTCAAAAGATTTATGCGCAACTGTGGCTGTAGCGTCTCTCAAGACTCTGTAAGTGCTTTGTGGCCATACGTATATAGGTTACTATCTTCAAACTTCGAGCAGTAAAATAAACACATCATCATTTGTAACTCTAATTTTAAGAGCAAGAGAGCGACAATGCTTGACAATAATAAAATGGATTGCACAAGCACAGGTTATAACCAGTAAGGGGATTGTGTGAGCACGGTGGTGGATTCTTGGTTTTAGTAAAACAAGAAATCTCGGGTGAATTTTGTATGTAGCCTAAAGAATGAATATATAGTGGTTGCATGAATGTGGTCATATACTCGTAGATATTGTCGTTTTTATATGGTTTTCAATGTTTGGATATTTTGGATGTGTCAAGAAGGTTAGGTTAGCTATCAAAATCCCGAAGTGTGAAAAGTAGAAGAAAGAAATGGATATTCCCAATTAGGGGTCACAATTCAGCTTTACAGGCTATTCTGTTTCTTCGTTATTCACGTTTTTCTCTCATCGCTCCAGATTCCATCTCTTCCCCTTTCCCCGTCTCGTGGATCAGACTGACCACCATCTGATAGAAGGTAACCGCAACATCGACCCGATCATTTCGACGCAGTAAGCCACACCGAATTGCGGATATCCACTTACCAGTCCACACGTTCTCGAAACCTAGAATTTCGGTGTGTGGCCACCTCCTACAAAACACTGTCATGCAGAAACATAAGAACTTTTATTGCAGGTTATAGGCCTGTTTCACCGAATGGGAACCGTTACGTATTGACATGCTTTTGGTAGTAAATCATAAAACTGTAAATTTCTTACGCTGCAACAATGAATGTCTTTGACACTGGCGTTTGTTAAATCCAGCAACCATGGATTGGTTTCGGACGCTGCAGGTTCTGAAATAAGTACAGTTTCCCTTGTAAGTTGAAGACTGCAACAGGCAAGTGGTTAAGGTTTTTAATAAATCTCAAATCTATGGTATGAGACCATGTCTATTCATGCAGCTGCTAAATAAAATGTGCTCCATCCAACAGTCGTTCCGCTTGACCTTTGCATGTTGTGGAGCTCAAGGTGGAACCCGTTTTCCAGAACCCACACACCCCGTCATAGCTGCAATGCTGCACAGCGGACAGTAAAGACACTGTCGCTGTTAAGTGTCCAATCTTGCGCGTCTTGCGTTAACGAAGGACTGCGCGCCGTTAGGGCGGGCGAAGTCAGTTACTGTGCGACGGATGACGTTCACCTCACTGCAGTACTCTAGCTTGTGGGATGCGGGGGGGGGGGGGGGGGGGGGGGGGGGGTGGAGGGGTCACGCTGGCAATATGATGGTTGTGCTGCCATGACTTGGTCGTTCGGTCGTCGTGTCTTCGTTCATAAGAACACCGTGAGTTTTACAGCGAAGCTGGGAAGGCGTCCGTCCTATTGATTGATTGATTTGCATTTGGGTTCGGGGCCTCCCAGCCCCGACGCACCTAGGCCTTAATTAAGACGGGCCCTTTGTGCCCCATATCGATTCATGGGAGCCCCGCAGCATTGCTGTAGCTCCAGATGGCCCCCAAGCCTAAACTCCTAATGTCCTCTGGCTCCAAAAAGAAGGAGGCCAAATACGCCTGTCTGAGTGAGGCCAGAGCTTCGAGGTTTCCTCTCCCACCCCGCACTTTATACACAAGGGGCTGTCAAACAGCTCTAGTAGGTGGAGATGTCTCCTCAGGGTGTTATGACCCGTGAGAAGGCCAGTCATGGCCCTGGATTGAGTCCTATTAAAAGTCATAAATTTTGCCCTGGTGCCCCCAGACTAGATCCCGAGATAAACCCGTGAGCCTAAGGCGTCCTATACAATACACATCTTGAATGGATGGAGCTTTTCAACAAAGTCCCCTATACACCTTCATGTTGAGTTGCTGAGGCAGTAACGTTTTTACACAGTCGAGTTCAGATGAATTCAAATGAACAGAAGGAATCGAAAATTTCGAGGCAATCCGCACAAGGCGGAAGGATATGATTCAACTTCCAAGTGACACGTGCAAAGAGAGAAAGGAAAATACACAAGTGATAACCACAAAGCTTTAGAATAACTGCGCGTTTGTTATTCAAAAGGAGATGGCTCTGCATTATCTAACGAAGTGTTTCGGCCGCGAGGAGAAAGGCGAAGGCCGTGTCGACAATCCTTACTTCCGACTAGCAGCGCCATTTCTATCTAGCGGCGGGACTGAAGAGAAAGAGTTCGTCTCTGCTTTACGACCCACTGAATACGTTTTCCGTTCCACTTCTTCAATTACGGAATTGGTGAATCGTTTGTCGGCAGCGCGTGCCAGCGATGACGATATTTCCGATCTCAGTTCTGCCAGGGATTTAGACATTTAACAAGCATCCTCATACAGGGTCATTATTTTATCTGACAACTATCGTTCTTCACTTCCCGTCGCTAATCCGCCGCGCGTGTTGGCTGCTGACTGAGTGGGTTAGGTTAATACATTATCGGACAGGACGTGGCAACTGACATTTGTCGGATAAAAAATGGGCCCATGTACATGCAAGACTACCGTACCCTTATGTAAGGTAAAACTCGTGCTTGTTTTTTTGCGCGACAGCCCCCGCAGTGGGCCACGGCCTTCTCTTTCACAAGGTTTCTAGATCACACACAGCGACGCACCACAGTCGGTAGGACTCCCCTGGACGAGTGATCGGCTCGTCGCACAGACCTCTACCTGACAACACACAACACTCACGACAAACATCCATGGTCCCCAGTGGGATTCGAACCCAAAATCTCAGCATACGAGCGGCCGCCGACCTACGCCTTAGACCGGGCGGCCACTGGGACCGGCCAGGTAGCACTCATGGCTGGTAGTAATTACGAAGAGGAACAGAGGACGACACAAGACCAATGAGTCGCCAGTCTGCAAATACACAAATCACTGTCAGTGTGTACAATCAGGGTACACGCGTTGTAAATAGAGTCGCCACTGTCTTAGACCGTATCCCGTTAACCGGATTAATCGCATTTAATTAATTATACAACATTAGTTATTAACTCTGCGTGGGCCCGGTAGCTCAGTCGGTATAGCGATTGAGCTACGGGCTGGACGGTTCGGAGATCGAATTCCGCTGGGGACGAGATTTTCCGCCCGTCCAGACCGGCCCTGGGGCCCACCCAGCCTCTGTACAATGGGTACCGGGCTGCAGCCCGGATACCACTCCAGCCTACCCGCAGGTAACCTCCAACCTACAGCAAATCAAGAACGAAATGACCAATGTGGTAATCAACATTATAGTCGCGAGCTCCTGATGATGGGCATAGTAGTGCCCGAAACATGTTGAGCCTATAAGAAGTACAATAAAATAATAAGTGGCATCTA
>Ga0123353_10010259_pt1 | contig 13037 bp, 10 predicted proteins | sample TergutLab28metaG_3_FD_92763 | JGI IMG/M metagenome (GOLD analysis project Ga0123353, IMG submission 92763) | Labiotermes labralis P3 segment gut microbial communities from Petit-Saut dam, French Guiana - Lab288 P3 | ecosystem: Host-associated > Arthropoda: Insects > Digestive system > Gut ...
CGCTTGTGAGTACGGTAATGAACCTTCGGGTTCCATGAAATGCGGGGAATTTCTTGACTAGCTGCAAACCAGTTAGCTTCTCAAGAAGGACTCTGCACCATGGAGTAAGTAAGTAAGTATGTATGTACATATCGTTGCGAAGACACACGGATTTTGTGCGATACACAAATAGGTAGCAAATAAAATTTATAAATCTGCAGGTAACTGCCAAAAGAAATTAAATTTTCCGTGTAAGTCATTGTGTTACTGAACTGACACATTTCTAAACCAGAACTAATTTTTCCCTTTATGCCAGTGTAAAATAATTTTGCGTGTATCCTTCAAGTGAACATTAATGAGAGAAGTCTGAAAAACACTAATGTAATACCTAGTCTACATGTTGAAACCTAAGTAACTTGTAATCTGAGCTACTAAAAAACTGTTGTGTAAGCAAACATACTGATTGAATTATACTCCCAAATCTTCAGAACAATATTTACTTGCTGCTCAGTACAGAACATTAGTGTACATGTTTCCATCCCTTGTTACAAGATCAGTACTGAATCAGGGAAGGTACCAACAATACCCAAACACCATTACATATTAATTCACACACATACACACAGGTTATTTGCCTTTTCAGATTTACATGGAAATTATCAATTCAATACACATTTTTGTTTTGGTTACCTCCTGCTTGATACCCATATATGTGGTACTGCTCATGTGTCAACAGATACTGCATGTTGATGCTATAACTGTAAACATCTACACACTCACAGTCTTTACCTTGCATTTAAATCCTACAAGAAACAGCAACTAACATTTGAACTTTAAGTGGCTATAGGGCTTCACATATATTAAAATATCATATGATATGGTATTAGCACTTTGAAGACAGTTCATCCACATTACACTGTATAAAGATTCAGTGCCTATCCCACACACAACATACTGTGTCCATTATAAGGACCAGCTGGTAATGATGTTTAGGTAAAAAAATCAGTACTGATTCTGAATCACATGAAACGGATAAATACACAATGGTAAAATGCTGAGATTAATGATAATGCCACTGGGCTGTAACTGGTTATGCTATTGTTTCATATTTAAAAGGCTGTTCAACTGTAACATATGTATTTTATGCTGCTTTGTTCTTTGCCAGTAGGGCAGTTTATACATAACGAAATCTGAATATTGGGGTAAAATCTACAACACTGATTATAATACCTTCAGACAGCAAACATGTAACATTTAACTTAAAAACCACATCTAACATAAGCACCGATAATGCACACAGCAACAAAACAAATTTAAAAACAATTTATTATCATAATAATCCAGGAGTGCACAAAACTTGAGTGCCAGGTTGATGTGGCAACTGAATTATGTATGGCAGTGCCGATTATTTGTGGATCCTTAGTACGGCACTTGCAATGTTTCAGGCTTCTGGTGCCTGCAATTTTGACATGGTTCCTAGATTTTTGGAAAGTTTTTGCACCCCTGTCTTATTCTACAGACAAAGTAACAAACTAAAGATTTTTTTAAAACAATGACAGTGCATTTAACTTTGTAACGGATTTTACACATGTCAAAGGTCATGTAAATAGCACTGTGGGATGCAAACGTGAGGTGACACGTAACTTTCAGTGATTCTGTCACTTTCAAGATGGATGAATGTGCACTGGTGTCTGAAGAGCACAACTGGTGTTAAGTAACAGAAGACTGACTATGCATGAAATGCTGAAAAGTTAGAGATTTCCTATGTCTGATATTCATCTATTTTAATATCTGAAAATAAGTGAAGTTCATTCAACTGCTGCCACAGGAATTGAAATAAAAGTGCTTATTAATGGCTTCTGTCTTCCTTGAATGTGCAGAAACCAACACAAACCTCACAATGAAATTCCCTCTTTGTTGCAACAGCAAAAATCAAGCCACTTAAGCAGCAACACCACTGAAGGGTGTTGATTACTTTCTTCACTTACGAAGGTACTTTGAGTTATTAAACAGCATGTCCATTTGCAAGTGCTGAAACAAATCTTGGGATGCTGCACATTATAAATGAAAGCAATGGTGGAAATACGGCACATGAAGAATTAAGTCGTGTCATAACAACCTGTCCACTCAGTCTAATCTGTGTAAAAATGAACTGGAAGCAACAAAAACATTACAGAGGTGGTTCAAGCACAGGTAGTAGTAACAGACCAAGTGGGGGACTCTAGGCGGAATATAGAAGAAAGATGAAACGCTGGATGGAAAAACAGCATCTGGTATTGTGGCATAGTCCTTGTAGTACAAAGAGACAGGCTTGAGAACTGATCTCTGTCCCTGACCTGTCTACAAGGGCCTGATTATTGTCCTTTAATAGGACACAATCCAGGGTAGTTATTGGCCTGCTTATTGGACATAACATCTTGAGAAGACATCCATATATAATGGGGCTGAGTAATAACCCCACCTGTAGAAAATGCGGTACTGAGGAGGATACCTCAATCCACATTTTGTATGAGTGTGAGGCCTTGGCCTCACTCAGACATATCTGGATTCCTTCTTTTTGGACCCAGAGGATATTAGGAAACTAAGTGTAGGGGCCATCTGGAACTTTGCTAAAGGAACAGGGCTCCTCTAACTTAGTACAGACCATGGGGCACAAAGGGCCTGTCTTAAGGCCTAGGTGCATCAGGCCCAGAAGGGCTTGAACCCAAATACCATTCAATTCAATTAAAAAATAGAACAAGTGTGTACATGCTGAAGGAGCCTAATCTGAATGTAGTTAGCATTCCATTCCTGTAGGTACAGTGCCATAATTTTCAGAGACTGTCTTACTACTTTTGATCATGTTTCATACAAGACACAAGATCCATGAAAACAGAGTAAATGAAAAATTCTGAAGCACTGTTAATATCACTCTATTCTAGTTTTCTTCATTGGTTTTGGCTCTTCTGACAGTTGGTGTACAACAAAAAAGAGGGTTCATACATGGAATCATGACCACATTTAATTTACTGACTGTCTACAGGAAATGTCAGTAAATTCAATGAATTACTGCTGCACCCCTTAAAAACAGTTTCTACAACCAAATAATACACTGATTACCTGTATATTATATTATAACACAATGCATATCATAATTTCACCACACTCTTACACAGAAATATTTATTAAAATAAAATGTGAAAATGGAATCTATATACGCTTTACTGTTAGTGTACTATACAACATGCCATCTTTCTCAGGCAACTCCTTTTAACCACTACTGGGTGTGTCACATTTTCCTGTCAATAAATGTGCTACTGTTCACAGATGTGACAAAGGAGGATGAATTTGTTTAACTATCCTGAAACTATAAATCAATAAACTGAAGTTCAAACAAACAGTTCATCATGCAATACTTTGCAAGCAGTTCAATATCTCGGTGGGTCTGACATCCCATACATAACAAACACTCTTTACCTGCCTTGTAACAAACATCCAACTGCAATTGACCTTTGTGATTAGACAGAAATTCAATTCTCAGGCACAGCTGGCTCAGCAGAAATATTTATCTGTGGCAATCTAATAATCTGTATTCAACCTTACTGCAATGTATAATATAGTGTTGTAAAAAATATTGCTAAATCCTATTATTTTAAGATGTCACTAAAACTCAATATACATATTAAATTAAATAGTCTAACAGTCCCAATTCATGGATTTAAATATATTTTTAAAATCAGCAACACATTATATATATGACAATGTTATTACATACAAAGATGCCAGCCTATGTAAGAAATTGTCCACATCACCTAACATTCCCTGAAGCACCATATTCAGATCCTAAAGCCAAACTTTCAAGGTGTACACTATAGCATTACATTTTTTCTTGGCCAATTTCACCAACTAAAGGGAAGGGTGGTGTAACAGAAACTTGCAAACTGTGACACAAAAAGAAGTGATTAAAAACAACCATAAAACAAACATGTCCAAATCTGTCCAAATTGTTTTAACAGCTAAGTAGTTAACCCTCTAAAGCAGTGTTTCCCAAACGTATTTGCTTGTGAACTCCTTTAGGCTTTCAAAAATAACCATGGATCCTCACATCATTGCACTTACAGTGTCCCAATGATGGACCCAAAATTAAAAGTTTGTATTTCAGAACTGATTTTAGATTAGCTATTAATATATTCTTTATGAAGTGGGCAGAGCAAGTACAGGACCGCCTTAAATGGAAGGATATTGTCGAGAAGGCCAAGGCTCTATCAGAGTTGTAGCGTCATAGGAGAAGAAGACTAATATATACTAGTAACATATGTAACAATGCATTGCATGATTGCAATTAAAATGACTGTCCCTCACTTTGTGGGTGCACAGGGTTTTTTAATTAGATATTCTAAAGGTCATAAGAAATAAACATATGGCCAATTAAAGAAGTTCCAAGATTATTAAAAAAAAAAAAAATTACTCCTTTAATTTAAATCAAAGTAACCATTATAGGAATGTACTCACAGATCCCCTGGGAAATGGTCGCATACCCTTTGGGAACCACTGCTCTAAAGCATTGATTTTTAAAAAAATCTGCATTTTGCCCATGGTGTATACATGGGTTTCATACACTCAATTCTTACAACAAACACAGATTATTTCCCTAAACAATGTAATGGAATGCAATGGAAGCAGTGTGTTCTGTGGGAGGTACGAACAGAACATTTAAATATTTAGATAAAATTCGAGTTCCTTAAAGGTTACTTGATATCATTATTTGGAAGAACATTTAAACTTTGGACAATCAGTGCTGGAACCAGCATCTCCATGTTTATGTAAAACTGAGTTCAAGCATGAAACCGGGTTTTCTCACACACTCTGTTTCACAGCAGTTTGATTCTTTAAAAAATGCGTACCACTGTTAACTCTTTCCACATGAAACCATCACAAGGGGCATTTCAAACGAAAAACCTAGCACAAATGCAGTTATCCACCACCATTCATGCATAACTTATTTTGTCCCTTTGTAACTGGCATTTCCTGCACTTGCAATGTCATCATGACAGAAGCAATTACAAAGAAGACCTCATACAGGAATTAGCATAGGCATAACATGCAATTGCGCTGCTTCTGCTGGGTCAGCCCATCTGGTTTATGCTAGACATAATATAAAATGAAAAGATTGAGCAAAATTGAATAAATAAAAGAGAATGATCATGTGTATATAAATTAGGTGGCTGTACAAGAATAGGGAGGACTTTATGTACAAAATGCCCTTATCACTTAGAGGAAAAACAAATGTACTGCAACCCACATGGATTAAAGTAAACTTTTCCTTTAATTACTTAAGCACCACATATTAAAAACCTGTGTGGGAATAGAAATACAGCTCCAAGGATTCTTAACCTCATTATTATATGGATATGAGTGGTTTTCAAGACTGCGGCAATCACTGGATTGGAGGCAGGTGGGTTCCACAGCCAGTTCTGACTTGGTGACCTCTGGCAGGATCAAGCCTGTCATCCAATCAGTAGCTAAGTCACTACACACATTAAAGCCTATTTGTGGACTCTGCACGAAAATGAGGCCTCTTAAATAGAATGCTTGTCGCAACGCTATGAGAGGGGATGAAGATTATGCTGGAAGGTAACATGGAATGCACACAAATTAAAAGCAACAGCCCTAACATTTAAAGTAAAAAACTTCAATCACAATATGTAGTTCTTCATACTAAGTACACTTTCAGTCTTCCTTCTATCAACTTGTGTCTCACTATGGGATAAGTTTGGTGTCAATATGGATGTATTTTTGTATTGGTGTGAGAACTCTTACACTAACAAACTCTCCTCCCTTTATGTAGTTCTCCTCCCTTTCTCTCCTTTATCTAATATCAGGGATCTCAGTATAAAATTTACATAAAATACAATCAGATTAAAAAGAAACCTATATGAAAAAGAGAGAAAAATAAAACAAAACAGATCATCACTTAAAACTCAAATCTTTACAGTTAACCATCACTTAGTACAATATGTTTCGGCCTTAATAATGGACAGCCTCACGTATTACAATTTAAGAACACCTTGAGGAAAGATAACTGTGTACAAACAACAGGTCAAGAATAAAAAGAAATCTCATTCCTTACAACCAACATTTAAGTTAAAATGCCAAGTTTCCATAATGTTGTAAAGTAGCCAAAATTGTATAAACAATTGTGTAAAAAATTTTAAGAATGTTTTTAAGTATGCAGTTTACAGACACAAATATTGGCCATATTTTTAACAATGTATTTTAAACAATTCTTGGTTACATTACAACATGGTTTTGGAAACTCTGCTAGCAGGTCTTGTTAAAGTTTCTGCAGCTGACTGGATAAAGATATTACATACCAAACCCTGATCAATGACTCTCATACCTGTGCATGGTGAACTCTACACAACTAAAATGGACAACTTACTATCTTCATCCATCTGTCACCATAATACCACGTACTACCAGCTGAAGACAGATGTGACATCACAAATCTGGAGTGATGGCATTTATTCATTTCAAGAAAGAAAAGGTGTCATTGAAAATGACTCACTGAACATAGTGATTGAGAGGCAGTTTCGAGATGCAGAATTCCCAGACTGAAGATACTGGTAGCAACTAGTAACAAGAAAAGTTCCACAGTACTGTCACAGAAGTAATATAGGTGATTCAAAACAGTGGTGATTGATTCATGCAGTCATACATAGGAATGGAAAATGTGATGGGCTAGTCCCAATGCTTGAAGAGACAGTCATGGCAGAAATTCTGTGGATGATTATGTGCTAACTCACAGACGAGTGAATTATGATGCTAACTAAGATATGGAGATTTGTACACTGACAGGGGTTTTGTATGGAAGCCATATCAAGTTACATGGAAGCGATAAACCTCCACATAGTGGGTGGGACCAGGAGCAAAGGACACAAGTTGCAGTGTGAAAATTCTGAACACTTTTTAAATAATGAATTTTGTGACACACAAAAATTAAGACAAATCGTAATTCAGAACAATTCATAAAATGGAAGGAACGGTGTGTTCAAACTCAGATGTCCTGTCCTTGAGGTGTTTATGTGCTAATTGGGGTAATGGCCGCTATTCTATGTGTTTCAAGGACTACCACAACAATCTGAATTACTAACATAATGTAAATCACAACACATTCTGACGAACTCACCCACAGTATTTGGTTAAAACTAAATTATGAAATAAGTTACGACAATTTTAGTCCACATATGCATTTCATCATTATTTTTTGTGGGTGAATTTCAAGACCCACCTCCTGCACCCTGAAGTTATTCAAATTCCTTTAAATCCTCTGGTGCTGAAAGGTTTATGACATTATATGTGTAGTAAAGGATCACTTCATTTCATAATGGAATGTCATATAATCTCCTTTACAACACGATTAGCAGTTTAATGCAAACATTAAACTGGCAACTGCAGCTAGCATAGTCAGCTATTATTCTAGTGATCTGAGCATGATTTATCAATGCTTGCAGAAAAATGAACAAATATATTGCAAAGGAGGTTTGTTTAACTATATCAACAGGATGATTAAAACATAACTGGAACAGTTATATTTCTAGAATGAGTACAGCCATCTATTATACACAATGATCAGAATGTATATGGTGGATTACAAGTCACAAGAAATACTTGGCAAGAAGTGACAGGTATGTATGTATATATAGAAGACATAATTTAGAATAAGATATCTGAGGTCTCCTGTATAATTAAACCTTTTACAACTAATTAAAAACACATTAATATGAAATAATATTACATAAGACAATTCACTTATTGCAAAACAGCATGTAATAATGACAGGTCACATTCTTCAACTGATGATAATGTAGAGCCTGAAGCAATTCAAGTAACAATGTATTTACTGTGACAGGAAGTTGTGGTAATGAAGAATGAATATAATACTTTTCCACCAAAATGTGTTATATAGAATTAGCTAATCTTATGGGACCCAGTGCACAAAATGGTTAGCAATTTCAAGGCAAAAAGAGATGCAACATTCTCACAGTGGTGCTGATGGAGATTGGTGTCTACTGGGCGGTTATGCTATGCTGACTGGTAAAAATTTACTTTCTGAACACACTGTAGTCCTTCACAATGTCAGAATCTATCTACCAATCAATATAGCATGAAATTCCTGCAGACTTAAATCTCCAATTTTACAACATCTTACATCTCTGCACTTCCCAGTGCACATACTAAAGTGTAATCACATTAGTTAAAGTCCTTGTTGTACTACTGCTTGTCAGTCAGTAACATAAGTAGCCAGAAAAGTTTCCAAAAATATTTACGAACTGTAGCTGCACTGTGTTCTGCTTGGGGTTCAAGCTGGCTCAAAAGTGCAAACACACTACCGATCCAAATTATAGCTGTTTTGACAAACAACTGTTCATTATGCAGAGTTTTTATGCATAAAAACTGAATAATGTAATAGTTTCAGTCTTACCTCAAAATATAAGGTGGATTCATCAGATTTTTAACAGTCTGGGAATTATTCTACCAGGACATACACAATACTGCACAAGAGAAGATGCAAGTGTACTACTACAGGCTGTGCAATATGATCAGAAAAAAAATTAGTTTATACCTAGGCAACTTTTATACATTTTGAATACAAGAACTATGTAACAATATATGCAAGTTCTAAGTGTAAAATCCTTTCTCTGCAACTTTCAGATACTTGCAACTTTTAAGTCATGGACCTACATAAATAATGACTCCTGTTAGTTACAAGTACTGCCTTTCTTCATTGGCACAAATTTTCAATGTCAGCTTCCTTGTACATGCTACCATCTACTGAAGTACGTCGAAGCACAGAATGCAAGAAAACTCTTTAGCCACTTCACGTACACAACTCTCTATAATCATATAAGTCTTTTAATTGGTCTGTAAAAAAATAGCAACTAGTATACCTAATATTCTTATGTGACTAGAAATTTTGTCTTCTACCTTCTCCTTAAAGTTGTAATTTGGTTTTCTTAAATTCTTAAACTCTAATGCAACTTTCATATCTTAAAAACTCCAGAATACAAATTAATATTTTACAAAACAGTGGAACTTGCATTTGACATATAAAAAAGATGATGTAATATAAATAAACATAGTAGAGAGACTAGAGACCAATGCCATTATTCGTAACATATCCTGTGATCACAATTCACCTGTTCTATTCAAATATCCACTACAAATATTATGCTACCTTCATTCTTGAAAACGGAAGATCGCAATAAAGTGACAAAGTTAATGTCTTGTGGTATCAGACTGAAACCGATGACAGAAACCTCCTGGCTCTGAACTGCATCTAATGTCACTTGAATTCGAGCACCATTACCATGACGTATGTATGTCACAGTATGCAAGAATGTTCAAATGTAAAACTATTTCTTTACACACAAAAATTCACTATACTTACTTACCAATAGACAATAATGATGGTTACAAGGGATTTGAGAGGTTCTCAAGATACTGACTATATGATTACCACCCTCCAGGGTATGATGCTATGTAGAATGGTAGTTAAATTACTCATTCAAAAATTTGTAGTCCAAGTCAGTTTCATTCACCATTATTTTCCACATAAAAAAACACTGATAACATTGTGAAAATGCACATATCTCAATAATAAACATGGCAACAACAGGTGGATTGAAGGTTACCAAATTGCTGCAAGTCCAAGAATCCAAAGGTGTTAACATAAGTAACCATCAAGATTCAGTGAAGATTTTCCACATGGGTCACTATTTTGTACCACAGTCTTCATTAGGTGCAGCAAATGCAGTTCATTCCATTTCTTGTTCGGCTGGCATTTAAAATTGTCATGGATTACGAGCATGAGAAGAAGCCAAAAAAGACAGACTAGGTCACTGAAGTCTTAACAACTAAAAGCTTCTGTCTTATTAACTATTATTACTGTCACCAGCTGGAATAATGATAACTTACAACAGTATGCACTATAACAACAGCAAAGAGTATGGGTCAGCTTCAAACAGGTTGACAGGCAGAGCATCACTGTCAGCTGCTGTACCAAACAATACACTGTAGTTTCAATGAACAGTCTTAAATTTCTATTGCTAATACAGTCCTCTAACTTACTAATACGGCTCTCAATCTCTAGCAGCTGGAAGCATGTTGACATCCACATTTTCTCATCCTCTTGCACATTATTTCAAACAAAGCACAGCGACAAATATCACAACACCGACAATTCTAAAGTAAATGCAGTTAACTGTTTGCTATATGTCCACAAGATATTCCAATATGGTTACAGAGAAGAAACCAAATTCATATTTCTATTTCACATCTACCACACCTAAATCAAAAACCTCTCTATGTAACTTGAGCCTTGGGTAACGCAGTATGCATAACCATTAGGTCAACTGGTTTCAACAGAGGACTGCAAAGGATTAAATCTACTCAACCTTAATGAATTTATGATGATGGTATATTGCAATATGCTTGATTTGTGTTTTGGATTTTGTTAAGTGTCTTGGGCTCATACACCCCAACACCTCTGTACTGTCCAGAACAAATAACAGTAACAGGCCCACTGAAGTAAGAAACTTTCTGCACCTTCTATTCCAATACAGAAACAAACTCAATTTCTGATATAAGATACAATGTAATGGAAACTACAGGCAATGTCCAAAACACTAGTCATGCCTGTTAAATCTAACATACGTATTTTACTTTTTCACTACAAGCATATAGGATTCTTGTCAAATTATCCACATTGAGTTGATTTTGAGTATTATTTTCACGGGGTCCACAGCACAATCAATGCACATGAAAAACATGATGCTATAAAGAAAATGGTGTTACTAATAGCTGCTGGCTACCTGCATCCCATATGTGAATAGATTTCATATCAAGGCACACCTAAGGCTACATCACAGGTGAAGTGAAGTTTTCAACAATTTACAGCCTCATCTCATACCAGCAAGTCGAGGAAACACGGATGAGATGCAGTTTACAAAAATTTTAGAAGTGCTGTATACAACACCAAAATTCAATTTGTCAAGCCAGAACCAACATCATCACTACCATTTCCAGTGTTTGACATTCTCGGTATATGTTGGCAAAACCAAATTCCTCTAGCCCACAGATTAGAAGTTCGTGGTTCAGTCCTACCAAATCCACTGCCACCTGCACACACACACACCCCACCACCAAACACATTTTATTTTAATAATCAGCCATCTTCTTCCTCAGAAAAAAAAATCCCTTATTGTTAAAAGATTCTGCTATTTTAACTTACTCAATTCAACTTGACCTTGTAAGACTGTACTGCTACTTACTTCACACACATTTCATATATGTAGCATTATGTTACAATCTGCTGTCTTTCAACTACCTCGCTGAGAAAATATTCAATGTGCTGCTGGAGGCCCGCTTAGCCACTAAACGAGCTGCAACTGCAAGCAAACATTAAATGCAATCACTATAATGAGGCCAAAGAAAGATGTCCCATGAATTGCAAGGAAGAGAACAATCAAAGCTTCCAACTCTCTACGTATTCTTTTATTCCCTTCTGGCCCCCTCCGCCACCAATCAAAATGAACCATTTGTCCCTAGCAACAGTTATCACATAATTAGCACAAACAACACTCATATCAGCAGAGTGGACATATGACTGTATGGTTATGCAGAGATGTAACACTGAAGGTTGTAAAAAATGACTCAACATAGACTGGGGATAAGGGTATCACCCACAGGATTTCTTTTTGAGGACACAGTACAGTACCTGCAAATTTATATCACTACTAATCTATTACAAACATCACTTCGCATGACATTTTCTTACTAACAAATCATGCCAGCTCAATCTTCTTCAAAATTTGTGATTGTATTTTATGTTGTCCAGGCTCAGTGTGTGGATAATTATTTACATACTATTCACTTAAAATGACTAGTTCCTGACTGCACCAGAACTTCGTATTATCTAAACATGCTATGTACTGTGTGGTCAAAAATTCTGAACAGAACAGTCTGTCTTTGTATCTGGGATAGCATAGTCAGTATTTGAATAGCCTACAAGCCATACAATCTGGGGCTCAATTCCCAGTAGGAGAAAAGAGATTTTTGTCTTCTCCAAATTGTCATGACTGCCTCTGGCCCATTTCCATCTAGTGCCAAGACTAAGTATGAGTGCAGCTAAGCCTCCACTCCCTCACAGGCTTTCCTGGTGTGAACAGGGACAACTTCACCTCCTTGTACACTCACTTTCACTTACATTATAAGTTCAATGATAGAGATAAAGAAATCAAAGTCATTTAGGTTCAATGTTTTCGTAAACCTCAATAAATAAAAAAGTATATACCATGCTTCAGGTAACAGCTATGGCTCTTAACAAGAGCATTCTGTTAATCACAAACCCTCTGTATCAGGTACCATTTGTCAAATTTCATTAAAAAATACATGTTATAAGCACACATCATTCCATTCATTACTTACTGGAGGTTTCCTGGGGAGTGAGTGGACGCTCCAACACACTGTCTATAACCTGTATCCACTCATCCCGATCATCATCACTGGTAGCAGACAGATTGTATGTGCGCTCAGGTGTGCGAAGTGTGAAAGAAAATCCCTGATCCCTTGTTCCAGGTGCAACTCCAACTCGAACACTGTAGCCATCCAACATATGGCCCAGAAATATCTCCCCCTTCGGGTGGGCATCCTGTAACACATAAGCCTCTATAATAGAGACCCCACAGTAAACAAACAATACATTACATATACGTATGCACTTTTCAATATTAAGGAACACAAAAATTACTTCAACATAAAACTAGGATAATTTCAGAGTTAGTGTTATGGTACGTGACGAGGGTCAAGGGTTGAGGTTACTATTTTATAGGATGGGCAATCTGTACTTACTAACCTGACAATAAAACAAGTGTATGCAACATATAAATATATTCTAATTAAACAAATACTTAATGTCATTAAAATATCCCAAGGATAATATCTGATCTCCTAACACCTATCGGTTCGAATTAAGTCCCTCTTGGCTGAGAGTGAACAAATCTTTACTCACAACAAAC
>Ga0123353_10010262_pt1 | contig 13036 bp, 6 predicted proteins | sample TergutLab28metaG_3_FD_92763 | JGI IMG/M metagenome (GOLD analysis project Ga0123353, IMG submission 92763) | Labiotermes labralis P3 segment gut microbial communities from Petit-Saut dam, French Guiana - Lab288 P3 | ecosystem: Host-associated > Arthropoda: Insects > Digestive system > Gut ...
GATGCAGGAAGAGCTTTCCGGGTTGGCGGCAAAATTCTCAGAAAACCTGCTCGACGCCACCAACGCATACGCCGAATGGGTCACCGACGAAGCGGGGCTTTCCGGCATCCCCCCGGATGCCCGTGCCGCCGCCCGCGCAGCGGCGGAAAAGGATGGCAAACCCGGCTGGAAATTCACCCTGCACCACCCTTCCTGGCTCCCGGTGATGCAATACGCCGACGACCGGGCGCTGCGCGCACGCATGTACCGCGCCAACGCCACCCGCGCCTCGGAGTTCTCCGATGCGGTGGACGATGGCGGCAAGGCGAAATGGGATAACGGCCCGCTGATTGGCCGCATCCTCGCCCTGCGTTCCGAGGAAGCCGCATTGCTCGGCTACCGTGACTACGCCGAAGTCTCGCTCGTCCCAAAAATGGCGGATTCTCCCGAAGAGGCGCTTGCCTTCCTGCGCGAACTCGGGGCAAAGGCGAAACCCTTTGCCGAACGCGATCTTGCCGAACTGAAAACCTTCGCCCGCGAAGAACTCGGGCTCGACCCGCTGGAACCGTGGGACATCGCCTGGGCATCGGAAAAACTGCGGATGCGCCGCTACGCCTACTCCGAGCAGGAGGTCAAACAATACTTCCCCGAACCCCGCGTGCTCGACGGCCTCTTCAACGTCATCCGCCAGCTTTATGGCGTCGAAGTCGCCCCCGACGAAGCGCCGGTTTGGGACGAAAACGTCCGGTTCTTCCGCATCGAAAAAGATGGCGAACTGATCGGTCAGTTCTATCTCGACCTGTACGCCCGCGATACCAAGCGCGGCGGAGCCTGGATGGATTCCGCCCGCAGTCGTAACCGGCACGCCGACGGCGGCATGACTACTCCCGTAGCCTGGCTCGTGTGCAATTTCCCCGGCCCCGTCGATGGCAAACCGGCCACCTTCTCCCACGACGATGTTCTCACCCTCTTCCATGAAACCGGCCACGGCCTGCACCACCTGCTGACCCGCGCCGACGAACTGGCCGTCTCCGGCATCAACGGCGTGGAATGGGATGCCGTCGAACTTCCCAGCCAGTTCATGGAAAACTTCTGTTGGGAATGGGACGTGCTCTCAATGATGACCGCCCATGTCGACACCTCCGAGGCGCTTCCACGCACGCTCTACGACAAAATGATTGCCGCCCGCAACTTCCAGAGCGGCATGCAGACCGTGCGCCAGATCGAACTCGCCCTGTTCGACCTGCTCCTGCATCGCGGTACGGCGGACGCTTCCGGCGATGTGCCTGTCGAACAGGTGCTGGCGCTCCTCGACGACGTCCGGCGCGAAGTCGCCGTGCTGTTCCCCCCGGTCTGGCATCGCTTCCCGCACAGCTTTTCGCATATCTTCGCGGGCGGCTATGCGGCGGGCTACTACAGCTACAAATGGGCCGAAGTGCTTTCTGCCGACGCTTTCGCGGCTTTTGAGGAAGCTGCGGAGGAAAGCAACCAAACCGGCGGCACGACGCGGCGCAGCTTGCTCGACCCCGATACCGGTGAGCGTTTCTGGCGTGAAATCCTCGCCGTCGGCAGCAGCCGCCCCGCGATTGACTCCTTCGTCGCCTTCCGGGGCCGTGCGCCGTCAGTAGATGCGCTACTGCGTCATAACGGCATGACGGAGACACATCGCAGGTAGTTCAATTTCAGGCGGACGGCAAGATGCCGTCCGCCTGCCTGAAAATTGAAACTGGATAGGCAGTATCTTCTATTCAATTTATAATCCTCATTTTTCAGATAGCTCATGGCCACGCTTAGAATCAAGAAACTCCTGTTTTGGTTGCTGCTTGTTGGCGGGTTTATCGCGCTTGGAAGCGTCATGCTGCGTCCGCCGCCATTTTCCGGCCCAATCGGCAAGCGTGCGCCCAACATCACCCTTCCGGATGCCCTGATCCGCAGCCATAGCCTCTCGAAGCTCTCGCCTGATTTACTGCGGATACCGCTCGCCCGCGACGTGCTCACCGAGGATTTCGTCACCTATTACGAGCAGAACGAAAACCGTCTGGCACTCTCCGGCACACTGCGGCGCATCGCTTTCGAGCATGAACTGGATTTTCCGGAAAGGTTGCTCAAATCCGTTTTCGACGAACCTGCCGAAGTTGCCTTGTGGCGCGACGACGCCGGACGGCTGAAAGATTTCGTGATCGTGCTTTCGCGCAATCCCCTGGCGCGGATCATCCAGACCGCCCTGCCCGTCGTCGCGGGTGTTACCGACATGCAATTGTCGTCGGCCGGCAAGCTCGATGGAACGGACGTGGAAATATTGGTGCTGCAATACGGAGCCGGACACCAATTGATGCTGCTCTCCAAAGGAAACCGGATCGTCGCGCTTTCCAATCCAGGCATGCTGCTCGTGGACAACGAAAAGCATCAATCGGAAAAGACCGTGAAGATCATCAAGGAATTGCTCGATGATGAAAAAAATGACCGGAAAACCGCTTCTCCGTTCGCCCGGCATTTTTCCCGTGAAGAACCATTGTCCGGAAAGAAACATGAATTGACGTTTGGCACCCGGACGTTCGCGCTCAACTACGAGACATTCGTGCCGGGGCTGGTGGCGCTGGGTCTGTCTTTCGACGATCATGGCAAATGGCAAAGCGCGGCCCTGATCGACGGCAATGCGTGGCGAAATGACGGTAACCTGTGGGCAACCCTGCCTCATGGGCCGGGTTTTTGCGCGGCCTTTCCGGTGGATTGGGAACAAATGGCATCGCTACTGAAAAATTTCAACGATGACCATCAACTGAAACCGGAAGAATTCACCGCCAGCTTTGCCGGCCCCGCCGCAGTTTGCTGGTATAAGGATTCACGGCTATATATGCCGCTCTTCGCAGCGCATCTGAACGCTGGTGCGAACAAAAAAAAGGTAGAGGAATTTTTCGATCTGGCTGTGCAGGCCACCAAGGCAAAGGACGGCGAAGCTTCGACCGACGCGAAGGATGGCTCCGTGCTCTGGCAAGGTGAAATCGCCTCGCGTTTCGGTTCATCCAACGGCAACGGTGAGCGCAGCCTGAAGCCGGCGCTGGCGATTCAACACGACACCGTTTTCTTCTCTCCCGATACGACACTGGTGAAGAATGCGCTCGATGTTGCGGCAAAACGCTGGCCAGCGATTTCTGACAGTTTCCGCTCCGAAAAAGAAGCACCGTTGGCCTTTATCGACCCGCACGCGCTGGCTTTCCTGCTGCGCGCCGAAATCTTCATCGCCCTGCCCCGCAACGAAGAAGCCTTGTTCCGCAACGCGGCTGAAACCTACCTCATGCCGCGCCTGGAGGCATTGGCGCGCTATCCGGTGCAACGAGTCGGATTGTCGAAAAAAGTGAATAACAACGACCTTGCCTGGTATCCCCTGGAGTGGAAAGAGGGCACGGCCCGCTGAATCCCGGAAAGAGCCCGATGCCGATCACACAATCACGCCGCCGTTTCTGCCGAATGCTCGCCGCGCTGGGTCCGGTGGGGCTGGCCGCATGGGCGCATGCCCTGCCCGTGGGAGTGCCGGATGAAAACCCCGCCATGCCAGCGATCCGCCTCAATGCGGTGCAAAGCCGGGCCTTGCGGGCATGGATCGTCCGTATCGCCGTAGAACAGATCCGGCGCGGCCCGACACCGCGCTGGACGCACCGCGACTGTGCAGGTTTCGTGCGTTTCGCCATCGCCGAGGCGCTTGCCGAACACGACGCACGCTGGCAACAGGCAATGGGACTTGGCAGCCCGCTGCCGCCCGATCTCTTGCCGGAAGAAACACGACAGGCCCTGCGGCATCGATGGAAACGGCCAGACGGCAGTGCAGGAGCTTATGTCAACGCCATCGGACTGATCCAGGAAAACAGCGTCTGGGTGAGCCACGACGTCCGTCAGGCACGGCCGGCGGATCTGCTTTTTTTCGATCAGGGGGCTGAACAGCACCTGATGCTCTGGACGGGGCGCGGGGTTCTCTATCACAACGGCTCAAGGCCCATGCCCGGCGACAATGGCCTGCGCAAGGCAACACTGGGCGCCCTTCTTCAATGGAACGACACACGCTGGCGGCCCAAACCTGGAAACCCTAATTTTATCGGTGTGTTTTCACTGTCTTTCTTGGGTTGATTAATGATGATGACGGTGTGCAGTAAAAACAAATTTTCCTTCGTCACGCTGGCCGCATGCGCGCTGCTCTCCTTCATGCCCTTGAGCCTTCAGGCACAGCAGGACGAAGGTGAGCGCAGCAACTATTCCCTGGTGACGGGCGGGCCGTTTTTCGTCCTGACCGACACGCAATATGGTACGAAAGACGAAGCCCTGCTCCGGGTCGAAATTCCGGCCTCGAATGGCAAGGAGACGGTTGCCCAGTATGGCGGAGTCGACATTGCGCTGTACCGCGTCCCCGACCCATTCGGTTTCCTGAAAGCGCAAAAGAATCTTCATCGCATCGACGTGGCAGCCCGCCCGCGCGACGAAGGCGTGGCCAATACGCTTTCCTATCTGTGGAGCAACGCCTGGAACAAATCGCGCCGCGCCTGGCGCGACCTCTTCTCAAGCAAGGCGCGCCGCTCGGTAACGAAAACCGTCCCGGCGCTGAAAACCAATTTCGCCCAGCCCGACTACCGCCCGGCCAACGTTTTCAAACCCCTGGAAGGGTTCGACCTGGTCGACCGTTTCCGTTACCCGTTGATGGCAGCCAAGCCCATTGATCCGCTGGAAAAAACGCAAGGCGTACACCTTGCAGGCTCCAGCAGCAACTTCCTGCCAAAAAGGGAGGGTAATTTCTACGTACCGCTCGGCAAACTTCAGCCCGGCCTCTACATCGCCGAGGCCATGCTTGGTACCCGCCGCGCCACGACGCTCGTCTTCGTCTCGGACACCATCGCCGTCACCAAGCTCGCTTCCAACTCGCTTACGGTGTGGACGGCGCACCGTGACGATGGCCGCCCGGTTCTCGGGACGAAGCTGCAATGGACAGATGGCCGTGGCGTGCTGGCCCAATCAACGACCGACACCGATGGGCTCGCCACATTCACGCACGTCAGCCCGGAACGCACCTACCTGCTCGGGCAGGACGCGGCAGGCGGTGTTTTCGTATCCGAGAATTTCTATTACGACAGCGAAATCTACGACACCAAACTCTATACGGTTACGGACCGGCCTCTCTATCGGCCCGGCGACGAAGTGCATCTGAAATTCCTGGCACGCGAGTACCACGCAGCCAACCAGTCCTCGCCCGTGCGTGCGGGAGGGTTGGGTATCGTGGTTCTCGATTCCACCGGTTCGCCCGTCTGGTCGGGCGAGACGCAACTCACGCCGGATCGTGGCGGCGAGGCCATGTTCCGCCTGCCGCCGGACGCTCCGGCGGGCGGCTACGAAATCCGCGTCAAATACCAGGACAAAGCCTATGGAGCCGCCTTCCGTGTTGCCGAGTACGTAAAACCGCACATGGAAATCGCGATCATTCCCGACAGAGGCCATTTCAAGACCGGGGAACCCGTCTCAGGCACGATCCGCCTCACCTACCCGAACGGCGACCCGGTGAAAAACGCCGCCCTCGACTTGACCCTGCGTGCGCAGGTATTGACGATGGTACAGGGCGAATTGCGTTATGGCGGCCTTTTCCCGGTCGAACAGGCTACCGCCAGTTTGGTCGCGGACGAGCAGGGTGAGGCGAAATTTTTGCTTCCCCCTGCAAAAGAACCCTCACGGCTCATCATCTCCGTGCTCGCCACCGATGGCGCAACCTACCGGGTGCGAAAAACGAGCGAACTCCTGATCGAGCGTGCGGCAGCAAACTGGAAACTGACCAGCGTACGCAAATTCTCGATGCCGGACGAACGCATGGTTTTCCAACTGGAACCGGAAGGCCCCGAACAAACCGTCCCCCCCGTGCAATGGGAAATCATCCGCCTCGAAGACCAGAAAAAGACGGACGGCCCGTTTGATGCCACCGCACGGGAATGGACCCTCACGTTCGACAAACCCGGTTCCTACTCCCTGTTGCTGCGCGATGCCCAGGGCAGGCTCATCGCCGCTGCCGCGCACTGGGTCGGAGGCCGGGATATCAAAGCGCAGGACAACGAAGCGCAGGAAATCAAGGTTCTCTCTGGAACCATCGAAATGGTTCCAGACAAGGAACGCTACCAGGTGGGCGAAACCGCTGAAGTGCTGATGACCTTTTCCGACCCGATCGACGAAGCCCTGCTCACCCTGGAGCGCGACCGCGTGGAAGCCAGTGCGCTGCTGTCCACCGCCCAGGCCAAAAACGCGAGTTGGGTCAGCGCCGAGCGCCTTACCCCAAATCAGTGGCGTGCACGCGTGCTCATCACCGAAAACCACGCCCCAAACATGACCTTCTCGGTGGCCTACGTCAAAGCGGGTGAATATGTATTCCAGAACGCCGGGCTGGTAGTCGAAACGCCAAGGCTCGCGCTCGACATCAAACCTGCAAAAGCGGTTGTGAAGCCGGGCGAAACCGTAGAAGTCGGCATCGACGTAAGCTTGAGCGGCAAACCGGCACGCGCCGTGCTGACGGTTTCCGTCGTCGATGAAATGATCTACGCCCTGCAACCGGAAATCGCCCCCGACATGGTGGAATTCTTCCAGCACATCCGGCGCAATAACGTGCGCACCAGCGCAAGCCTGAACTTCATCACCTACGACGAGGCCATCAACTACGCCAACGATGCCGCACGGCAACCGCCCGACCGCCACCAGTACAACGAGCGCGCCATCAAGGTGCTCGAACGCGCCCGCCGCGACGATACCGACACGGCGGCATGGATACCCGCGCTGGTCACCGACGAAAACGGCCGTGCCCGGTTCAGTTTCAAAATGCCGGATGCCCTTTCGCGCTGGCGCATCACCGTGCGTGCCGTGACGCTGGAGAAGGACCCGCCCAGGAACAAACCCGTAAAGCTGGATATCGCCTATGGGCAGCGCACTGCCTGGATGCAATCCGACAAACCCCTGTACGCCAAATGGACTTCCCCAAGCTGGATGCGCGTGGGCGACACCCCGGTTGCCTCGCTCGCCGTCTTCAACAGTACCAGCAGCACGCGCGAAGCCGAAATCACGCTCAAACTGGCGAAGGAAACAATCACCCAAAAAGCGACGCTCCCGCAAGGCGTCACCTGGATGTCATTCAAACTACCCCCCTTCAACGGCAAGCAGGGAGCACGGCTGGAAGTACACACGGCAAATGAGGCAGGCAAAAGTGAACTTGCCGACGCGCTGGAAACCGCCCTGGTCGCCGAACCTGCACACTGGCGCGGACTGCATGAGCAAACCATCCCCCTGGCACATGGGGAAGCCTCTTTCCAGTTGCCCGCCGATGCCCGCCGGTTGAAATTGCGGCTGGCGGCCAATGGCAGTGAACACTTCCTGCGCATTGCCGATTCCCTGCTCGAATATCCGTGGGGCTGTGCCGAACAGACATCGAGCCGCCTGATACCGCTGTCCATCATCACACCGCTGCTTTCTACAGATCGTGCGCAAGGCAAGGCTGCGCAACTGCGGCAGACCCTCTATAGCCAGCGCCTGCGGCTGGCCGCGCTGGCAGGCCCCAATGCCGTCTTCGGCTGGTGGGGGCAAGGCACGGACGGCAGCGCCCTGATGACCTCCTATGCTTACTACGCCGACTGGCAAGCCGCCCGCACATTAGGCATCAGTTTGCCTGCTTCGCACTGGGAACGCGCCCTGGTGGTCTACCGCGACCATGCCGAAGAAGAGCCGATACTGCATCGGGCACTCGCCTTGTGGCTCATCCAGCAGATCGGGCTGCCGGTGCGCACACAGACGCAAGGGCTGCTTACGGCACTGGCGAAAGCAGAAAGTACCCCTACAAAACAAACGCATGACCCGGGCTTGAGCAGCCCTCTCCTGAACGCCCCCGATTCACCGCTTGGCCTCGCCTACGCACGGGTATTGGCCGCACTCGTCGCCCAGGGAGCCGGCATTGCTTCCCATCCGACGTTCGACAATGCCAAACAACACCTACAGACGAGCGGGCTCCCTTCCGCGCGCGCCCTGCTGCTCCTTTCCACCAAAGGCGCAAAAGACAGGGAAGCTACCGTAGCCACGATCCTTGCCGACATCTCCGAAGAGACGCCGACCTTCGATCGGGCACTGACGCTCGTATGGGTGCAACAGGCGCTTGGCGGAAAATTCGCACTCCAATCCGGCAATTCCAACCTCAAACCCGCCGATGGGAAATGGCAGAATGTCGCCGTCTCACCCCATGCCCTGACTGAAACCCCCGAATGGCTCTGGCCTGCCAACGCGCCCCTGCCCAAGACATTGCGGATCCCTAACGCACCGGCCCGGCTCACTGCGATTCTGCGTTTTGAGAGCGAGGAAAACGGCAAGAGCACCCTGCCGGTCACTATCGAACGCAAGCTCTACCGCCTGGATCGGCACGAATTCAAAGACGGGGTCGCCAGTTACGCCCTGTCTCCCGTCGACCCTGCTGCCGGGCTTTCCACGCAGGAACTCTACCTTGATGAAATCCACCTCTCATCGAAACAGGCCCACCGCTATGGCATCGTCGAGGCCCCCCTACCGCCAGGGGCAAGCATCGAACGCACCGCCTGGGGCATCAACCTGATCGAAGGAGAGAGTGGGGAAACCCACCCCATCGACCGGGGCAAGGCCGAAGAGCACCGGAACCGCTACGGTGTTCCCGTCGAATTCCTGTCAGCCGGTAAAAGCATCGTTGTGCGCCATCTCCTGAGAGTCGGCCAGAGCGGCCGCTTCACCCTGCCCCCGGCACGCTACTACCGGATGTACCAGCCGGAGAAGAAGGCTTATGCCGAGGAAAAAAACACAATATGGGTGGTGAAGTAGCCTGTGCAGGCCGGGATGAACCTGCGAACCCCAACAGATCGGGGTACGGGTATGGCTGCGACGTTGGGCTTCGCTACGCTCACTCCCACCTGCGCTTGCACGCTAAACGCTTAGCCCTTTTTGCCTGTTGCAGCTTCGTGCTTGCCATGGCCCCGGCAAGCGCCGAACCAGGCCCCGCGCTGGAAATGCTCTGGCGCGCCAGAGCGGATAGCGGGCTGGAATGGCGTACTTTCGACAACGCGGGCAAACCCATCGTCAGCGAACGGATACCCGCCCCCCCCACAGCGACAAACGCTGACGACCCGTTTGCGCAACGCGTGCCGCTCGGCAGCCTCTGGAAGCTTTTCGTTTACCTCTGGCTCGTCGAACAACGCCACCCCGCGCCGGACTATGTCTGCACCAAGGCGCAAAGCAGGCAAAAAGAAAACGCCTATTGTTGCAGTACCGGGCAGAGCATCGGGCGGGAATTGGCCCTGGTGCGCTCCTGCGGGTTGTTTTTCGAGCCGCGCCGCCTCGGGATTTCCCCGGAAGCATGGCGCACATTCTGGGAGGCGCGGCCCAACATGCGCGATGCCGCGCCCTGGCTGGCCGATCTCGGCGCAATGAAGCCGGAAACCGTGGTTTCTCCCGCTTCCATCCTGCACGCGCTCGAAGCCGCGCCCATCCGTGCACGGGAAGAGGCCGCAAGCACCCTGCTCGCCCGATTGTTTGCCGCTTCCCCCCCGGGATTGGAGGCAACGGGACTGATACGCGGCATGGGCGGGCAACTGCGGGTCAAATCCTTTTCCTGGCACCGCCCTGGACAACCCACCAAGCGTTACGGAGGCGGCGCGGGCTGGCTCACCGACGGCAGGCCCGTCTGGTTTGCGGGCGAAGGGTCGGGGCAGCAGGTCATTGCGCGTCACGGCGCACGTCTGGCAGAGGCTTTCACTGAAACAATGCCGCCGGACAGCGGCTCGGCCACGCCCGGTTGCGTCCGGGTGAATTTCTTCGCCCGTTATCCATTTGAACTCGAACAGCCGGGCGGGAAAACCGCACCGGAAGGCATCCTGCAAGGCCGCTTTATTGCCCGTTTCCAGAGTGGCACCTCGATCCCTTTCAGTTCATCCGGGGAATTGGCCCTTTCCCGCCCGGATGGGCGCGCCCGCATCGAGGGTCGGTTCGGGCTCGAAGACTACGTCGCCCGCGTCATCGACCGCGAGGCCGACGCGAAGGAGCTTGACGCCGCCCGTGCCCTGTCGGTCGTCGTCCGCACTTACCTGATCAACGAAGCCGGGAGACAAGGCAACTGTTTCGTCATCGACGACAGCAGCCGTAAGCAGCGTGTGTCCATCCACCCCCCGAGCCCGGAAGCGCGTGCCGCAGCCGGTTTCACAGCCGGGCTCGCGCTTTTGGGCGCACCGGTCGGTTATCACAGCACGGCTCCGTCGGAAAACCGCATGGCCTGGACGGATGCCGTCAGTGCAAACCGGAGTGGCGAGGCGTGGGATGTCATCCTGCGGAAAAACTTCCCAAAATCGATCCTGAGTGCGATGAACGACCTGGCTGGCCTTCCCTGCCAACACTTCATCGAAGCACAAACCTGGCTCGCGTCGCGTGCGCCACGATGGCACCGCACCCTATACCAGCACCTGCCGGGGTTCAATGAGCCTGCCTCGCCGCCGGACATCTGCCTGTTGCCCCACGGCACGCCGTTTTCCGAACAGGACAGGGGACGCATCCATGTGCGCGGCATTCGGTCAATCGAAGACCGTATTACACTGGCACACGAATACCTCCATCTTGGCCTGCGCCATCATCCCTCCAGCCAAGACGAAGAACTCATCGAACGCTGGGCACGCAAACTTGTTGTCGAAAGCATGCCATGAATTGTTTTCTGAACCAGGAACACCATATGGACACGAATATGAATGCGAATGCGGCTGATGCCGGTACTTTCCGCCGGAGCGCGGCGTGGCTCATCCCGGCCCTCGTGCTGCTGTCCCCCCACGCACTAGCCGAACTGGACGCGCCCATCGCAGGCTGGCATCTGGGCGACCCCGACACGCGTTTTACCCAGGAAGTGCATTACCCCGCCGTGAGGCCCGGCATCGACGCCGACACGCCGGAGGGCGCCCAGATCCGCGGGCGTATCCGTGCACGCGGGAAACAACCCGATACCGCAACCCTTGTCGTTAATGGAAATCCCATGCCGGTACGGCTCAATGAGGGCGGCGCATTCGCACGCTCTTACAGTTTCGGCGCAGGTTCCAACAGTGTCGAAGTGATTTCGGGCGAGGAACGTTCACGCGTCCAGTTCCACCAGAGTGCAAACGGGCAGGCCGTATCAAGGCTGCGCATCCTGCTCAGTTGGGACACCAACGGAACCGACCTTGACTTGCACGTGATTACGCCAAGCGGCCAGCACGCCTGGTATGGGAGGCGGGTTATCAATGGCGGCGCGATCGACATCGATGTCACGGACGGTTACGGCCCGGAGATTTTCTCCTCATCCGCACCGGAAAAAGGGCTATACCAGGTTTACATCAACTTCTACGGAGGCAGGGGCAACGATACCCTGACCATTGCCCGCCTGGTCATCGCCAGCAACGAAGGCACGCCGCATGAAAAACGGCAGGAATTTACAGTGCCGATGCGTTTCTCCGGGGAACTCTTGCTGGCAGGTCAATTTATGTATTAATTATAAATTATTTTCATACGAAAAAAGTTACAAATAATCTCTAATGCGTATCTACAAAATTTTCGACTACCCGGCAAGTGTCGCAACTTTTTACATCCCCCTCAAGAACGATTTAAAAAACACCAAATAATCAAGTTTATAAAAACTGGCACGATTCATGCTACAAGATAAGTGCGTCACCCGATTTCATGAAAAACAAATGGGCACAATGTATGCATGATGGATTGTGCCGAGCTTACTAGATGGAGGTTACGATCATGATGCTTGATTCTGGAATTATCACTTCCACACAATCCGAAGCCGATCTGTACGTTACCCTGCGTGGATGCTCCTGCAAAAAGATGGCACGGGCAGAACAGGTTGAACTTTCCCTTGACTCCGACATAGTGGAAGCCCTGCAGGCAACGGGCGAAGATTGGGAAATCCATTTCAACGCCATCCTGCGTGAATGGTTGCGGTCTAACCCGGCCGTATCGTAGAGCTGCACGTACAGCAGATACTGAGACTCCAGAAACAAGGAGACGGAAAATGGCAGCCAACTTCACAGCACTCTCTCGGGGATCGCTGCCAATATTCCGGCAAGTAACTGCCAGGCGCGTTCCACGCTTATCACCTCGACCCGTTCATTGGGTGCGTGCGCGCCGTGAATTGTGGGGCCGAAAGAGATCATGTCAATGTCTGGCCATAACCAGTGAAATATGCCGCACTCCAGCCCGGCGTGGATCACGTGAGCAGTGGCTTCGCATCCGAAAGTCTTCCGGTAGATGTCCTGCGCCAGCGCGAGCAATTTCGAGCCGTGATTCGGATGCCATACTGGGCCGGCTCCTGCGACCCGGATGCCCTCGAACCTCGAGGCGGCGAAACGCGCGACGATCTCGTCGGACAAGGTATGAATGCCGTGCTCGTCCAACGAACGCACCATCATATTGATGTGCAAACGGCCTTCTTCCAGTCGCAGTTCCCCGATGTTGTTGGAAGTTCCGACGACACGGGGAAACTGGCTGCTCATCTGGCGCACGCCATAGGGTAAATCATTCAGCAAGGCCAGGATTTCGTGTGCCGCTTCGACGGTCACGACATTACCCGCATCCTGCGTTGAAACACGCCCAAAGTCGATGCGAACTCCGGACTCCTCGTCATTCAACTGGCGCCGCAACCCTGCCACGAAACCTTCGGCTTCTGCCAGGAGGGCGCAAGCATCCTCCACCCTAAGCACGGCTTCGGCCTCGCGTGCTATGGCATTGTGGGCCGTACCTCCCATCATCGATACGAGCCGGAAATCGAAATCTTTTCCAACCAGTTCGAACAGGAACTGCGCAAGCAACTTGATCGCGTTTCCACGCCCGCGATGAATGTCGATACCCGAATGCCCCCCGACCAGACCGGTGAGCCGCAGACTGACCGTCTGTAGCCCAGTTGGGGACGCTTCCGTGGGCAGGTGCGAGTCGACAAGCACGTCGACACTTCCGGCACAGCCGATATAAAGCTCGCCCCACTCCTCGGTATCGAGATTGATCAGCAAACGCCCCTGCA
>Ga0123353_10010263_pt1 | contig 13035 bp, 9 predicted proteins | sample TergutLab28metaG_3_FD_92763 | JGI IMG/M metagenome (GOLD analysis project Ga0123353, IMG submission 92763) | Labiotermes labralis P3 segment gut microbial communities from Petit-Saut dam, French Guiana - Lab288 P3 | ecosystem: Host-associated > Arthropoda: Insects > Digestive system > Gut ...
GGAGTCCTAAGGTTTCTCGTTTTTAAGCTTTCGCAGTGCTCTATATGTAATATGTTTTCTTTTGGGTGATTCCCCGGCGTCTGAGTTCTAATAGCCGACGTTTCGGAACACTCAGTTCCATCTTCATAGGCAGGTGAATGAAGTATGACTGGGGATGGGAAGTGTGGTGTATATATACCTGACAGGGTTGTGGCAGGCAAGTGATGGAGCCAATAGCAGGCGAAGTGATCGGGTGGGGGCGGGTAAGTGCACAGCCGGTTATGGAAGGGGGAGGTGGGATCACTGTAGTGCACTCGGTGGCTGTCTCCTATTCTTGAGTTTGTGTAGCAGAGAGAGAGAGAGAGAGAGAGAGTGCGTGCGTGCGTGTGTTACACGGTAGTTAGTGGAGTACTGAAGTCATTAAAGTATGGGATGGGCGTCTTCAGATTCTGTTGTTTTGTGCATCGGTCATTAAGCTGACTGTTAACTGTAGTTTATTTTGAAATGCAAAACGTTTCTTTGGTAATGAGCTGAGATCCCTTGTTAGCAGTATGTAAGACCCCCATAGTATTATGAATTGTGCCTGTGGGATGTTGCTTTTTTGACACACGTTGGGAAAATCTGAACAGTATCTATTGTAACGGAGTGTCGGTGTGTTTTCATTAAGTTTGGTGGAACTCTTCTGTCCCTTTGTCCGACATATATTTTTTTTACTGTCCATGGAGGTTAGGCTATAAACAACTGAATTCAAATATTTATTATTATGAGCTGGGTTTATGTTTCTTAAGTTTCCTTTGGGAGTATTCTTAATTTAGGAAGCTTCAGTAGTTTAGTAATGAATTTGCTTTCTTTTCCAATTTAAGTGAATTTCACATACCTTTTACTTTCTTCCTAATCTTGTTTGGAGTTGTTTGTTTACTCTTTGCTACATTAAAGGTTTCGGGAGAGTATAAATAATTAAAGAGAATTTTTATATTAGTTGGGTTTATTTTTATTTATCTTCTGTACCCAGTGGGTAGCGCTGTTGCCTTTACGAAGAGAGACTCTTTCGTATCTCTGAGGATACCTGGAAGATACCCTGAGGCAAGGGTTGCTGCAGGGAATGAAAGAGGGTTACCCGTAATTTTTGCATGGTTTTATTTAAGCTGGTTGCGTAGTTCGGATTCACCGAGAAACCACAAGTAATATATAATGCACTGAAACAGGGCTCCCTTTGAACAACAAACCACCGAAAACGGTAAGGGTAAAGGTTAGAAGAGATAATGAAGCTTACTAGTGCTGGACGTAGTGAGATGGTACAGTGGTTGCCTGTCTTAGGGCCAGTGCAGTATAGCTACATTGCGCTATTTGTGATATTCAGAAGTTCTATATTCAAGGAAGCTTATAAAGAGGATTAGCCAGTAGGATCTGTAGCACACGTGTCAGATTCCGGCTTTGTGAATGAGGATCATTTTCTGAAGTGGCTTGAGCAATTTCTCAAACTCAGATCTCTGGAAAATGTCTGCTTACCCTACGTGGTCACATGTGTCACTGCTCAATGCTCTGCTTGAATGTCTGCCTTGCAAAAAAAAACATCGACACATTCTCCAGCCTTTGGACCGCACTCCGTTTTAGCCACTAGAGACATTTCCAGGATGGGCTGGCATTCGCCCACCATCATCACCACCACCACCACCACCACTCACAATCAGAGTCCTATTTTGGGAAAACTCTTCACTCCTGCTTGGAACAGGAGAAGGAGACTAAAAAATGCAAATTGAAAATTTTTCAAAAGACGTGAAAAAAGCAACATGGCGAAGAGACACAGGCTTTGCTCGAACGTAGGGGATAGATAGGAAGTGGCTGTTCGTGAAGATGTCTGTTGTGGGTTTTGTGTGGAAAAGTGTAGTCAGTGTGCCAGATGTGTGGACAGTGGTAGCAAGAGCTGTGTATTGGAGCAGAAGCAGTTCGTCTGTGGACAGTGGCGGTGACCGGAACAGATCGCAGTTACCACGCCTTTTTGTGGTGACGTCAGTTACTCCTGTGGCTTCAGGTCTAATCGTGCAGATACACACGTTTTCGATGCCAACGCTTTTCACTTAATCTTTCGTATTAGGCGTCATATTACGCTTAGTAGTGTTTTTTCTGTGCTTGAAGTTGGACCGATCGGAATGCCCCCACCCTTCCGTACGCCCTTGTCATGATGTAATCGCCACTGTTGTGACTCCATGAGGCGTTGGTCGGGATAGCGCAGGCGGTATAGCGACTCGCTACGGAATGGAAGGTCTGGGGTTCGAATCCCGGTGGGGGGGCGAGATTTTCCGCACCTGTCCAGGCAGGCCCTGGGGCCCACCCAGCCTCCTGTGCAATGGCTACCGGGTCTTTCCCGGGGGTAAAGCGGCCGGGGCGTGGCGTTGACCACCTACCTCCATCTAGTGCCGAGGTTAAAGAAAGAGTATAGCTATACCTCTACTCCACCTCTGGGCCTTCGTAGTTCTAGGGTCAACTTTACTTCATGAGGCTTCTCCATGTAGTGCCGAGGTCCAGCACGCATGGTGATTCACGTAGTCTGTGGCTTGTTCCACATACACCTTCCTGGTGTGGTAGTTACCCAACACGGGCACATGTATGCCGTCTGTGGCTGTCCAACGTAGGATTGTTACCCTCGCTTCGAAGACTGTTCGTTTTCTGTAAGTGCGAATGAGGAAATCAATAACTGAAAAATTTAAAGACTATTTAAATTTCGAATGAGCAGCTACTCTTGATTTCAAAATTTCGTCATGTTCTGAATGTTGTATTCTTTCCTTCTGATGGTTCCCCGGCTTCTGAATTTTATGTTCCGACGTTTCGGAACACTCTGTTAGATCATAGCGGTGTAAGTAGGAAGAAATAACCGGGATGAAATTGTCGGGTTTTTATACGGGAAAAGTTTTGGCTCGAAAATAGCCTGAGCCGACCGGAAGGAGGTGTGACGGTGAGGGGGCGGTTCCGAGTAGACTAACAGGCTGTGGAGTGCAAGGACCGAAAGTGGAGGCCGGAATAAGTATGTGAGGGAGAAACGGAGCTGTGTCGGAGTGAGGAGGGGGAGTCATGGTGTGGTAGAGATCAATTACTGTTTTGCTGGTCATGTTGGGTAGGGCAGTGATTACGACGTTTCGGTCTGCAATGTTGGATATCTCTCAAGGCTGCAATTCAGGTGACAGCACCACCCACTATTTTTGTTTTATTAAGTAAAGACTGACGTCATGTGGGTCACTGAGAGTGTGAATACAGAGGAAAATATTACGTTATTGGCAGTGCTTTCGTTTCTGGTGTCATAGGTGGAGAATCTTGAGTGAGAGGCATGGCTTGACACTGCTTCTTTGCAAACGACGTGTCCATATATGTGCGTTTTACACTACTGTACTGCCATGTTAAAGTGACGATGTGTATTGGTAAATGTTACCTGAAACTGAGTTAAGCACTTGTTAGTAGCCTTAAGGAATCTGTTTATCAAATTAAACGAAGGAAGGCCGTTACTAGGAGCAGGTTTAATACATTCACGAGTACTGAGAGCTAGGAAGTTACCGGGGGTTATTTGACGGTTTTGTGTTAGGAAGGGCTTCAGCTTAAGTTTCACCAAAATCAATAGCCTTTACCCGCTCGCATATTGGCTGTCAGAGTTATGAAACGCTTGTGATAAAGGGTTGGGGCGGGCCGATGTTGCTTCGGTATCGAAACGTTTAAGTGCGGGTCACTAGTAAGGACTGGAAACTTCGATCGCACCGTGCGTGTACACAGCATGGCCCGCGGTATCGGATGGCTCGCGTGTTTCAAATCGTAACTGGAGAGCCAGGGCATTCTGTCCACAGGTACCTTCAAATCCACTACCTGGTTTTGGAAGGCTGCATTTTTTTTGTACATTATGCATATTGAAACGCGCCGAAATTCTGACAGCGTGTGATAGCCTCTTGCTTGATGTTAGATCAAAGTATAAAAGCCAACGCAATTTCGCGCGATGTACTCACAGTGATTTGAGGCGTGCTGTGTGTTCAGTTTGATCCTGGTGACAGTACACACTAGTTGTCGCGTTCAGAATGTTGATAAATGTAAATGACAGTGTACCTTCACCCTTTCTTATATGCACAGCTCAGCCGACACTGTTACTGCTCTACAGGCTGTGCAGAAATCGAGCTTCATGTCTCTGCAGGGGCCAAACAATATTTCTTCTTTACAGCGTTCGCTGCGTTTTTGGGACTTGCCCGGCCTAGCAGCGAATGGATACAGGTGGCGCTTTTCCCGGGGTTAAAAGCGGTGGGAGCATGAGGCTTACCACTTAATTCCATCTGGTGCCGAGTTTAGGAATACGTGAACCTGTATCTCCATATCCACATTAATTTTCTTGGTGTTGTGTTCTGTTACGCACAGGGACAACTTGACCAGAGCTTCCGTCTTCAGGATGTGTCCAATTCGGTCGGGCTTATGCGCCAAATGCATACGACTACACGCACAACAAACGTGTTGGTAGAGTTGCCGAGCAATTCGGCTAACTGGAATCCACTTGAGGCCCGAAGAGTATAGTGGTTTTGGATGAGAGCGTTGTGGTCGTTGAGGAATGACCGCGGTTCGAGTTGCGACGCATTTAAAATAAGTGTTTTGGATTGTCGTCTTTCACTCAGTGCTTTGAAGATTTGGACATAATTTTTGCTTCGACGTACATCCCTGTGAACTCTGTATCAAGGTGCCAGTGAGGTGTGTACGTACGTGGAATTCAGTTGTGTTCCTCCGTGTCCCGTGTTAGTTTTTTTTTGGGGGGGGGGGCAGCGCGCAGATGGGCGTATACATTCGTCTGCTTGCTCACTGCACCCTTCATGTTCTGTTCTAGCAGTCTTACAGTCCCTCTTCTTTACTCTGATAATTGTCTCAGTTTCTTTTTCTGTTCCTCAATAATTGGGAATAATCGTTCACGTTATTTTCCCATTTGAATTTAGTTCTAAACAATCAAGTTGGGAGATGCTCTTTATCTCCTTTACTTTTTACAGGTCAGTTCCTTCTTATAGGTCCCATTCCCATTCATAGTAACGAGGTTCTGCCGCATTTTCGTTTCTGAACATGTGAATGCTGTATGTTTTGCTCCGTTCTCTCTTCAACGTCGGCGGCATCTTCCTCCAACGAATCCTCTCCTAATCTCTGCAAGTCCCAAATCCCAGATTCCAGACTTATCATTCAACCAGTCTAGTCTGTTGCGCAGGCTTCACTGTAACTCTCTTTATCCCACTCGTGTTTCGATCCACAGTAACATAACAAGGAATGCGGGATTTGAGGTTCTCGCAGCGGTATGGCTGAGGAATCAAATCTTCCAGGCTGTGACACAGTGACGTTGGGCGAGTGGTTCTCGGTGTCCCGAAGGATCGTGTTGCGTTCATCTTGAAAGTAAGTAGTTCGTGGACTGAATGCGCTTGAAGATGCAGGAACCGTGATCTTTCGAAACGTCTGGAACGACTCAGCAAACAGCATATTACCCAGACGACTTGGATCAACAAGGAATTCGTTTAATAATTGCAAATGGGTTACATCTTTCTGTATCGTTACGCCATCCGGTATTTACATACTTAGTTTATACATTGGCCTCTACCATTAGGCTTTGCATGTATTTGGTAAATACATGCAAAGCCTAATGTTTCATTCCCGCCTTCAGTTCCTTTGCCGAAGTCTCCGTCTTTTAATTACATACCTGCAATTCGTAACAGTTTCCTTGTATGCCCTGAGCATCCATGTGTACGATCCGCTTCACCATTTCCTGCACAGCACAACAAACGCAACCAAATTCTTTACCCCTCTTCTGCACAGCACAGCTGGCGCAATCAGATTCTTCACTACTGCCCTGCACAGCGCAACGAGCGCAACCAAATTCTTCACCCCTCTTCTGCACAGCACAACAGGCGTAACCAAATTCTTCACCACTGCCTTGCCCAGTACAACAAGTGCAACGAAATTCTTCACCACTACCTTGCTCAGTACAATAAACGAAATTAAATTCTTCACCACTCTTCTGCACAGCACCTTTCTACTTCACCTGTTTCCTCATTGCTGTAATTCGGCCACCTCGTTTGCTGCGCGCGTTGGCATCCTTAATATTTTCTTACTGAGTTTGTCCAGTTTAAGCGTCACTCGGACGACAGAGAGAGCTGTTACTTTATTATGTAATTATTGTGTGAGGTTTGGGCATTTAAAATTTTCATGCCTGCTACTTATTCCATACGATTCTTAACACTTGTTAAATTCATTTTGATTCAGTATAATAGTGCCTAACTTATATATTCTGGTCATGTAAATACACTTTAGGGCGTCATACGTACTAAAATATTTCGGGGAACCAGCGGCGTAAATCGTGAACAGATGTCCGACGTTTCGGCTACCTAATATTTTTTCCGTCGTCAGGGACTATTGTTATGGATAATCGCTGTTGGTTTTGTACTGTACGTAAATCGCCGTGGCCCACCAGAATGACAACCGGTGTGGTATGAAGTGCCGTTGTGGGGTTACACTTAGCATAGTGATTGTTTTGCACGACGGAAGGGAGGTGGATCTTTGTACACAGGCGAACGGTGTTTTCTGTCGATATTATGTCCCGATGATGTGGACACGTGTTCTGAATTGACGTGGTTGATCGTCATAGGGTCTCTGACACAGGCTTGTCTCACACCGGTGGTGCGATTGTGCCTGCTGCCATCCTCCAGTTTTGTTCATTTTAGTTTGCGTTTGTCAGCTGGACTGTAGATGTAGATGTGAGACAGAAAGTTCGTTTTGAATAAGAGCTTTGGGGGTTGTAAGATAATTGTAGTGACAAGTATTGTAGTTTCTAGAGATAACTTGCTTGCAGGGGAAGTTGTTAGTAGGGTGGCCTTTAGCAAGGCATACGGCGGGATCCGTACCCTCGAACAGTAGACCCGTGCCGGAGGGTGGTGACGAAAGGGTTGCAGTAGCTGACATACAGCTGTGCCAAGTCCGTGCCTGCCGACAACTAACTTGATTAAGCCCTCGCTTGCGCTTTCCCGCGATGTACGCCGCTCGCACTTTCCACCGTTAATTGCAGACGGAACTTCCAATTTCCTCATCATTCCACAGCAATCGAACCTGGTCGGATGTTCACTATAAAATCGAGTCGATACCCTATCTCCTTCCTGCAACTTCCGCAGGCGTAAATTGATGTGCACCGATGTGCCTCGATGCGGAATATGCTGCCTCATCTTTTTCACGCAAACGTTCCATAATATCACATTCTGTTGTGAAAGTATACTGCAGGAAGATTTAAAGTATTATTTAGAGTAGGGAGGTGATTATTGAAATTACCTTTCCAAAATATGTAGATAAGAGTCTTTGAGTTCCATGTGGTTCGAGCCCAGATGCTCCCGCAGTTCCATTTTGCCTCGTTGTGCTTAACCATTTATGCCCAGTGGTCACTATATGCACCACGAGGTTTAACATTTAGAAATTCTGCATTCATCCCTCAATGTATTAACATTTTTTTGTGAATTTCGAAACAAACAGTGATTATCTGTGTATGCAGTATTAATTTATCGGTGTTTATAACTGAGGCAGAGAGTGTTTACTGCGCGGTACGGACTGAGTCTTTAAATGCGACAGATCTATTTTTGTCCTTAAAGGGTTAAAACATGTTTAATAGTATGTACCCACGTGACAATGAAATGATAGTTCGTAGTTCATATTTCGTGCATTCTGCGTTGAATTTGAACTTTGCTAACACTTTCAGTGTTGCTGACAGTAAGTTATCATCAACATTGACGCCTGTGCGCTCTGTTTTGTGCAGCGCTGGGCTTGTTAATCGTACAGAATGCAGAATATCCGCACTTCGTACACTCGTACAGATGGATTATTGAACAGCGCGGTCGATAATTTCCCTTATAGCCCTGACTGCGTAATAACAACGGAACTACTCGGTCATGCTGTAAAGGATTAATGAAACTTGACACTACTGAATGCATTTATGAGTAGCCGACGAACAATCAGCCGATTGATTTTAAAGAATATTTGAAAATAGTGTACATAGTGTAATGTAACTAGTTACACTTTAATTACATATGTCCCATGAACTGTACAAGTACAATGGCTTCAACAAAGCGCTTGTGTTTTGACCGTTGTATTGCAATCTTAACTGTTTGAACAGGCCTGCTGCTTTGTTTGTTGATTTACTTCCTTGTTGTCGCTTTGACTGGTGAAGGTAAAAATAGTAAAGTTCATCCTGGAACAGGCCACGAAGGCCCAGAGGGGGAGTAGAGATATAGCCCTACTCTTTCTTTAACCTCGGCCCTGCATGAGGGTTGTTGGCCACCGCCACGCCTTGGCTGCTTTTCCCCCGGAAAAGAGACTCAATACCCATTCTACAGGAGGTCGGATGGGCCCCATGGTTGCGGAAAATCTCGCCCCTACCGTGATTCGATCCCCGGACCGTCCAGCCCGTAGCGAGTCGTCGCTCTGACTGGCCTCACTGTAATCAGTACTTGCTTTTAGTTGCGATGTAGTGTGTTAAACCTTTAAAGACGAAAATGGACCTGAATTACATTTAAAGATTCAGGTCGTACCGCGCAGTAAACACACTCCAAGCCTACTATAAAAGACCAGCCTTTTAAAGCATAGGGAAGTGTTTGCCGCTTGTTCTGAGACTTGAATATCAGAGACCTGCTCTCTGTTGGCAGAATGCAGAGTTTTGAATATTGTGCCTGGTGTGAAATGAAGGAACGTCACTGCTTGTCTGTCTCTGCTGGCTGAAGTAGCTCGCACTTTGTGTACTGGTCCTGTTGTTCCCGGCTTTTATACTCATTTTGTACCTGGTTTGTTTTTGTATTTTTGCGTTCTGTGAAGGTCCCCATGGTCTGCCAATGAATATGGACCTTAACCCTTTTTGATCCCCTTTTCTGTAATTCAGTCATCCGCATTCATTATCATCTGGCGACGCACTGCATGATTTCTTCAGTTAATTGATGTGTGCATCACAACTGTGCTGATATCCAGTATTTACTGTATTAGACAGCCGAGCCGTGTCTGTGCTGGTCTGTGTACACAGTGTTTCGAAGTTGGCTCTACTCACTTCTTAGGTATATTTGATACTTGGCGACTCCCCTGTAGTTGGCCGTATTGCCATGTCAGACATTTTGAAGTACGCGACTTTCCGTTTCTTGGCTGTAGCTCCCGTCTTCAGGGAGAATCATTAGCCTGTCAGCAGTAGAGGGCAGTGTAACGACCGCTCTGTTCTCTTGCAAAGCGTTCTGGTGGCACAGCATTGGTGAGAGCATACGAGTAAAGTAATGTCTGCGATTGATACAACGCCGTGACGTGAGATAGGGTATTACTTTCACCAGGTTCGACCGTCTCTTGTCTCATAACTCATTTCTCTGCAATCGATGTGTGGCTTATTCGTAATTTTGGGAGCCAGACCACGCGGGGAGCACCGTGAATGTGATTATAATATTAAAACGGATGTTACTGGAATATGGGATATTTGTTCACTGCGTTCAAGTTGTGGACTGTGCTCTTCTGGGATGTTAACGCCGCTTAGGTTCGTGGTTGGTTGTCGACGTTTCGGTAGTCAGCTGTCACCCGAACTGTGTAACATCCCAGTAAGGCGAGGACCTCACCAACGCCGCGACGGAAGCCTGAAACGTCGGGTGAATTGTAGAGGGGTAGGTCAGTGTCCATCGGTGCACTGATCTGGTCACGTTGCATTGTGTGCTGTTGAGTGATACCTACGGTTGATTTTCTGGAGCCGTGTCACGTAAATCAGACTGGTATTTGGGTGGTCGCATTCGAATACGTTTCTTAAGTTCTTCCCATAGCTCTGTCTTTCCGTGGATGTATTGTGTGATCAGCGTATAGAATTGTCTTCGAATTTGAAATGAAGGTGTAGATGTGTTTGACGTGGCTGACGGTCCATGAGAAATTGCAAAATGTGCAAGTGTGGGGAACTTGCCAGTCGCTTTCAAGAAGTGCCTTGACTGTAACGAGAGTTCAGACTCAAGAGTTTAGGCCTAAAGAGAAGCATCCGTTTCACGGTCGCGTTCTGAATTCCTAGTCGCTCGAGAGTTTGTGGACTAGAAATTCCCAACTTCACAGTGATGTTCTGTTTGTCAGTAGGCAGCACTTCCTGCTGCATTAACGTGAGGCCTAATTTGAATGGAAGTTGGATTTAGTGTTCAAAGGTATATCTAGAGGTGAATAGTCTCCTGAAGAATGGGGCATGGCAACGAACCAAAGAAATGGTGGACTTTTCATGCCTGCTAGGTCAAAGTTCAGTTGCTGTGCCTCTGCACATTACCTGTAACTCAGTTAAGACGTTCTGAAGCTACAAAGAAAGTTCTGTTGCTTTTGTATCCAACACTTTTACGAAGTTAGCTAATTCGTGTTAGCGGCGAGTCTGTTGCTGATTCACTCATCCTCACGCATGCACTGGCGTGCACATACACACACGCGCACGATTAAGAAGACACCGGTGCCTCCGAAACACTAACCTAGCAAGACATTCGTCGTGGCATCAAATCTCACATTAATTTTTATTTACCATGCAGTAATTACGGAGTTGGGACTGTTCAGTCGGAAGACTGTAATTGTCGTACACTACCGTCTTAACGACTATCGGGTAAGATGGTATTTCATTTATAAGGTATATATTTGTATTCAGTAACAGTAAAGCAGTAAGTTAAAATTATAGAGTACTTCTTGCTCGATAGAGAAATGTCGACACGACAGGAAGTCGGGGTCATCAATGTCACGTATCATTGTCATACAGCAACCAGGACACTAAATGTCACCCAAACTCCAGCTTGGCTGACGCAATTGTCGTACCTAGTGGACTCAAAATTGTACTCTGATTTCTGTATAGCACGTGATTGTTTCATGATTTTAATGCTTAGGAGCTTCCAGTTCAATGCACTATCACGTGGAAACCAACGCCCTAATTTGCCTTATAAAAAGGCTGGCCGGTGCGTATTCGGGGGATTTAGTCTACTTCAGTTGCTACCAGAAACTCTGCCGCTTGCTACTGGAACCGACATTTCTCTAACAAAAATTTGTGTACTACAAGCGTCTATTCGGAAAAACTGTAAACATCACATCTTCAGCCAATAAATCAAGAATATATTCGCACATCATCGCGAGTTGCTGGGGGCTTGAGTTTCAATTCTTAAGTGTTCTAACGCACTCAAGGACTTCCCTTTCGGTCTACATTCTACGATCCCAACCCACCATCGCCTTGGGATACAACAAGCCGTCATCATTTTTGTGTTATCGTTTGGGGTGGAACACAGTTCGCCAGCAACATTCCAGCAGATCTTCCAGTCGATTAATCCATACAAGATACCTCCAGAGGTTGCCTGGACGGTGTCTACAATTGGGAAGCGTGTAAGGTACGCCCTGCGCCCCGAAAAATTAGCTGCCTATGTACTGCTAAGGGGGTACGATTATCTTCAAGGAGAAAGGATCCGCTCTAGCTCTGGACGACCCTTACTGTACCACACAGCGTCGCATCATCTCACCCAGTTCGACTAAGGGGATCTTCGCGAGACCAGTAGCAGCGCCGTCATTCCAGCACAGATATCCAGGCACACATCCCAGCGACGTCCCGGACGCGAGACCGAGAGGTCTACTTGCCAGTCCGCCTTCCGAGACGTACCATCAAATCATCAACAGCGACATCCGCATCACGCCGAAACGTCCGCCACAATCTTCAAGGATCAACGTGACACCCCCTGTGCTCTACAGCCCGGCGATTCGACACATGGTAACTTACACTCATAAATTTAAAACCACGTGGCACTTGTCAGTCCATCATTAATGGTTCTGTAACGACATTTTCGTTTCATTTTGATCTGGTAATATCCGTGATAACCATAACTCAATTATGGAGGCAGATCACAATAGTGAAGCTTCAGAAGCTTCTTATAGCACGCACGATTGCAGTATGGCTGAAGCAATGAAGTTACTCACCCATTTGATGGGAATAAAAAGAAATTAAGGGAATTTATTGAGAACGTGGATGTAGCGTTTGAACTCGTTCATCCAAGTAAACATGAGATACTGTGGAAATTTGTAAAGACTAAGATAACAGGAGATGCGAGATCAAAATTAATAGTCAGAGATTTAACGTATACTTGGGAATTAGTTAGGGGAATCCTAGAAGAGAACTACGCCATACGGCGAACATTGGATTATTATGCCTGCAAAATGATCAGTGCTAGGCAGTAAAAAGGCGAAAGTGTCGCCTCATGGGGAAGTAGGATAGATGAAATGCAGACAGACTTAAGAGAAGCCGCCAGACGTGTGTGTAAGGAAGGAGAGATAAAGGGGCAGTAGGACTCATAAATCATTTGGGCAAGGCTTGTTTTATACCGGGTCTTCATAATGAAATAATTCAAACGATAGTTCGTAGTAGGGGAGAGTCCATCCTCTTAAGCCATCGAAATCTCGCTCGAAGAACTCTCCGTGCGGAAAAAATCTGGAGCTGTGGAACTCCTCTTAAGATGTCATAAATGCAGTAAATTGGGTCATACGGCTAATAAGTTTAGAAGCAGTGAGAAATTTCCTCACACCCACGCAGGGAGGTAAATGAGTTTACTGAGGTTATGAGTTGTTTTAATTGTGGACGTGAAGGTCACGTCGCTAAGAATTGCCGTCAGGGAGCGGTGTGTGAAAAGTGCGGCATGAAAGGCCACACATAGATTAATTGTAGGGTCCAAAATAAAGGTTGGACCAAGTCGGGAAACGAGGGTCAGGAGTTTGTGAGCAACCCACGGACTATCGAGGCCAAGAAGCAGTAGGTTGTCCCCCATTCAAAATCCATGAATGCAAAAGCCATATCAGATCTAATCTAGACACTATACAGCTAAGAGTTTATTTGGGCAAGGAAAACAAACTGACATTCTTATTGGACACTGGTGCCGATCTTTCTGTAATTGAAAGACTTAGTTTACAACCAGGAATAAAGCATAAACTTAAGGGAGGAATAAGCATAAAGGGAATTTTCAACACAATTATGAAAACAGAAGGGACCATAATACTGAAATTATTCACAGACACGCATGAAAC
>Ga0123353_10010266_pt1 | contig 13034 bp, 5 predicted proteins | sample TergutLab28metaG_3_FD_92763 | JGI IMG/M metagenome (GOLD analysis project Ga0123353, IMG submission 92763) | Labiotermes labralis P3 segment gut microbial communities from Petit-Saut dam, French Guiana - Lab288 P3 | ecosystem: Host-associated > Arthropoda: Insects > Digestive system > Gut ...
AAAAATTGGCCGTGGCAAAAAAACCAAAAAAGGGCCCCAAAAATTTACCGCCCCCCCTTTTTTTTTTAACTTTAAACCGACCCCCCCCCCCCCCCCCCAAATTAGTTCCAACCTTCACGCCTCTAAACGGTTAAACAAGCCCCGACTCAATTAACGGGAAAACGTCCGAGTTACAGCAAACGCATCGCATACGTTAATAATTCAATTTACAGTTCTAATAACGCAACGCTGTTACTAAATAGATCCTTCACAACGAGAAAAAAAATATTTGTAAGGTTTCGTAAACAGGTACGGGGGGGGGGGGATTTGAACAGGCTTGTGACATGTACATTTAACAAATTTTATTTTATCGTTTCTCCAAACGTGGCAGCTGTCACGGGATGTCCCGGGGGATGCAGGATCTTTATGCGCTACAGCTACCGTGTTCCGGGACAAGACAAAACAAGACGCTCTGTCCACTTGTCTCCGTACAAAGACAGCCTGGCATTATAGAGAACCAAAACCCATGTGACTTACGAACATGAGTAAGGCGTCTCCGGAACTGTCTGCAGAGTTCTGGGTCACAGCTCAGGGAAGCACGCATTTTACGGCCCGGAAGTTGGCGGGAGAACAACTCGGCAATCTCACATCCGTAATCCGTGGCAGACCTAATGCTGAATCTAGTGTGCTGCTGCACAACGGCAGGTGGTGGTGGACCTGTCACTGCGAATACGGTGTGTAGCGAGAAGCTGCCGTTTCAAACGCCACAAGCTACGAAAATGTACACAAGTAATTGTTGTTTGTACTAAAATCATTCTTCCTCTGCAACATGTAGAATAAATAGGGAAGAGCGCTGACTCGCTATCCGGTAGCACACGTTCGAGGGCTGAAGGAACTACTCCTACAGATCGGTGCTTCCAAACGTTTTCCAGTTGGCACAGCACTTCGTCACAATGGCCTCTAAGAAACACGACGAAATATTGATTTTTTTCCCCATTCATTTGAATAGGAATAATATTACCGGCGGAAAACATCACATTATGTTATGAGCTCGGCATATAAACACATAATAATAATAATGTTTGGTATATTAATTGTACTTCAGATATATGGTGTACCCATATGTTATACATTATTTATGATTAATAAATGTGTTAAACAATATTTTTATTATCATTACCATACAAATGTTTCTCGGCGTTTTTCCGACGTAATGCACGAACTATTAATGTAGCACACCTGCTCTCCCGAGAGAGGTGGGCATTTTTGCCAACGCTGGCCCCGAACGTGAGTTCATCACCGGTACCTGGTAATCGGTCGGGTTCGAAACTTCTTTCACGTTAACATTAACAGACGGTGAGTTAAGGCTCCGTCCCACGGCCCCATAGCTGTGATATTAACATCAACGCGTGAATTCTGTTGCCGGCTGATAGCGACAGTGGTCATACGGCACACTGAGTTTAGCGGACCACATCCGTATAGCAACAAAATAATTTAATCAAGTATTCGCGTCTTGGTTTAAGTTTAAATTGCTGAGAACTGTTAAGTGTAATTACATTTACAGAGTAATTATTCAATACATTTTTTCGTCGTTTCATGGTGCAACAGCCCCTAGTGGGCCAGGGTCTCATCATTATAGAGGCTTCATGATCACACTCAGACACTCCACACTCGGTAGGACTCCTCTGGACGAGTGACAGCCCGACGCAGAGACCTCTACCTGACAACACACAATACTCACAAGAGACAGACACCTACGTTCCCGGCGGGGTTCGTACCCGCAAACCCAGCAGGCGTGTGGTCGTAGACAGCGAGGCCACTGGGTACGGCCACACAATACTCATACCCAAACATAAACATACACATACACACCTATCAACGACATAGTAACAAGTACTTGCTGTCAAGCCTAGTTTTGCAGTTATTTGGTTATAACTAACGATACAAACTTACTAAACAATTTCATGTCAAGTGCATTAATTCTTCCACGGGGAATATAATGGCTACGTAGCTGAGACCACCCAAATGCGATCTTCTTCTTTAATTTCCTACAATCAGTAATGAAAACATGGCTGATGCACATATTTGTGAATTAGTGAGCAGACTATGAATACTACTCACAGCAAACCTACTGCTCATAACACAAAGTGACTTCGCTATACAAACATAAAGAAAGGTACTGTACAACTGGTCCTATGCAAGTCAGGAAGGCATGGTGGGGATGTGGAAGTCCTGCTCCACTCACTCTTAACCTAAACAGTGAATACAGGTTAGCAGTCATCTCCACACCCAGGTCACTTTACTCCCAAGGAAAGTGGTCCCAGAGCCCAGGGAAGAGGATGCAGGAAGGCCCCAGAATCAGGCTATACACTTTTGACCCTTCCAGAAACTGAACTACAATTCATAAGTCATTCAGTCTGTAGCCTTGTCACTAAACAAACAACACTAACATACAGAAATACTAACCCACTCAATTGTAGCACCGAACAACACTAACATACAGAGTTACTAACCCACTCGACTGTACCACCGAAGAACACTAACATACGGAGTTACTAACGCACTCGACTGTAGCACTGTTACTATAATACAAGAATACAATATACTCAATGTGCATTTGTTTCTATGTAGGCATACCAACAGTGAATAAAACAAAATTTCCTTCAACATTCCTGTACATTAATGTTGTACATTTACATTGTCGTGCGTAACGTGAAATAATAACACCGTGTACACTTTCTTGGCTGGCTTCACCGACAGGTCTAACAACAGTATTTATTCAGACTCTACACTACAAGGATATTAACTGCCCACAATGCCAAAGTCAAAGATTACACATTACGCTGGCTCGGGTACCAAGGTTAACATAGTAAATGTTTTCAATTATGAATCCCCAACATACATGATTTACTGTACCATCAGTAATCAGAAATCCACAAAATTTCATACTTCTTCCAGCAAAAAGTAGGCTCTCATGCCTCTATAGCATATGCTAATCAATACAAGATTTTGTTCTTCAATGAGTCATAGAAAAATGCTGACTGACTTCTTGAAGTTATCCAACAGCAATGTTGCTACTGCAAAAAATAAAGAGTTGATGTAATCACTGGAAAAGTAGGGTGCAGTAGGAAATTTTGGATAATCTAGCATCTTAGATTCATTGTGATTCAAGTGCACAAAGGGTGTTTCACTTTGCCATGGCATATCAGGAGAATGGAGGTAAAATTCCACATATTGTAAACCTGACACTAGATTAAGAGCATGCTAAAAAATTCACTACTGCAATACTTGTTAACTGCATTCAAAATTTTTCAAACCAGATGCAACACATTAAAGTACAGTAAATGAATATGACACAATAGAAACAGCATATATATATATATATATATATGAATATGATGTTGTATCATAAACAGTCCTTGCCTAATGAAGTCTAATCCCTAAAAATCTCTAAAAGTGGAGGCCCACTTCATGTGTGTCTGTTCCACACAATGTACCACAGTACATTACTACCTTCCTGTCTTTAGTCTTTGATCTGTCAAACTCAAATCCCACCTGCAAAAAAGTTACTGGAACTTCTGCAGTAGCTGTACCACTCCAGTACAAGGGCGAAGTTTTGCGACCAAATAAGATTACCAGAAGGACCAAAATTCAGTTACCTTCAAACACAAGGACTGTCAGCAGTAAAATTAATGTGACAAAGCAGCGAAATTTAAACTGTGATTAAAATTATATGAAGAAGGATTAGCATAAGACATCATCATCACATACGAATATGTGGATGTTTTCATTATGCTTGTATTCAATGTGCCACTATGCAAGCTAAAGCAGGAATTCATCCCATTCTGTGAAACATGTATCATGGATTTTACTCTTCTCAGGTTAAGTAAGACTGCTGCTGCCTATGTTAACTCAGTTCATGCTAGTGACAAATATGGCAGTTTGGTGGCAGGTGATTTGATGTTTTCCACTTCCTTTCTCCGTACTTGTGTCCCACGCTGCCACCATTCTCAGAACAGTTCAGTATATCTCAAACGACAGACCATGTTCAAATTTGAAATTAATTGGAATCACATCAGAAAAACTCAGTACTTTTCGTTACCACAGAAGTGAGAACTAACACACCGTAAAGTAAAGGTTACTTCACTAGTAAAACCAAACAATATATAAATGTTTATTCTTAAAATCCTCAAATGACTAATGCATGTGTAATATAAGCCACCAGTGGACTTGCCAACAAAACGATAACATCAGACCTACTATTCGCATCATATTACAGAAACCATCTTGAAATTATGTTGCAAACAACAACAGTAGGGAAACTGATGATGAAAGTCAACACTCACTGCCTGCAACACACACACAAATCCTAAACCCAATGTAAATCTGCATTCACATACAAACCAAAAACCTACTCTTCATTTAAATACAGTGCACTCATGGCCTAACCACAGTTTACACACGCAAATCCATATTTATAACACTGCTTGGGAATCATATCCTAAGGTAAGTCACAACCCATTTGCCATGGTTACCACTGTTGCAATTTTCTGTGTGTGGTACATGGTCAGGTAGATGAAAGAGTTTAGCAATGAGAACATAATGTAGCATAGCTGAATCAGACTGCAGCACTGTTATAAGTGAGAATAATGCTTGGTTTGCAGAAGAAATCTAAAAACAACTGATAAAAGAGGGCATGGAGCAGTGTGTGATGGGCCCATCATATGAGTAGTTGCCGAGTGTGTTCTCAGTGACACAAATCAAGAAAGTCAAAGAAGTTCAAAAATGGGCATAGTTGCCATGGTCATCATATGTGACTAAGAAAGAATACAAGTGGATTATGATGTTAATATTAAGAAAATACACGACTGATTTAAAGCTGTTGTAATGATAGTCATATTTAAGTGATGAGGGCATTCAGGGATGTTTGAGTAACCATTCATGTAACAATTTAATAAATTACCATGAACCAACAAAAAATGAAAAGCCTTGGCATGGCATGTGAATATTGTGGTGGCCCGTCATACGACAGGCACAAGGCACATTGCTAGTACAAATACACACACACACACACATATATATATATCTTCATCCTCTCTCTCTCTACACACACACACACACACACACACACACACACACACACACAAATCTTTATGGATAACTAGGATATGCAATTGGAGCAATGTGCACATGCAGAACCCTCAGGAAGATGGTAGCAGTTGGGAAAACACAGAGGATGGGCCCATTTTTATGGTTTTCCCTTGATAACTCTAATTATATAACTATGTAGTAATACAGAATGGATGTGAGGGTGAGTTATCTTCTGAGATGTAGCTTTACACTGATCTTCACTGACCAACACTTTACAGTACTCTTATTTACGTACCCAAAGCAGTACACTATAGTGAAAAAGTACTGTAAGTATAATACAACATTCATGGCTCTGTCCAATACTTCTTGTACCTTACACATTTCAGACAATATCAAATCAAAAATACAAACACAATATAGTCCCACAAAGTCATGCCACAGTCCTCATGATTCATTATGAAGCGAGAACATTTAATCCACTAATAATACATTTTGAATCTTCACTCTAGTTACAGAAACTCAACTTACTGTAGCAAAAAAAACATTCAGGACACAATCTGTGTTCCAGCCCTTCATATTACCAACAAAGTAAGGCAATGATGTTTCATTATACTGCTGGGTACTCTGGTCAAACAAAAAAATTTACCGCACCAAAGTTGAGATCTGGGATTTCATTTCACTAACAAAGAGACAAAGGAAATGATTTTGCTTTGCCTAGCAAACCAAAAACAACATATACAAACTTACACTACTCTCATAATTATGTTATGTCACATTCTTTTCTGGAAAACATACATTAATGCCTACTACTTAACCAATTTCCATTTCTTCTTTAAACATTCCCTGTCATGAATCAGAAGCTCTGATAACTTACAGGTTAATCTGGACACCATCACACACAAATACATATTATTATATTCCTTATTGGTTTTATGCAGGGTATTTACCATTATGTACCCGAAACAAACCAAGTTTCTAGGATATACAGTGTTGCTGCTGTTCTGTATTTATAATCTGTGCTACATGTAATGTTATTTCACACAAGAAATATGCTTTGTACTTTTAAATTAGTACTGCCCTCAGTATGTGTACAGTGCCCAATATGGCTGTTGTTTGTAGTTCCTTGATTTCGTGTTTTCCCAGTATATTGCTCAAGTAATGTCTGAATAACTTTGAGTTGTTTCCAGATGCGCCTGCTATTACTGGCATAACTTTTGCTTTCACATACCACATGCACTGAATTTCTATTCTAAGGTATTCATATTTTAGGTAATTATAATTATTTACTACTACTACTACAAGCGGTAAAAGCGGGTATGAGATGTCTGCTCAATGATTGTGGCCTGGAATACTGCAGTGCATCATAACCTAAAATCACAACGCAGCTACTTTGCCAACAACATTAAACTCCACTTATCAAAATATTTCACATACGCTCAGTGCATTCAATGCGACTTACGTTAATGGTTAATTCATACATAAGAATAACATCAGTTTCCTATCAAAGTTATTGGTTGGTGTACTAGGTTATACTACAAACTGTACAACACGCAGAAGTAGGTTGTTTACCTTGTTTACTCTTCCAGGAACGAATAGAAATTGTTAATTTGAATCGTTGTAATTTTCGATTCCCATATATTTGTTCACACCTCACACAAGCATCATGTTAACAACTCATTTCACAATAATATTACTCACCATAACAAAAAATGTAAGTATGTATGCTTGTATGGAAAAATGTTCCTTTAGTGTGTCCTTCCGTTGGAATACGGAAGCAAATAAGGACGTCGAAATACACATTCAATGTCCTATACAGCCGGTTATATAACAGGTCAGATATAAAAAATTACATAATCCTCCACGTTTAAACTGGTGCTTCTATTTTATACACACGGTCCTTTCATCAATACCCAAAATAAAACCCGAACAATCCTCGCACTCACTTTAACCACCTGGATCCACACAACCACGGATTACCTACACAACAGTTTTTGTTTGCTACTGGACATTTCGCATGTGGCCACGAGAGGCACATAAATGTTACGAAACTCGAAACAGCTTTATTGACTTTCTGCTAGATGGCAGCGTGCATATTACACACTGCGCTGCCTACGTCCCTTACTACGTTCACTACCGTGGTTACCATGGGTAACAGTATTCATTGGTTGCGATTGTTAGGCGAACGCGCTACAAGGGTATCGTCCAGCGGACAATTCCATTCTTTTCCTGTACCTATTCTTCTACATATAATAGCCTCGTGTGAGTAGGTGAATAACACTACTGTACACGACAGATTCTCTCTCCTGTGAGGTACAGGGCGAACATGAAGAGAGTTAAGCATCGAGTACAGAATACAACATAGCACCGACTAATGGGACATAAAATTAACCCGTAATTAACTCGATGACGACCCATGTAAGAGGTCGAAGAGCAGCAAGTGAATATAACGGCAGCCCATCATATAACGCGTGGGCAATTGCATAATATAACACGAATTCGTTAACTTACATAACTGCTTTCTTATTATGTATACTTTTGGCTTTACATTCTTTCTATTGCTATTTCATACATAAATTTTTAATCGGCCTAAATTTGCAGAATGTACCTTAGGTGGTGTACATCCGACAACAATGGCCCAAAAGCCCAAGTTTCATTTGCTATAGCCGCCATTTATAATTGTGAAATCGAATGTGTCACTCAGTTTTGACCAGTTTTCTTGTTTCATTCATTCTGAAGGCAATTTAAGATTACATTATATTTATCATCATCATCATCATCATCATGTTCCTGAAGGGTTAGGTGTGTTTCCTGTTCCTTGATCCTCAAGATGAAGTTGGTCCCTCCATCTCTTCCTTGGTCGTCCTATGTTCCTTCGTCCTTTTGTTTTATATTGTAGTGCTTGTTTCGGTAGTCTGTTTGATTATATTCATAAATAATGTAATAAATAACGGTACGTGCAAATCATGTTCGTATAAAGCCAGGCACACACATGCGCATTCTGTCATGTCTAAGAGCACAGGGTAACAATGAACTCGTAAGTGTATCTTCGTTTTTATTCGGTTAGCGCGCCCTCAGTCCAAACTGTTAATTTTCAGTGAACAGACAAGAATGTCGTGTTACACGCACTGTTCTACACACCTGGCCCTCATAACATGTGCGTCGTTCACGTACTACATTACACCGCTACATACAAGAGTAAGTGCACGTTTTATTTCGGCTAAGGGCACGAGATTACTGTCATCCATACGTAAATGCACAAGGAAATGCCTGTATTTATAAAATTTAACAGACTGAGCCCAGCAAAACGTAGTTTTCACGTCAAGTCAAAACGTATGCCCTCTAATAAATACTTTTTTTTTATTTGTGGCCTGTTTCACCTTCTCTTCATACATTCAATAACCATGACGCCTGGTTCCTGGAAATTACTAATCGCAATGTATTTCTGAACTCACGTAAAAAATACTGTACCGTTAGCTTGTCCTCTCTGTTCCCTCAAAACATTATATCCATGCCCATTCTATATCATTCACATCATGGATCAGAGATGAACATCCGAGATATATGCGGTAGCGTGCGACACCTTCTGTCCACAATACACTACTACATCTGCTGCCAGATGTAGTCACATTTATCATCCAAAGTGTCACACATATATATATGGTCTGTACACATATCCATACATCGTTGCCAAACAATAGTGAGTACATGCGATGTCTTCTGACAGTACGACAATTTCAAGTATTGTCATACTGTAGTAATAGGAAGATGAAACAGAATAATCACTCATTGTGTTGGACCGGTTCTTCTTTCAAGAACCTGAAATATGATGGCAGAACTAAGAGGAGTAGCAGTGCCAAATCCTCACATATCCCACATAGAAAAGAGGGGTTAGGAAACCAAGAACAACAGAGCAGTGCTCAGCAATTCTTCAAGAGTCTTTAGGCAAGAAGTGTGTTGGTGAGCAAAAATCAAACTAAGATGATAATATGAATTAGGCAACAAATGCAGAAGGCACAGCCTTGTATCAGATTTAATGCTACCTACATCCGCTCCACATCAAAATAAAAGGGAAACAGAAAGGAGAATGGAATTTGAAGAAGAGGAAATGGGGTGGGTTCAAGGGGTCAGCAATATTGTATGCGCTACATGTCTGTAATTTCTTAGAATTTCCCTTGTGCCTTACTCATTGTAAAAATTAATCCCATGAAGTCATTCTTACTGTCTGCTGCCATTATGTTTGTTTTTATGATGACTTCTACACATGCATGTTGACTTTATTATATAATATTGATCTTTATATTTTACTGAAGTACATTTCCTCTACCATTAATTTTTTTTAGTTCCAACTGCAGTCCATATCAAACATTCTTCTTTCTTTCTTTCTTACTTTTTGTTTGTAATACTTGTCAATTTGCACTGCAGTGACATAAAACAAATAAGTGTGGCAAACATATTCCTTTTTTTGTAGGGAACATCCCATTGTGTTTTAAAATTAAAAGACAAAATAGTTCTGGAACACAACAATATATTATTTTATTGTTATCCTGATGACTACATGTTTCGGTCACTTGATGGTCAAGTGACCGAAACATGTAATCATCAGGATAAAAATAAAATAATATATTGTTGTGTTTGCTGAGTCCAGAAACGGTGTTGTTGTCTTTTTTATTCCTTAACATCTTCATGATATTTAAATGCATTTTATGTAGTGCATAGTTGTAGACAGTAGTGGTATCAAACTTCAAAGAGGAATAACTGGATCACAATCTTCATGGCGCATGAAATGACGAGTAATTTTGTTCCTAATTCCAATTGCCATTTATACGACAGTGAAGAGTCCCAGTCATACAGACCTACATTTTCGTGTTAATAAATCAATGTTGTGCGTTACAATATTATAAAGTACCTCATTTTATCTTTTCTGGTGAAAACACTGCAGTGAAGTGACATGCATGATGATAAAGATACATGGCTAAGGAAAATATACAGATTTAAGAGAAATTACTTTGAAAATATACTAGTACACCAATTCCTCACTTTACAGGTGTAAGCTGTCCTGCAAAAACTGTCTCAAATGTGAGTGCAAGTGTACTGAACTGCTTTACAGATCATTTGTTCATAAAAGTGAAAAAGTAGTTTTTAAATTGAAGAAGAGGTAATAATTATCATTAACAAGTGAATGTCTCCCCCCCTCCTCCAACCTGCTAGACTGCTTGCATTAATGTATAAAAAACATACCATATAAGGCTGTATGTATGATACAATCTCCCTGATGATGAACATAAGACATTCGAACCACGCTGAAGACAAGAAGAAATCAAAACATTAATTTAAAAAGTGCATTTTGTTGGTTACACATTACACAATTGTATTACAATGCACAGTACAAAAAACATAAAGTCTAATAATTCTTTCATGGTATGTACCACTTGGTTCGTAGTACAAGAGTTAATGAATATTTTAGTTCTCAATAATCTAAAGGTATAACAAAATACAAAATTTCCTTGAAACTGTGAATGACTGAATACCATATCAAAGCACCGAGATAAGTAGTAGTTAGCTGTATGGTGTTCTGTCTGTCTATGCTCACTGTGGCCAATGAGCAACAATGAAACACCATCCAGATGTCTGAAAACTGGAAGAAAGGAAAATTTAAGAATCATGTGTTTCCATCATCCATCTGTAACTCACTTCATAGTCACTAATTTTATGGTGATTTTCGGGGTTTAAATTTACTTCGAATGCAGTCATTAAGACCCTCTTTGTTTCTTGACAGTTCTATAGCATAAAACTGTATTCTGGTGACGAGGATGGTATTCTGTTCAGAGTATTCTCCAGTGTGATCTAATCGGAGGAGGGTTCCAAAACTGCAGTCTTCCACAACATTGTTAAACTTTTCACAGAATGGTCTCCATTTCTGCAATTCAGATGGAGAAAATTAATAAGAATCAGAATAAACTGTTGATCTTTCTGCAGTTATAATATACGGATTAAGACTGAAAATTCTTATAGAATACATTTTCCCTGTGTTGAAGAGACATCTGAATGCATTATGCATTTTATTTCTAATTATTTGTCATCAAGGATACATGAATGTGCTGAAAGTAGGTACTCAGTGCTTTTGTAGTTAAAAAGAGTAAAGTTGTCCCTATACACACCATGAAGGCGAAAAAGGGGAATACAAGTATAGTTCCATTCATCTTTAACTTCAGCACTAGACAGTAGTGACTAGCCAGCTTCATGCCCTGGCCACTTAACCTCCCTCAGAAAGAGCCACTGGTACCACTTAACCAGAGCCTAGGTGGACCCCATGCCATTCTAGACGTTTATGAAGAGATAAATCTCTTGTCCCCACCCAGATTTGAACCCAAAATTGTTACGTCTATGGTACCTGCTTTGCTTCAGAGCTCTTTAATGCCTCTTCATCCAATCTGTCCACTTTCAAGTCTGGAAATTCTTTCCGGAAAGTTTTGTAGATATAGTCATCATGTGGAGTTAGCTTAAGCAGTTTTGGATCAACTGAACACAAAATCTACAACACAATTTAAAAAATCATAAATGTCTGACATATGAAACCCATCCAATCTTTTACTGTATCACATACTAATTTATAACAAACATTTACATGCATGACAGATTTTGAATATTGCTTATAATTACAAGAACATAATACAAAAGATGACTCATCATAACTACCCTACTAGGATTTTTTTTCCCCCACATTCGTATATTATCAAAGTTTTATTTATTCCCCAACTGATGCACTAGTGAGTTGTCTTTAAAAACAATATTAAAATTTACATTAAAACAGCTCCAAAATATTTTGGTGCTACAGTTACACTATCATCAGGGAGCGCATTAATTTGTGCTTTCTAAAGTTACAGTTGATAAAATAGTCCATTAAAATACATCGGTATGTGGTTAATACGGTGGTAGTGTGGCTGCATATATTAGGTGCCTATTGGTGTCTGTATGTTCTACATACAGACACCGATAAGAACCAAAACATGTTGGAGCTGTTTTATTGTAAATTTTAATATTGTTTTTTAAGACAACTCACTAGTGCATCAGTTGGTGAATACATAAACTCTGATAATACCTTACAAGGAATTAAGTGATATGGCTCACTGTTACATAAGATATACATCATACAATGAACCCTGAACAAATTTATTACTGAGTGGTAATATACAGTGGTAGCATTCTAGAATTGTAGTCAGGAGAATGATCAATTTTACTTCCACTGCAAACACACTGTTTTACAGTAATATCAATTTTTACACAGAACAAAACATGTTTTGATTTATTAATTGCTGGGTTCTGTATGTAAATTTTTACTATTACATAATTGTGTGCTTTTGATGGAAATATACTTGATTTATGGATATGAAGCACCCAACAAACACAAACATAGATAAAACTGCATGCAGGAAGTTACAGTATCCTAGAGTGGTAATGATCTGAACTTATATTCAAGGGGTTACTGTTTGAATCTCAGGGTATTTTAGTGATTTTCTCAATATTGCCAATGAATGGGCACCTTACAACTTCATTCAACTACCCATGTGTACACACTATTATCTTCCCACCTCAGCATTGAAGTTTAGTAACCTACGAATTAATCAAAAGACTTATTTTGTTACAGGCACTATACAATGGCAGGCCACTATTAAGCAATAAGACAGTTAGTTCATATGGCCTGGCAAGTCTCATATCCAGTTTGTATTCTGGTGATGTCTACAAGCACCCAGGTGATTAATGACAAAAGCATTGGAGACAATGACGTTCAGGTGACCGTGCATCATGATAAATTCTTATAATAAAACCAACTAGATGCACTAATACCATTGCTGTGTGTGCAGTGAAAAACTCCTGATGATGGACAGAGGAACTGTCTGAAACATGTAGAGTTTTATTCCCAAAATAAATTTGAGAAATTAGTGCATCTAGTTGGTTTTATTATA
>Ga0123353_10010267_pt1 | contig 13033 bp, 9 predicted proteins | sample TergutLab28metaG_3_FD_92763 | JGI IMG/M metagenome (GOLD analysis project Ga0123353, IMG submission 92763) | Labiotermes labralis P3 segment gut microbial communities from Petit-Saut dam, French Guiana - Lab288 P3 | ecosystem: Host-associated > Arthropoda: Insects > Digestive system > Gut ...
CCCGCGACGACGACCCGGAGATTCGCAACGCGTTTTTGTTCAGCCTATGCCATTCGTATTGGAAAAACGGCGAGACCGCAAGAGCGGTAGAGCATGCCAAAAAATTGCCGAACATCTTCAAGACCAAGGAAAACGCGCTGGTGATGTTTTTGCAGGGTGACGAAAAATTGCGGCAGGGGCGCGAGGGCTTTTTGCACTTGACCGGCTCTCTGTTTCACCAGTGTTTTGCCATGGCGGGCGCTTACCCCCCGCAGGAGGCAATCGCTCTGCTGGAGGCCTGCTGCGGCGCGGCGCAAGTGCTCTATCCCTGCGATGATGTCCCTGAATTGCTGCGGCAGCAGGCGACAGCTTATTTCCGTATGACAGAGGCCGCGCTTCAAATGGGGAAACCGGAAGAAGCGATAGGCTATCTGAAGCACTGCGTCCGCTATGCCACGCGTTGCCGGGAAATATTTGCCGGGCCCCGCTCCTTGCTCGCGGACGGGCTTGACATGCCGCCTGTTTCCGCTGCGGACTTCAAGAAAATCGGATTGGACCGCCTGCTCGGCGAGGAACGCTGCGCACCCCTGCGAAATCACCCGGAATTCCAAGCTCTGTTGGCGGCGCTGCAGCCGGAGACGTAAAACAACAAAAAATTTGCATTCCCCGCAAATATCTGCTATAATACCCCCATACGTATAGATATGGGGGTTAGACATATGCTTTTGGCTGCGATTCTGGGCCTGTGCGGGGTGCTGTGCATCATGCTGCATCCATTGAAATTGGTGGTGAAAGGGCCGTTTGGTGGCTTTGCCGGCAAGGCCTTCGCCTCGATGTTCTTCTGTCTGGCGGGAGTGGCCGGGGCAGCCCAGCGCGAGCGGCTCAACTGGCAGGCGGCGGCGCTGCTGTTCGGGTTTTGCATGGCGTGCCTGGGCGACATCCTGCTGGCCATCGAGCCCATTCTGGCCAACCCGGAGCGCGACAAAAACTACGCCTTCGTGACGGGGGCCGTGCCGTTTTTCTTCGCGCACGTGCTCAACCTGGCGGTGCTGCTCTCCAGCAGCGGGGGATTCGTCCCCTGGCTGCTGCCTGTGCTGATCATCCTGCCTGCGGCATACGCCGTTCTGTGGAGCCTGAAAATCTTCGATTTCGGCAAGGTGGGCGGGCCGCTGACCGTCTACGCCCTGCTGCTGGGCGCGCTGGCGTGGGCCGCGGCGCAGACGGGCGGCGCACTGCGCCTGCTTACCCTGCCGGCCGCATGCCTGTTCGCCGTTTCGGATACATCCCTGTTCTACTTCAACTTCGGCCCTAAAAGGGAGCGGGGCGCCGGCTTTTCCTGGCTGGTGATGTTCCCCTACTACCTGGCCCAGGCGCTCATGGCCTGCGCGGTGGCATTTGTATGATCATAACCCGCGAAAAAGATTTCTATCAACGCTTTTTCAAGCTCACCGGGGCCATCGCCCTGCAGAATTTGATCCTGCTGGGCGTCGGCCTGTGCGACAACATGATGCTCGGCGCCTACAGCGAGACAGCCATGTCCGGCGCGGCAGTGGTGCTCCAGGCGCAGTTTTTGCTGCAGATGACCCTGGCGGGCATCGGCACGGGGGCGGCGGTGATCGCCGCGCAATATTGGGGGCAGCGCCGCACCGAGCCGATCCGGCGCATCTTCGCCGTGGCGTTCTGGCTGGCGCTGGGCGCGGGGCTGCTCTTCGGCGGGCTGGGGCTGTTCATCCCCGAGCGCGTACTGCGCCTGCTGACCAACGAGACCGACGTCATCGCCCAGGGGGCAGAGTATTTCCGCGCGGTCGCGCCGGCCTATCCCCTCTTCGCGCTGAGCCACGTGGGCATCGCGATGTTCCGCAGCGTGGAGAACCCGCGGGTGGGCGTGTACCTCTCGCTGGTCTCCCTGGGGCTGGACACCGCGCTGAACTATATCTTCATCTTCGGCAAGCTGGGCCTGCCCGCCATGGGCGCGCGGGGCGCAGCCCTCACCTCGGTATTCTCCTACGCCGTGCAGTTCGCCCTGCTGGTGATTTACGCGGCGCGCTACGACAAAAAATTGAAATGCAGGCTGCGTGACTTCCTATCAGCGCGCGCCGAAGACTTCAAATCCTACGCGAAAACCGCCCTACCGCTCATGGGCTCCCAGGTGTCCTGGGGCATCGCCATGAATTTGCAGAGCGCCATCATCGGGCGGCTGGGGCAGGGGCCAATCGCCGCCGTCGCCATCGCGCAGGCGCTGTTCCAGCTGGTCACCGTGGTGATCTACGCCGCCGCGTCGGCCTCCCACGTGGTGATCGGCAAGGCTGTCGGGCAAGGGGATATCCCCCGTGTGAAGACCTACACGAGGACGCTGCAGACCCTGTTCGTCGGCATGGGAGTATGCACGGCCGCCGCCCTGTTCTTCGGGCGCAACCTGATCATCGGCGTCTACAACATCGCCCCGGAGACCCGCAGCCTGGCCCTGCAGTTCATGGCGGTGCTCAGCGTCACGGTGATCGGCACCAGTTATCAGATGACCTGCTTGGCAGGCATCGTCTCCGGCGGGGGCGACACCCGCTTCGTGCTGATCAACGACCTGATCCACCAGTGGGGGATCATCCTCCCCTTGAGCGCTCTGGCGGCCTTTGTATGGCATCTGCCGCCCGTGTGGGTGTTCATCTTCCTCAAGAGCGATCAGATCCTCAAGTGCGCCGTGGCCGCGGTGAAGGTGAACCGGTTCAAGTGGATACGGGATTTGACGAAGTGAGCGCCCCGTCCTGGTCCGGGCTCTCAGTTCTTGGGTGCGGCAACACCTGCGCAAATCTGCGCTACATACTTGGAGGGATCCTTCTCGCAGATTTCATCGATCAAATACAGCGCATATACCGGCCCGCCGAGATGAATCCCGTTCTCGCCGGCATAGGCGGCTATGCGCTGCGACGCGTCCCCTTCTTGTCCATAAAAGCCCTGCGCATAGCCCACCAGGTATTTGCCGGAAGGGCGTTCACTGCCGCCATGCGGGTCCACAGAGAAAAAAGCAGTGGGGAGGGAAGGCTCCTCCAGAAATTGATCCATTGACTCCCAATAGCCGCCGATGGGGGTGTTGAGATTGATGTGGTTTTTGCTTGCGCAGCTGCAATAATTCAAATAAGAGGGGTAAAACAGCCTGTCTTTGTCAAATTGGTTGCGCGGCCCGATCGAAATGCGCATGTCCTCCATGCTCTGCAGATAAACCGCGCCAAAGTCAGGCACGCTCATTGCTTGCTGAATTGTGCTTTGAAATACATCGATGGTGGCGCACGCGTCTTGTATCCGCCGCAATTCCTGATCGAGACCGGATTTTTGCCGCTCTATAAGCCCGAGGATGACTTCGGGCGAGCGGCTGTCGGCCAGTTCCGCCATCTCTTTTAACGAAACATTCAAATTGCTGAGCACCTTGACAAAATTGACCGTAATGATCTGGTCAGGTGAATAATAGCGGTAACCGGTATCCGGGTTTCGCTGCGCGGGGAATAGCCCCAGGGAATCCCAATAGCGCAAAGTGCTCTGTTCTATCCCGCTCATTTCCGAAAAATCCTTGATGGTCATCAAAGAGGTTGCATTCACTAAGCTTTTTGGCATGACGTAACTGGGCACCACTGGTTTTCATTCTCCTGTCACAGTTTCTTGTGTCTTCATATCCGTAACAGTATAAGGGCTAAAGCCGCTTGAAAGTCAAGTGTGTTTTTTTAACAAAACCAAGTTATGTCTCTACCGAATGCGCTCCAGCATATCCAGGTATATTCCCAGGATCTCCTGCGTGTCATGGCGCGACGGGTCGCCGCCCGCCAGATAGGCGTGATCGACGCCATAGACCGTCGGCATTACGTTCCATATCCCGGGCGGGACAGCGCCTCTGGCCGGGGCCTCCCTGTGGGGCTGGCCTTCGGGGTGCAGCGCCGAGGGCAGGGGCACCGCGCCGTCGTTTTCTCTCCACTCGGGACCGGGCGGGGAGGTCTTGCCCAGCCCCAGGCCCATCTGCCCGCCGTAGAACCAAAGGAAGGGGTTGAGCAGCGCGGACGCGGGCGGCACCTGATAACCGGCCGCTTCGCCGGTCAGCGACGCGGAATAGCTCAGGTAGCGCACGCCGGGGCGAATTTGATCCGCTTCGTTGATCTTCGCCGCGCCGTCCATGGAGAGGTCGTAAAGGGCGTGGTCCCGGCTGCCTAGAAAGCGCAGGGCGTCGCTCAGGCTGTACCAGCCGTCCCTGCCCTGCCCGAATGTGCGGGGCGGTGCGCCCATATGGAAGTGATCCAGCTGCAGGTCATAGATGCGGCTGATCAGCACGCTGTTCCCCATGAGGCTGAACACTCCCGCCATCCAGAGGTAATCTGTTTCGGCAGATTCATCGGTCACACAGATGTCCGCCGTGGTTCCGTTGTGCGGCGTCGCGAGGGTGACGACCGCGTTGACGCCCCCCAGCAGCCCGCCGTCGAACAGGGGCGAGCGGTCTTCAGCCGGCGTGGCTTCGCGCTCGGCCGCGCTGCCCTCGTCGCAGAGCATGGCGAACACCCGCGCGGTGGTGCCGCCGAAGCTGTGCCCGATGAGGTTCACGGGGCGCCTGCTGCCCCAGCCCTCGAACAGCGGCTCGGCATAGCCGCGGCCATAGCGCTCGTGGCCGAATAACGCGCTATGGGCCTCGCCGTAGTCCACCCGGCCACCGGTAAGCTGGGCGTAGAGCTCGCAGGCGCGGTCCCACGCGCTGGAGAGAGGGCCTATGCTCGGCACGTAGCTCTCATAGCCCAGGGCCTCCAGCTCGTCGGCGATATCCGTGCCCGACAGCGTCGCGAAATAGGGCGCGGCAAAGGAGGCGCCGACATCCTCGCCGTAGCCCAGCAGGCCCGGCAGCATGATATTCACCGGGCCCCCGGCCAGCATCGCCCTGTGCTGCTTCACCGGCTGGAGGCCAATGAGCACAAGCACGACCTGGACGAACGCGACGACGGGTTTTCCAATGATTGTCAAAAAATTCATGTTGTCACCCAACCTGCCAGTCGTATTCGAACAGCAGGCCGCTTGCCTGCCCCGTCATGTTCGCGGGCCTGTTCGCCTCGAAGGAGGCGAGGAACGCGTCGAGCATGGCCTGGTCCTCGAACAGGATGGTGCCGGTCAGGCGCAGGTTCTTCGGGGTGCGGATCGGCATGAGGACGGGGTTGCCGTAGCGGAAGGCCGCGGCCCACCAGGTGCGGTAAGGCCCGAATTCGAAGAACAGCTCATCCTTCTGGTACAACTGCATGGTCATTTCCAACTCGGTATCGGAGGCGTCCCACTGTATGGGGCGGCCGGACGGCTTCTCGTAAATGCCCACCTCCCCGCCGTTGGTAATCAGGAAGTAGGAGCCCTTCCAGAATTGGAGCATATAGTCCTTGCCGTTGTATTCGAAGGGGAAGCGCAGGGTGTCGAGGTGCATCAGGACAAGGGGGCTGGCGATGTCGAAGATGATGTTGAAGCCAAAGATCTTGTTGATGTGGTCGCGGGGGTTGCGCAGGACGTAATTGTTCATGTCGAAGTCGAAGCTCAGGATGACGCCTTTGTCGTCCGCGCTCTGGATGTACCCCGCTTTCGCGTCATACTCAATCCCGGTGCCGCTCCAGAAGGCATTGCCTTTCCAGTCCACGTAAAAGGCAATGATATCGTAGTGGCCCGGCTGTCCGGTCTCCATCAGGGCAATGTACAGGTTGTTCATGCCTTCCATGAGAATTGCCTTGAGCACAGCGGGGAAGCTGAGGTCCCGCCGGGGCGGCAGGGGGTCGCCCGCTTTGACGACAGGGGCATAGGCCATGATCTGCGTGAATTCCGGGTCGGCGTTCCCCGTGAGCATCTGCCGCAGCGCGTTGGCGACCATCATTTGCCCCGCGGCGAGGGAGTCCCCCTGGACCAGCTGGGGGATGAAGCCGGGCCGCGGCAGGGCGAACGTGCCCTCCGGGTTGTTGATGGAGCGCTGATCGCTCTGCAGCGCCCGCTCCTGCCCCGGTGTCAGGGCAGAAGCCATGGGCGCGGTCAAGCCGATCGCAAGGAACAGGGTCAACGCGACGTACAGTGTACGCAGCAGCAGGGGGATTTTCTTTTCCATGGTGATAACTCCTTCTATTTGTTTGCACAATTATTTTGAGGCCTGTAGGTACTGCAATGTCAATACCCTTTTGAAAAAATCACAATTTTTGAAGGTTGGCGGCGACAGGGCGCAATACAGTAACAACCCGCAGCTCGCCTCAATGGAGAGCTGCGGGTTTTTCGATGGCTTCGCGGCATGCCAAACCTTAAAGCTGTTGAATCTTTGTTCCGTCGGAGCATGGGCAAAGCCCGGGATTCTCGTCAGCGAGATTCCCGGGCTTAGGTCTGTTTGCGTTTACAGATGGTTCAGCCCCGCGCGCTTGATAATCCCCGCATAGTCCACGTAGCTGATGTCCGTATCCACGGCCCCGGTGATGCCCGACACCTTGCCGGTGCTGGAGGTCTGCCAGATGCCGTAGGGGCCCTGGTAGGTGCACTTGGGGGCCCACTGCGCCAGCCAAACGGCGAATGGCGCGATCTTCGCCGCATCGTAAATCGTTTCGAGGGAATACTTGTTGGAGTACAGCATCGCGAAATAGCCCGCGTTTTCCAGCGCCCGCAGGAACGCCGCGGCCATGTCGGACCAGCTGCCGGTGGCCTTATCGGTGTTCGGGTTGTTTTCCAGGTCGAACACCAGCGGATAGGTAAGCTTCATCCCATCGACGGCGGCCAGAAAGCTCTTCGCCTCCGCCTGGGCCTGCGCCACATTTTCGGCGTAGCTGTAGTGGTAGGCGCCCACCGCCAGGCCGTTGGCCTGCGCGCCCGCCACATTGGACGCAAACATGCTGTCCCGGGCACTCTGGCCCTCGCTGGCCCGCACAAAGGCGAACTGGATGCCCGCCCGGCTCACCTTGCCCCAGTCGATCACGCCCTGGTATTTGCTGACGTCAATGCCTTTCAAAGTCATGGAACCGCTCCTTTCCAGCCAGGCGTTGTCCTCAAGGCCCGGCCAGCCATTATATGCCTGTCCGAATGGAAATGTGCCCATCCTTTATCACGCCCGTGATCTGAACCCCCTCCTCGAAACACACCAGATCGGCCTTTTTCCCGGCCTCTATACTGCCGATTTCGCCGTCCATTCCCATCACCCGCGCCGGCGTGAGGGTCATCATGCGCACCGCCTCGTGCAGGGGGATGCCCGCGCCCAGGGCCGTGCGCAGCAGGCGGTCTGCCATGGCTACGCTCCCGGCGAAGGCGCTGCGGTCGGGCAGCTTGGCCACGCCGTCCTCTATGATTACAGGCAGACCATTGTGCAGCGGCCCCAGGATGGACTCGTCTGCGTTCGTGCCCGCCGCGCGCATCGCGTCGCCCGTGAGGCAGACCCTGTCCGCCCCCTTGCTCCGCCAGACGAGACGCAGCAGCTCGGGCGGCAGGTGGCAGCCGTCTGCGATGATCTCCGCCGTGGCGTCCTCGAGGATATACGCGCTCTCAATAGCCCCGGTGACGCGAAACCCGCCCCTGCGAGTGATGGTGCTCATGGCGGAATACAAGTGTGTAAAGTGTGTAAAGCCGTGCCAGAAGGCCTCGGCGATCTCGGCATAGCCCGCGTTGGTGTGCCCGGTCGAAGGCAGTATGCCGCGTTTTACTAGAGCGTCGCCGAACTCCGGCGCGCCGGGTAGCTCGGGGGCCGCCGTCCAGCGCCTGATGTCCCCATCGGCGAATTCCAGCAGGGCCTCGTATTCCGCCGGGTCGGGGCTCCTGATGTATCGCGGGTCGATGGCCCCGCGCATCTCCATGTTCAGGTAGGGCCCCTCCAGATGCACGCCAGGCAATTGCGGCCCCTTCACCTGCTTGAATGTCCGCAAAAATTGCATGATGCCATCAAAACCAGCGGCAACTGAGGTGGGGAACAGCGTGGTCACGCCGTGCCTCAGATGGCACTCGGCTGCGCGAATAAATGCCTCGGGCGTGCCGTCCATGAAGTCGGCCCCGCCCGCGCCGTGGGAGTGAATCTCCACGAAGCCCGGCGCGAGGTATTGCCCGCGCAGGTCGATCGCAGAGGCGTTTTCAGCGCAGGGTCTCCCCTGCCCCGTGAGCACCTCCGCGATTCTGCCGCCCTCTATTAATACACTGCCGGGCGTTACCCGGTCAGGCAGCACCAATTGCGCGTTACACAGCCATTTCATAGGCACCTCCAAATTGTGCTTAATCCCCTGGCTCCCCCTTGGGGGAGCTGTCACTTCGGGCAACTGAGGGGGCGGCCTTTTCCACCAGCGCCTGCACCTGCTCCACGGTCATCCCCGCCAGCTGCGTGAAGGGCCAGGAGGAATTCCAGCCGGAGTCCTTCTCCCCATACACCGGCGTGATGGCGCCGCCAGCGTTCACCCGCGCCGCGCCGTTGCCCACCATGAGGAACTCTCCCTCATACTGGTCGATGAACAGCAGGTAGCGCTCGCCGGGCCGCGTGGCGATCTCCTTGTCCTCGCGCCACACGCTTGTCTTGAGAGAAAATTCCGCCGGCAGCGCCCCCTGGCTGCCCGTGAACAGTATATGCTCCAGCCGCGCCGGCCGGTATTTGACCGTATGGCCGTATTCCTCCCCGGCCAGGGTCTCCGGGCCGGTGATCGTGACCTCCGCTAGCGTCCTCGGGGAATCGGGGCACAGCATGCTTGCCAGGCGTGAAAACTCCGGCAGCAGCGGGTCGTCCCGCACGATGGCGCGCACGTCCTCCAGCAACTCCCCATAGGGCCTGCCGTCGTAGGCCGTAAAGTCCTCGATATCCGAGTGGGAGTCGATCAGGTCCCGCTCGTCCACCTCGAAGAGCACGCCGGGTGTGACGATGGGATAGTATACGCCCCCGTCCTCCCACAGCGGCAGCAGGTAGACCGCGCCCTTGCGCAAAAGCTTGTCGTACATTTCCCGGTACACATATTGCGTGATTTTGACGGTTGCAGGCGCTTGATCATTTTCAGTCTGTCCATAGGCCCATTCCAGAATTTCAAGCCTGCCCTTCTGCCAATGATCGATGTGCGGGAAGTCCGACAGGCCGGGCAGCGCCACCCTCATTTTAGCAACGCGCGCAAGCACGAAGGCATCCATATGCAGGTCGAAAAAATCCTGCAGATTCTCAATCGGGATAAATCTGCTGTACATGGACGCGCCGGACCCAAAGAGCCGCAGCGCGCCAAGCGTGACGCCAAACACCAGCAGCAGGCAGGCCGCCAGGCTGAGAGCGCGCGGCCAGGGCGGTATCCGGGGCGCGGGCCGCGCGGCTTCGATCTTCCCGCGCAGTTCGTTCACAGCACCTTCGGACGGGACCATCTGATCCGGCTCAGGCAGGGCGCACAGGGCGTCGTAGAGGGCGGTGTCCTCCGGGGCGTCGAAGGAGAATATCCCTTCGTCCAGCTCCTCCATGGGAACCCCCGCCCGGGCCCGCTGGCGCAGGCATTTTTTCGTGCAGTTGAGCGTGGCATTGATCAGCCAGGCCTTTAAATGCTCCGCGTCGTTGAATTTCAGGTTCCTGCGGAAGTAGGCCAGGAAGACCTCCTGAAAGATATCCTCCGCGTCGGCCCGGCTTTTCACGCGCGTGAGGGCGATGCCGTAGACTGTGCTCCGGTAGGCTTCGATGACGTCATCAATGTTCATACTTGGCCTCCTTTCACGCATAACTGCCCGCAGAGACGGAAAAAGCCACAGAGATGAAGAAATTAATTTTATTTTAGCATACCCTACAGGGTTTCGCAAGCATAATGATGAAAAGGGCTTGCATCCCCCCGCCCTTTATGGTAAAATGTTATGCAATGATAGAATGGGGGGAGGGGTTCAAAATGAAACCCATATTCCGGTTGTTGAAGGAAGCGAAGAAGTACTGGAGGCTGCTGGCGGTTGCCATGGGCTGCATCGCCCTGCTCACCGCCGCGCAGATGCTCGCGCCCTCCATCGTGCGGCAGTTGATTGAGCTGGTGGAGCACAAGGACCCCGACCTGGCGCGCAAGGCGATCCGGCTGGCGGCGCTGGCGGCGGCCGTCTACGCGGTGCAGAGCGTGGCCACGGGGCTGCGCAACTACCTGGCCCACAAGGCCGCGTGGAACTTCGTCTCCGACATGCGGGTGAAGCTCTACAACCACTATCAAAACCTGTCGATTGATTTTTATCACGACAAGCAGATCGGCCAGCTGATGAGCCGCGTAATTTCCGACACGTCCAGCCTGGAGACCCTCATCGCCCACGCGGTGCCCGACATGATCGTGAACGTGATCCTGTTCGCCGGGGTGGCGGCGCTGCTGTTCACCATCAATTTCAAGCTGGCCCTGATGAGCCTGACGGTGCTGCCCATCCTGGCCGTGACCTCCCGCTGGTTCGCCAAGCGGGTGCGCCCGCGCTTCAAGGCCGGGCAGCAGATCGTGGGCGAGCTGAGCGCCGAGCTCCAGGACAACCTCTCGGGCATCCGGGAGATCCAGCTGTTTAACCAGCAGGAGCGGGAGTGCGCCGACGTGGAGAAGACCTCGCTCAAGCACATCAACGCCCTGCTTTCGGCCCTGAAGCTCGGGGCGGTCTACCACCCGGGCATCGAGTTCGTGCGTAGCATGGGCACCGTGTTCGTCATCGGCTACGGCGGGTACCTCGCGGCCTCGGGCCAGATCAGCATCAGCGTCATCGTGGCCTTCCTGCTGTACATCGGGCTGTTCTACCAGCCGGTTTCGGTGCTGGCGCGCGCCAACGAGGACATACAGAACGCCCTGGCCGGGGCGGACCGCATCTTCGAGATGCTGGACACCGAGCCCTCGGTGAAGGAGGCGCCAAATGCCCTCGCGCTGACCCATCCCCGGGGCGATCTCGCCTTCGAGGACGTGAGCTTCCAATACATCGAAAATACCGAGGTGCTGAAAAACATCAGCTTCAGCGCCAAGCAGGGGCAGATCATCGCCCTGGTGGGGCAGACGGGCGTGGGCAAAACCACGATCGTGTCGCTCCTGGGCAGGTTCTATGACCCCATAGAGGGGCGCATCACCCTGGACGGCCACGACCTGCGGGATATCACCCTGGATAGCCTGCACGACAGCATGAGCATCGTGCTGCAGGATGTGTTCCTGTTCAACGGCACGGTGAAGGACAACATCTGCTACGGCCAGCCGGACGCGAGTGACGAGCGGGTCGAGCGGGCGGCGCGCCTGGCCCACGCCCACGAGTTCATCGAGGGCCTCGAGAACGGCTACGACACGATGATCGGCGAGCGGGGCATCAAGCTCTCCGGCGGGCAGAAGCAGCGCCTGAGCATCGCCCGGGCCATTTTGCGCGACAGGCCGATTTTGATCCTGGACGAAGCGACCTCCTCCGTGGACGTGGAGACCGAGCAGCTCATCCAGGCGGCCATGGACAAAGTGATGGAGAACCGCACCACCATCATCATCGCCCACCGCCTCTCCACCGTAAAGAAGGCCGACAACATCATCGTGCTGGAAAACGGCGCTATCGCGGAATCCGGCACGCACGGAGAGTTGATGGCCCTGGGTGGCATCTACGCGGGGTATCATCAGTCGCAGGTGTTTGCGTAGGGTGCTCAGCCGCTCCGCGGTACTCCCTCACCCGCTGCGGCGGGAGCTCCCTCACGAGGGAGCCTAAAGATTTTTCTTTGCGCTAATAAATATGTCGGAGACAAGCCCCAGGCTCCCTCGTGAGGGAGCTCCGCCCGCAGGCGGTGAGGGAGTACCGCAGAGCGGCTGAGCGCTTTGTGTAAAGGAGGCCACCATGGACCCATGCACCTACGCCGACGTCTTCCACGGCTGCGGCGAGATGGACCTGCCAAAACCGGAGGGCGTCGCCGCCACGTGGTTCTTCATCAAGGCGCAGTGCGGCAACACCAACCCGGCCGCCACGCTGCCCTTCGGCAAGATGAATGCCGGACCCTACTCGGGCGGCTACCCCACGGGCTACGGCGACCACCTGGTGAACACCTGCGGGCGGCCCGCGCGTTTCGCGGCGGGAAAAAAGCTGCTGGGCTTCTCGCACCTCAGCCACAGCGGCACCGGCGCGGTGGGGTATTATTACAATTATGCCCTCGTCACCCCCCACGCGGGGCCGGTGAAGCGAGGCCGCCGCTTCCCCATCGAAAACGAGCGCGGCGAGCCCGGGTATTACGCAGTCACCCTGGGGGGTACGCGCTGCGAGTTGACCGTCGATCCCCTGCGCGCGTTGCATCGATACATATTCCCCGGAAAGAAGGGCGTGCTCTCCATTGATTTCACCAATGTAGGCCTGACCGGCCTCCACGGCAAATCCGCCCCTGAGCAGCCGGATTTCCAAGTGATCGACGAACGCACGGCGGGGCTGTCGGGCGTATTCCATGGTGTAAAGCTGCACCTGGCCGCGCGCTGCTTCTCGCCCCGCGAACTCAAATCCTGGCAGGACGGCAAGCGCCTGGGCGTTGATTTCACTGTCTCGGGCAAAGAGGCCCTTCTGGCAATATCAGTCTCTGCGCGAAGCATGGAGAAGGCCGTGTCTTTTCTGGGCGATAGCATTGATTTTGACGGCGCAAGGGCAAATGCCTATCAAGAGTGGAACGACGCCCTCTCGCGCGTTGAGATTGACGCACCCGAAGTACAAAAGCGCATCTTTTACTCAAATCTATATCACAGCCTTGTAAAGCCTTGCGATTGGGGCGACGACAGCTTCCTCTATGAGGGCGGGCCGTTCATGACCGACTTCATCACCCTGTGGGACATGTACAAGACCCTACTGCCGCTGGTGTTCGCGCTCTATCGCGAACCGGGGCGCAAGATCGCCGAGACGCTGATGAAGACCGGCGAGGCGCTGGGCTTCCTGCCCAATAGCCTGGGGCTTTCGAGCAACTACGCCCACGAGGGCAAGCAGGCGCGCATGCTGGGGGCCTACGCGCTGCTCACGGCCTGCTACATGGGCCTGGTGGACGACCCCAAGCGTATGTTGCGCGTGATCGAACAGGACGTCTTCTCGCCGGGAAAGCGTGATTTTACCGAGGAGCACCGCTGCGGCTCGCACACCTGGACCCTCGACATGGCCG